>Ga0210033_1000697_pt1 | contig 31927 bp, 21 predicted proteins | sample CryGeymeta201501_FD_185465 | JGI IMG/M metagenome (GOLD analysis project Ga0210033, IMG submission 185465) | Groundwater microbial communities from Crystal Geyser aquifers in Utah, USA - Crystal Geyser metaG 2015-01 (SPAdes) (version 2) | ecosystem: Environmental > Aquatic > Deep subsurface >... | reverse complement strand
ATCATGGCCATCGAGGTCTGCGACAACGAGCGCGAGATCGAGATGCTGCGTTTGATGGTGCGCGCGCTCCGGCGCGGCCCCAGACCCGATGCCCTCTACCTCGACAACGGCAGCACCTACTCCGGCGACACCCTCGCCACCGCCGGCCGGCGCGCGGCCGACCTCACCCGCCAGCTGCTGGCCTTCAGTCGCAAGCAGATCCTGGAGCCCGAGGTCACGAGCCTCAAGACCGTCGTCCATGGCATCGAGGGCATGCTGCGGCGCCTCCTCGGCGAGGACATCGACATCGCGGTGCATCTCGAGCGCGCCCTCGGAAACGTGATGGCGGATCCCGGTCAGATGGAGCAGGTGCTCATGAACCTGGCCGTCAACGCGCGCGACGCGCTGGAGCGCGGTGGGCAGCTCACGATCGAGACGCGCAACGTCGAGCTGGACGAGGAGTACGCCGCGCAGCACACCGCGGTGACGCCCGGTCCCTATGTGAGCCTGGCCGTGACGGATAGCGGCTCGGGCATGAGCGACGAGACGAGGAGGTCCATCTTCGAACCCTTCTTCACGACCAAGGAGAAGGGAAAGGGAACCGGCCTCGGCCTCGCGATGGTCCATGGTATCGTGACGCAGAGCGGCGGCAACATCTGGGTCTACAGCGAGCTGGGACACGGCACGACGTTCAAGATCTACCTCCCGCGCGTCGACACCCCCGTAGCCGCCTGCGACAGCGCTCCGCCCAGGGTGGCCGTGCTCGGGGACGAGACGCTCTTGTTGGTCGAGGACGACGCCGCCGTGCGTCGGGCCGCCGAACGCATCCTGCAGGTCGCTGGCTACCATGTGCTGACGGCGGCCAGCGGTGACGAGGCGCTGGGCATCGCCGAGCGACACGCGGGCGAGATCCGTCTCTTGCTCACGGACGTGGTCATGCCCGGCATGAGTGGCCCAGAGGTTGCGGAGCGCCTTCGTCAGAGCCGACCGTCGCTCGAGATCCTGTTCACCTCGGGTTACACCGACAACGCCATCGTCCACCACGGGGTGTTGGATGCGGGCACCCACTTCCTCACCAAGCCCTTCTCGGTGACGGACTTGACCCTCAAGGTTCGCGCCGTGCTCGACGAGAGGTAGCGCTCGCCCTGACCCCCGCGACGGGCGTGGGCCGTAGGTCGTCCGCGGCCGCGCGAAGTCAGGCTCGGGGTGGCGCCTGGCTCGGGCTCGCCACCACCTGTGGGCGAGGCGTGACCGTCTCGTCCAAGATCTTCCGCACTCGCAACAGCAGCGCATTCGGCATGAAGGGCTTCTGAAGCAGCGCGTGTCCGGACTCGAGCACGCCGTATCGGTTGGCGGCTTCGTCCGTGTAGCCCGACATCAAGAGCACCTTGGCGTGGGGGCAGCGCTCCCGGAAGTGACTCGCGAGCTGCGTCCCGCTCATCTTCGGCATCACCACGTCCGTGAGCAGCAGATCGATGGACGCGGCTTGCTCGTCGAGGACGCGGAGAGCGGCCTCCCCGTCCTCCGCCTCCAGCACACGGAAGCCGCTCCTGCTCAGCGCACGGACGGAGAGCTCGCGCACGGCCCGTTGATCCTCGACGACCAACACCGTCTCCGTTCCCGCGATGTCGACGAGAGGGACGGATGGTCTCCGCCGCTTGCCGAGCGTGCCGGCGAATCGCGGCAGATAGACGTGGAACGCGGCGCCGTGGCCGAGGCGGCTCTCCACGCGCAGGTAGCCGTCGAATTGCTTGACGATGCCGTAGCAGGTCGCGAGGCCCAGCCCCGTGCCCTTGCCCTTCTCCTTGGTGGTGAAGAAGGGCTCGAAGATCCTGTCTTGAGTCGCCTCGTCCATGCCACAGCCCGTGTCCGTCACCGTGAGCATGACGTACTCCCCAGGCGGCACCCGCGGGGCGTCCGCGTGCTCTTGCGTCGCCGTCACGTTCTCGAGGGCGATGGTCAGCCGGCCTCCCGTGGGCATCGCGTCCCGGGCGTTGACGGCCAGGTTCACCACCACCTGCTCGAGCAGCCTCGGATCCACATGCACGTTCCAGAGATCGGCTGCCGTCTCCGAGACCAGCTCGATGTCCTCTCCGATCAGGCGCCGCAGCATCTTGTCCAGATCGAGGATCAGGTCCCCCAGATCGAGCTCACCGAGCTCGACCCGACTCCGACGCGAGAAGTCCAAGAGATGCTGGGTCAGGCTCGCCGCGCTATCGGCGGCGCGCAGCACCTCCGCGATGTCTTCGCGTCTTGGATCCTCCTGCCTCAGCTCGTCGCGCACGAAACCGGCGTAGCTGATGATCACCGTGAGCAGGTTGTTGAAGTCGTGGGCCACGCCACCCGCGAGGCGGCCGAGCGCCTCCAGCTTCTGCGCCGCGCGCATCTGCGTCTCGAGGGCCCGTCGATCCGAGATGTCCTCTGCCATCACCAGGGCACACGAAGCCCCCGCCACGACGACGGGTCGCAGCGTGAGCAGGGCCGGGTAGTGGCTGCCGTCCTTGCGTTCGAAGGCGACCTCCTCGCGGTCGAGGCGACCCAGGGCCTCGAACAGGGCGAAGACGCGCGCCCGATCGCTGTCGTCTGGGTAGAGCTCCGCCAGGTCTCGGACTTCTCCGGCGCCACCGGCCGACGCGAGCAAGGCGTGGTTGGAGGTGAGGAGCCGTCCGTCGGCGTCCACGATGCCCAGGCCGATGGGCGCGTTGTCGAAGAGCGCGCGGTAGCGTTCCTCGTCCTCGCGCCGCGCCCGCTCGGCCTGCTTTCGCTCGCTGATGTCGCGCACGATGCTGACCAAGTAGCCGCGGTCGATGCCCACGTAGGCCAGGTTCACCTCGACGGGGAAGGTCGATCCGTCCTTGCGGCGGCGGACGCTCTCTCGCATCAGCATGCCTCTGAGCCGCGCCGCTCGGAGTGCGCCTTCGAGCTTGGCCTCGTCGATGGTGGGATCGACGTCGGGTACCCGCAGCTCGACGTACTCCTCGCGCGTGTATCCGAGATCGCGGCAGGCGCGCTCGTTCACGTCGAGGAAGCGACCCGTGGTGGCGTCGATGACCTCGAAGGCGTCGTTGGATTGGTCGATCAGCGCGCGGAAGAGTCGCAGATCCTTCTCCACGCGGATGCGCTCCGTGATGTCCTCCTTGACCGCCACGAAGTGGGTCAAGACGCCGTTCCCGTTCAGCACGGGCGAGATGGTCGACGATTCCCAGTAGTTGCTGCCGTCCTTCTTCTTGTTGCAGATCGTCCCGCGCCAATCCTCGCCCGCGAGGATGGTGCGCCACATGTCGGCATACACCGTGTCAGGCGTCTCCCCGGATCTCAGGATTCTCGGGTTCTTCCCCAGGACCTCCTCCTGCGTGTAGCCCGTCGTGCGCGTGAAGCGTGGATTGACGTACTCGATCTGCCCCGCGGCGTTGGTGATGATCACCGCGTTGGCGCCCTGCTCGATCGCTCGCAGCAACAACTGCTGCCGTTCCTCGCCCTGTTTGCGCTCGGTCACGTCGAACCAGCAGCCGACGATTTCGGAGGGCTCGCCCTCGGCGTTTCGCAGCAGACGGCGCTCGTCCCGCATCCAGCGGTAGCTGCCGTCATCGTGGCGGAAGCGGTACTCCATCGAGAGGTGGCCGCGGTCGGGCAGGTGCGAGAGCGCCGCCAGCGCGCGAGGGCGCTCGTCGGGATGGACCTGCTCCGCCCAGAAGGAAGGAACGCGGCGGAAGGCATCCGCCCGGTGGCCGAGCAACTGCTCGACGTTGCCGCTGACGTAAGTGGCGCCGACGTCGTCGCCCGGCTGCATGGAGTAGAAGACGACGGAGCTCGCCTGGACCAGGTGGTCGAGTCTGGCCTGCGCGACGTGGACCTCGGCGCGGAGGCGCTCCTCCTGTGTGAGGTCCTGTACGACGAGCAAGAGGCGCGCCTCCTCCGTCCGTTCTCCCTCGTCTGCCGGACGGGTCACGGTCGCGGTGACGCGCAAGGAGCGCCCGTTCGCCGCGTCGGCGGGCAACTCGAGGTCGCGAAGGGCGTCGCCACCCAGGACCACGGCGGAGAGTCGCTGCCGCAGCGCAGCTCCGCCCAGGATGTCTTCGATCGGGCGGCCGTGGTTGCCGTTCTCGCCCAGGCCGAAGAGCTCCCGAAACTTGCGGTTCGTCTGGACCACCGCCAGGTCCGCGTTGAGCAGGGCCGTTCCGAGCGGCAGGCTCTTGGCCAGGGTCTCCGCGTGCTGGCGGCGCAGGTCCAGGGCGAGCAGCAGCTCCTGCACGCGAGCGGCCATCTCGTCGAAGGTGTGCGCGAGGGCCGGCAGCTCTCCTCCGCCCGAGACCCCGGCCCGAGCCGTGAGGTCCCCGCTTTGAATTCTTCGGGCCGCGCTCTCGATCTGCAGGATCGGCTGCAGAATGAAGCGGCGCGCATACCACAGGCCCAGCATCAGCAACGCGAGGCTGAGTGCCGCGGCTGCGGCGAGCACCCGGAGCAGCTGAACCCGCGCGGCCAGGACATGCGCACGCGCGCCGCGCTCGAGGCCTTCGCTCGCTTGCTGGAACGTCCCGATCGCGGACTCCAGCCCTTCGCGCGCTCCGTCGAACTCGGCGCTGTCTACAGGATGCGTGGCCAGTGTCGTCAACCGCGGCTCGAGGTCTCGCCAGGCCTCCCTGACGGGTCCCAGGGCGCCGTCCGTGATCTCGATCGAGCTCGGAATCCGCCGGTTTTGGAACTCCCCGCCGTCTTGCAGCAGGGTCAGCGTTCGGTCGAAGCTCTGGGTCCGCGCCAGAAGCCCCGTTCGGTCCTCCTGCTGGCCCGAGCCCACCATCTTGGCCCAGTCGCCCAGCTCGGCCGCCTCGAAACGTTGATGATCCGCGAGGCTGACCGCATCGAGGAGTGAGTGCGCGTGGAAGTCCCAGAACAGGAGCAGGGACGCGAAGGCACCACATGACGGCACCGCCAGCAGCAGCGCCACCTGCCATGTGAGTGAGGACCTCATGGAATGGGTAGGCTCCTGCGCTGGCTCCGGACAGAGATCCCTCGCGCCCGCGTGGGAGACATGGACGCGACCCTCGAAGGGCACCGCCCGCCGCGACGCGGAGTCATGCCAACGCCTCGGCGCTGGGTGACTGCAAGGCTGCGTTGTCGGTGACGTGTGTTATGCCGTTACCCGCCGTTACCCCTTCATGGGAAGTACGGCGGGATGCGCGAGCGCTGAAGGCTCCCAGCTCTCGAGGCCGGCACGGTGGCTGGCGTCGTCCCCGAGCTCCAGACGCGTCGAAGGCCGAGGCTCTCTCGAGCGCTCGGCCTTCGGCGGAGTGGTCAGGGTCGAAGCCTAGGCGTCGACGCCCCACTTCTTCTTGTTCTCGGCGACCTGTTCGGGAGTGGGCGACTCGCCCTCTTCGTGGGTCGGGACCTCGAAGGAGTCCTTGTCGTCCATGATCTGGGCGTTGAGCGCGGTATCGTCGGCGCAGACGCTCGGCACGGAGACATCTTCGAAGATGGCCTCCCACGGGCATTCCGGCTCACAGGCACCGCAGTCGATGCACTCGTCCGGGTCGATGTAGAGCTGATTTGGAAAGCGCTCCTTGTCATCCCCGGTGTAGGCGTAGATGCATTCTACGGGGCAGACGTCGACGCAAGCTTGGTCCACGCAATCGCGGCAGAGACGAGTAATGACCCAGGTCATGTGGCTCCTCGATAGGTTGGTATCTCGAAAAAAAGCGCCGGTGTCTTCGGCCGAGTGGCCCTCGGAACCCGTCGAACCGTCCGCGGAACCGGGTATGCCCCTCCTGCCCGCGGCTGGCAAGTCTCGCGTTGCGCGCGCTCACGCTCGCCGGAAATGCCCCGGAGTCAGTCCGAGGCCGGAGCCGTCGGCTCCATGCGCACCCACTCCTGCCGGAAGAGGTCGTGAACCCGGTCCTTGAGCGCTTCTGCGTCGCTGGCTTCGAGGCCTTCGGTGGACACGGGAGGCAGCACGTGGATGCGCAGCAGGCCCCCTGGCGCGCGCTTGGCGCGTGCGTTGATCAGGCGGTCGGTGGAGGAGAAGACGATCGGGATGACCGGCACGCCGGCTGCGATGGCCATGTGAAACGCGCCCTTCTTGAAGGGGCGGAGGCCTGCACCGCGGCTGCGGTGACCTTCGGGGAAGAGCCAGATGCTCAGGCCTCGTGAGCGCACGGCCTCGACCGCCTTGTCCAGGCCGGCGACGGCGTTCTGGTGGTTCGCCCTGTCGATCAACACATTGCCCGTGGCGGCGAAGAACGTGCCGAAGAGTGGCGTCTTCAGCAGCTCCTTCTTTCCAATCACGACCGTCTGCCGCGGATAGATGGCACCTGCGAAGAGCACATCGTAGTTCGTCTGGTGGTTGGCGACGAGGATCGCGGGTCGCTCGGCGAGGTGCTCCGCGCCTTCTATCTCCACGCGCCCACCCAGGATCTTCAGCCCGATGAAGCTCAGCGTGTGCGCGTAGGCCCAGGCGATGTCCGTGTTGCCCCAGCGCAGGACCGCCGGCGGTAGGAATCCCAGCGTGCAGACCGAGCCCCACGCGAGCACCAGACTGTACTTGAGTCGAAACAGAGCTCGCTCGCTCAGCGTCGGCTCGGGCGCCGGTGCGTCACTCATGGCTTCGCGTGCGTGCCTGCTCGCATGGGCTGATGGTAGGCGTCCCCCGCTCGCGTGACCACTGGGGTCGTCGCGCAGGTGGAAATCGACCTCGCCCTAGCTCGCCTTCGCCGCCTGGGCGAAGCGCCGCACGATGTCGCCGGCGGGTTCGGTCGAGTGGATGCCCGCGACGCTTTTGCCGGCCTGGAAGTAGTCGCGATAGCTGACGCCCTTGAGCGAGGCGCTCTTCAACTCGAACACGCTCTTGAGCGTGAAGTAGGTGCGCACCCAATGCTTGGCTCGGGGATGGCGCAGCAGGCGCCGCGTGATGAAGCCCGCCTTGGTGCCGACCTTGGCGATGTAGGGCGTGTTGATCACGGCCACGGGCACGCCGCTGATGCGCTCCGTCAACACGATGTCCTCTTCGCGCGCCTTGGCGATGGCCGCCTTGTAGTCCGGGTGGGTCTTGCACTCCGTGGTGGCGATGAAGCGCGTGCCCATCTGCACGCCCGCGTAGCCCAGCGACAGGGCGCGGACGAAATCCTCCGGGGCGCCCACGCCTCCCGCACACACCAGCGGCACGCCCAGATCGCCGAGTTCGTCCATCAGCGCTTCGGGCGTCTTCTGCCCCGCGTGCCCCCCGGCGCGCGAGTTGACGCAGATGAGTCCGTCGACGCCCGACTCGAGGGCGCGCTCGGCCCAGCGTCGATCCGTGACGTCGTGATAGACCACGCCGCCCACCGCGTGCACCGTGTCCACGACCCAACGCGGCTTGCCCAGCGCGGTGACGAAGAAGCGCACGTCCTCCTCGAGGGCCACGTCGACCCACTTCTTCATCCGGTCTTCGTACACCTTCGAGGACTGCTCGACGATCGCGTTGAAGCCCACGGGCTTGTCCGTGAGGCTGCGGATCAGTCGGATGCCTTCCCGCAGATCGTGCTTGTGCACGAAGGTCATGGAGATCGGTTGGATCACGCCGATGCCGCCCGCGGCGGAGACGGCGGCGACCAGCTCCGGGTTGCTGCACGGGTACATGGCGCCGCAGATCATGGGCACCTCGATGCCGAGGGCGCGTGTCAGGGCGGTGTCGAGCAGGGAGTCGGTCATGGCCGGCAGGTATAGCAGCCTGCGCATCCGAAGCAGGCCGCCGACTCTTCAACAGGCTGCTAGAGCGGACTCGGTGCTTCGGCGCCGGGGAGCCGGTAGGAGGTCTACCAGTGCAGCTGACGCAGCTCTCCCTCACCCCTCTCTTCCTCGCGACGCTGGGCGCTCTGCTGCCCGCCTGCGGGGTCTCGCCCCAGGTCGGCTCGCGCGCCGAGTCCGTCGTCTACGGCACGGACGACAGGCTCGAGGTCTATCAAGTCCCGGCCGGGCCGATGCGCACGGTCGCCGAGCAGGCCGTCGCCATCCAGGTCGACGACACCGCGCTCGACGAGACGGATCCGGCGAACGTCGTCGTCACCTATCCCGGGACCCTCGGCGAAGCGAAGAACCCGTGCGCGGGCCAACCCTTCGCGGATCAGATCGAACCGGGCTACTGTTCCGGCACGCTGATCGACGATCGCCACATCCTCACCGCGGGTCATTGCATGGCCGCGGCGAGCGACTGCAGCCGCTCGACGATCGGGCTGCTCGGGCTGCGCTACGCCTCGGCGGGCGTGCTCGCGCCTTTGACCTCCGACGACGTCTACCGTTGCAGCCGCGTGCTCGCCTACACGGACGATGGCAGCCACGACTATTCGGTATGGAGCTCGATCGCGTGGTCACGGGTCACACGCCGGCTGCGGTGGTGGGCGCTCCGCCTGCTCTGGGCCGCGCGCTGACGTTGAACGGTCACCCCGACGGCCTCCCCATGAAGGTCGCGGCTGGCGGCGTCGTCACCTGGCTCGCCCCGGATGGCAGCTTCGGTACGGGCACGGTGGATGCGTTCGCGGGCAACTCCGGCTCGGGCATCTTCAACGACGCGGGGCAGCTCGTGGCCATCCTGGACACGGGCCCCCGGGCTCCTGCTCGGGCTGTCGGCGTGGGCGCTTCTGCGCCGTCGATCACGCGCTCGCGATCAGGCCCTCGGCGCGTAGCCAGGCGACCGCGTCGCGCACCATCTCGCGCAGAGGCACGACGCCGTAGTCGAGCTCGCGCATGGCCTTGCTCGAGTCGCGCACGGCGTCGCGGCCGAGCATGCGAGTAGCCTCTGGCGTCAGGTGCGGGGCCTTGTGCGTGACGCGACTACGCAGATCCTCGAGCGCGGCCAGCAGCTTCAGCACGGGCAGAGGGGTCGTGAAGCGCGGAGCGCGTCCGCCCGTCTCGGCGACGATGGTCTGTACGAACTCCATGTAGGTGGCGTCGGTTCCACCGAGCAGATAGCGCTCTCCCGTCGCGGCGCGCTCGGCAGCCGTCATGTGGGCTTTGGCGATCTCGCGCACGTGGGCGAAGCTCTGCCTCCCCGGAGGTACGCCCGGCAGCTCGCGATTGGCGACGAGCCGGATCATGCGACCCCAGTTGCGGGTGTCGTAGGGACCGACGATCGCGGCGGGCTGCAGGATCACGGCGTCGAGTCCGCGGGCGATGCCCTCGCGCACCGCCACCTCCGCCAGCCATTTGCTGCGCATGTAGCCGATGCCGCTCGACAGCGCGAGGGAAGGGCTCGCTTCCGTGATGCGCCCGCGCCTGAGGCCGTAGGCGGAGCCCGTGGAGGTGTGGACGAAGCGCCCGGCGCGCCGTGCGAGGGCGGCCTCGACGACGTTTCGGCTGCCATCCACGTTGATGCGCTCTTGCCGCGTGGCGTCTCCGCGCCAGAGGCTGGTGTCGCCGGCGACATGGAAGACCAGATCGACGGCGTCGGGCATGGTCTCGAGCACGGCGCGCGCGTCCGTGACGTCGGCCACCACGCGCTCCACGTCGAAGCGCGCCAGGTAGCGCAGATCCGAGCTCTGGCGGTGGGCGGCCACGACGTGGAAGCCCCGTGCGAGCAGGTTCTCGAGCAGGTTCAGGCCGAGGAAGCCCGTGGCTCCCGTGACGTAGGCGGTCGGCATGGCCGGAAGGTAGCAGCATCTTCAGATCGTTCCCGAGCTCGGCGCGTCGAATCCCCGTGACCCCACCGAGGAGGCTCCCGTGAACCGCATCAAGATCCGCTCCCGACTCGTCCCGACCCTCACGCTCCTGGGCGCCGCCATGCTGCTGCCCGCGACGAGCGTCTCGCCTGCCCTGGCTCAGGGCTGGGGCGTGCAGCGGCAACGCTTCGCCGAGGTGATCCAGCGAGTCGAGCGCATGCCCATGGATCAGGAGCTCCAACGCCGCGCGAACGCCCTCGGGTTGAACGTGGTCAACGTGATGTGGGAGGACACGGGCCGAAACTACGGCTCGTCCATCGGGCCGAACATCTCGGACGTGACGCTCCAGGTGCGTGAGCACGTCGGCGGCGGCGTCCAAACCCATCTGTTGCCGGTGATCCGCTACCCCAACTTCACGGATCGCACGGCGGACGTGCCCGCCGACTCGGTGTGGGTGAAGGTCGGCAACCAACGTCGGGGGGGGCAGCTCGAGGCCGTGCCTCTGACCGAGGTCCTCTCCCACCTGCGCGACTACCTCAGTGATCCCTCGAGCGTGCGCGGAAACGGCGACCTCCTGGCCGAGCGCGACACGCACTTCCTCGTCAGCGCGCAGCACGTCTTCGTGCCCCTGCCCCAGGTGGGCCAGGCCGAATTCAACCCCGTGCTCTTCAACTACCAGAGCGCCCCAGGCTCTCCCGCCGTGCTCGCGATCGTGGTGACACGTCAGGGCATGAGCGCCACCGTGGTGGAGAATCGCCCCGGCGACCAGAGTCTGCAGGGCTGGGGCCAGCAGCTCTTCTTCAACAATCACGGGCAGCGCACGGCCCTCACCGCCGAGCGACGCAGCACCGTGCAGCAGCGCATCCAGAGCGGGCACGCCACCGCCCAGGACCAGGGCGCGCTGGAAGAGGGCGCGGACATGATGCTGATCGTGCAGGTGCCCCTCGTGCATCAGAACCGTGGCTACCTCGACGGCCTGCAAGAGGGCGCGATGGCGGAGGAGCCCATGGGCTCGGGCGGGCTGGCAGCGGCGCCCGCACCGTCGCACGCTCGACGCTCGGCCAGCCGTGCGCGGCCTTCCTCGGACGTGGAGCGCGCGGTCATCGGCCACGGCGAAGAGATGGGGCCCTTCTACGAGGGCGGCGGTCTACGCCTCGTGCGTGACGAGCGCTTCCCCGTGCGCGTCACCGTGCAGTTCTACCGAGCCACCAGCAACGGCGTCGTGAGCGCCCAGGATCTGCAGGACGTGAAGACCCAGATCGATCGCGTGTACGCGGACGGAGACTTCGTCGGCTCCCTGGTCGTGCCCGAGTCGGGCCGCACGCGCCCCACCGATTGGATCCGCATCCGTCGCCACGGTCGCCCCCAGGCCCAGCGCGACTGTTGGGGAGTCGGCTCGCGTTGCCGCCAGCCCATCCCGGACAGGCCCGACCCGGATCCCATGCCCTACGTCGCCATCCCGAACGGCGTCGCTGACTTCGACGCGGACGCCAATCTCGGCGCCTACGTCGGTCCCTACGTCACCGGCTTCGTGCAGGGGCTGCTGCCCGCTCCTCTCCAGATCCCCTGACCGTCCGTCGCTGTCAGGGTTGGCACTGTCCGCGGCCGTCGCAGGTCTGGCCAGCGCCGCAGTCGGTGTCGACGGTGCATTCGATGGGGATGCGGCAGAAGCGGTCGATGCAGACCTGGCCGCTGCTGCAGTCGGCGCCGATGCGACACGGCGTGCTGGGCTGGCAGAAGGAGATCTCGCAGCGCTCGCCCGGTGCACAGTCGCTGTCGAGGCTGCATTCGGGTGGAGGCAGCGAGAAGCATAGCCCGCCGAAGCAGCTCTGAGTCGGGGGGCAGCCGCTGTCGGCGACGCAGCCTCCGGGCACCTGGCATTGGTTGTTGATGCAGCTTCGCCCGGAGTCGCAGTCGGCGTCGCTGCCGCAGAAGAGCCAGGGCAAGCAGCGCCCCGCGACGCAATCCCAGCCGTGGTTGCAGTCGAGATCCCCCGTACAGGTCGTGGGCTCGCAGAACTGGCCGCCCTCGCAGCGCTCGCCGCTGGGGCAGTCGGCGTCGCCGGTGCATTCGGGTGCGATGAAGCAGGCTCCGAAGTCGGCGCAGAGGGTGCCGGCCGGGCAATCCGTCGAGGGACCTCCGGGCGGCGCACAGGCCTGGAGCGCGTAGCATTGGTCGCCCAGGCAGGTGAAGCCTCCGGGGCAGTCGCTGGCCGAGGCGCAGCGCACGTCGGGGATGCAGGCGCGCGTGGAGATGTTGCAGATGCGCCCCGCCCCGCACTCGCGATCCCCACGGCATGGGGAAGCCGTGCAGGTGCCGGTGACGCAGCTCTCTCCGGCGGCGCACTCCGCGTCCGTGCGGCAATCGCCCACGTAGCGACACGTGCCCAGGACGCAGTCTTCGGTCGGCGCACAATCACTCGCCGCGCTGCACTCGCCCACGTAGACGCAGTCGCCCGACACGCAGGCGTAGCGGTCGGGGCACATGGCGTCGGTCGTGCACGTGCCCACGAAAACACATCGTCCGGCCTGGCAGGCGAAGCCGCTCGCGAGGCAGTCCGTGTCCACGGCGCACTCGGGTGGCGGCACGCACAGCCCGGACTCGCACACCTGCCCCGTCGCGCAAGGCTGCGCGGGGCAGCGCACGATGTCCTGGCAGAAGCCGAGGTTGCACTCCTTGCCGCTCGGGCAATCGCTGTCACGCGCGCAGTCGACGGGAGGCAAGGGCACGCAGGCGCCGTCGATGCAGCTGGCACGCGGTGACGGAGGCAGCACGGGCGGACAATCGCTGTCGACTCTGCAGCCGTCCGGGACGATGCAGCTGCGCGCGATGCACACCATGCCGGGGAAGGGGCAGTCCGCGTCGCTGCCGCAGGCGAAGGGTGGGAAGCAGCGGGTGCCGATGCAGCGCCAGGCGCTCGAGCATTCGGAGTCCGAGGTGCACGTCCCGGGTTCGCAGTAGCCGTAGTCACAGCGCTCGGAGGGTCCGCAGTCGCCGTCGCTGCTGCACGACGGCGGGGGCACACAGCGGAAGCCATCGCAGCGTTCACTGGGCGGGCAGTCGGCGTTCACGGCGCAGCGCTCGATGGGCGAGCAGCGGCCGGCGAAGCAGAAGTCGCCCAGCGCGCAGTCGGCGTCGCCCGTGCACGTGCCCGCGGTGACGCAGCGGTGCGAGAGCAGATCGCACAGCTCCCCGGCGGCGCACTCCGTGTCACGCGAGCAGCCCGTGGGCAGGCAGCGCGCGGAGGCGCAGCGGAAGCCGGCGGCGCAGTCGGCGTCGCGCACGCAGTCGCCAACGAAGACGCAGCCCGCCCCCACGCAGTCGAAGCCGGTGGTGCAGTCGGCGCTCGAGCGGCAGTCGCCGGTGAAGGTGCACACGCCGCGATCACAGCTGAAGCCGGCGCCCGTGCAGGGCCGGCTCGCGTCGCACTCCGCCAGCACGAGGCATCGCCCGCCGATGCAATCCTCGCCAGGCACGCAGTCACTGCGCGTGGTGCAGCCCGTCGGCGCCGCGCAGCGTCCGGCCACGCAGGCGTCCCCGCCCTCGCAGTCGGTGTCGGTCGTACAGGCGCCGCGGAAGACGCACACGCCCTCGATGCATTGATCGCTCGGGCCACAGTCGAGGTCCACGCGGCATTCGGGTGTCGGCGGCACGCAGCGATTGGCGCGACACTCGAGGCCCACGGCGCAGTCCGTGGCGCGGACACACTCCGGCGTCGGTGCGTCCGGGGCGGCGTCGAAGCCGCCATCCATGCCGCCATCCATGCCGCCATCCACAGTGACGAGGTGGGTCCGGCCACAGCCGGAGAGGGAGGCGACGCCAAGGGCGAGCGCCGCCGCGGCAAGGAGTGTCCGGCGCATGCCCGGAGCATAGCACCGGCGCGGAACTCGCAGGGCCAGAAGCGGTCCATCCGAAGCTGTCTTCGACCCGTCGGCTTCTGGTATCGTGCGCGCCCATGAACACCGTCACGCGTCTCGCCCTGCTCGCGCTCCTGGCCTCCATCACGCTCGTCGCGCCCGCCTGTCACGACGAGCCAGCGGCGCCCGTGGAGTCCACCGCTCCCGTGGTCGGAGCCATGGAGCTGCCCATCTCCTTGCGCCGCGAGTCGGGAGCTCCCGCCGGCGCCGCCCACATCGAGGTGGCTCAGGATCGTCTGCGCTACGAGGGCCGCACGCTCTTCGAGATGACCGCCGGTCAGCTTCCCGACTCGGAGATCGTGGAGCGCGTCATCACCAAGCTGAAGGCCGCCCTCGACACGGGCGCCGGACATCGCAGCGCGGTTCTTCGCATCAGCTCCGTCACGCCGTGGTCGACCACGCTCGCCATCTTCGAGACCCTGGCCTCGTCGAACATCACGACGGCTGCCTTCGAGGTGCGCGTCGCGGGCGGAGCGGACAGTGGCTACCTCACCATCGACCACTTCGAGCTGGCCGATCCGAGCGACGAGATCACGCCCATCGCGGGCCCTGGGCAGCGCACCTGGGACGACTTCAGGGCTCAGTGGCAGGCGGCTCACGACGCCTGTCGCGAGGCCGACTACGTGGACTGCGCCTACGTGCCGCAGAACATCGCCCAGGGCGGCCAGGTGCAGATGACGCTCTTCGCGCGCGGCAACGCCGTGAAGATCCAGTTCGATCGCTTCGGCGCGGACGACCCGGACGCGCCCGCGCCCGTGCAGCTGCTCGAGGGCATCCCCCAGGCAGCCGCCGCGGTCCCCGACGACCAGCAGCCGCCCGCCGTGACGGCGGCCTTCACCTGGCGATCGCGCGCTCTGACCAGCCCCGACAGTCCCATCTCGAAGGCCGTGCGCGGCCTGTGTGGCGCGCAGCCCTGCGCCGCGCTGGTGACGGCCGAGGGCCAGACCATGACCATGCGCCTGGTGTCGTTCCTCGGCGCGGTCTACCCGGACGGCGCCCCGGCGCCCGTACTGCGATTGCAGCGCAACCCGCCCGGACGCTGACCCGAGGTCGCGGGTGGCCGCGACTTGCCCGCTCGCGCAGGGACGAGCCCGCCTGGCGCAGAGGTCAGAGATAGGGCTCAGAGATAGACGAGCCAGGCCATGGCGACGGCGACGCTGCCGACGATGGCCTGCAGCGGCAGACCGACCTTCAGGAAGTCGGAGTAGCGATAGCCGCCAGGGCCATAGACCATCAGGTTCGTCTGGTAGCCGGTGGGCGTGCTGAAGGCGGTGCTGGCTGCGACGGCGATGATCAATGCCGTGGGCAGGAGCGGTAGCTCAGGCATCTGCGCGCACGCGGCGGCGGCGACGGGGAACATCAAGGTTGCGGCCGTGGTCGTGGTCACGGCTCCCGCCAGCAGCGCCGTGGTCGCGTACAGCACCAGCAGCAGGCCCACCGGCCCGAGCGGGATGGCCACGCCGAGGATCACCTCGCCAAGCGCGGTCGCCGCGCCGCTGTGATCGAGGGCGACGCCCAGACCCAGCGCCGCCGCCACCGCGACCAGCACGCGAAGCTCCAGCGATTGTCGCGCCTCCTGTCCGGAGACGCAGCGTGTCATGAGCATCGCCGCCGCCGCGGCCAGCGTGGCCGTCAACAAGGGCAGCAGGCCGGCGACGTTGACGACCACCATGGACACGAGGATCAGGATCGCGAGCCAGGCCTTCTCGTGCCGTGGTGGGGTGCTGCCCTCCACCGGCGCCACCAGCGCGAAGCTGGGGTCGTGGCGGTACTTCTCCGCGAAACGCGGGTGGGTCTCGAGCAAGAGCACGTCGCCCGCGCGCAGCACGATGTCGCCGATCTTGGCGGGGATGCGCTCGCCCTGGCGATGCACGGCGATCACCGCCGCGTTGAAGTGCGTGCGAAAGGCGGCGGCGCGGATGGTGTTGCCCTCGAGCACGGATTGGGGCGCGATCACGGCCTCGACCCAGCGCCGCTCGCTCTTGCCCTCGAGCCTGCGCGCCTCCTCCGTCTCGGGGACCAGGCGCATCTTCCGCAGGTCGACCGCGCTGTCGAGGATGCCGGTGAAGCGCAGCTTGTCGTCCGCGTAGAGTCGGGTGGACGGAGGCACGGCGGGCAGCACGTGGCCGTCGCGCTCGATCTCGTACAGGTAGAGCTTCTCCAGCGAACGCAGCCCAGCCGCCTCGATGGTCTGACCCACGACCGGCGAGCCTCGCTCGACGCGCAGAGAGAGCGTGTACTCGCGCATCTCCTCACGCCGGGAGCCTCGCTCGCGCTTCCCCTTGGACAGCCCGCGCGAGATCAGGACGGTGGCCAGGACACCGACCACGAAGACGGGCAGGCCGAGCCAGGTGATGTCGAAGAGACCCATCTGCGAACCCGGTGAGCGCGCGGCGTAGAGCCCCGCCACGACCAGGTTGGTGCTGGTTCCGATCAGCGTGCAGGTGCCACCCAGGATGGAGGCGTAGCTCAGGGGCATCAGCAGATCGCGTGGGTTCAGCCCCGAGCGCCGGGCCCAGTCACGGACCAGCGGGATGAACATGGCGACCACGGGCGTGTTGTTCAGGAAGGCGGACAATCCTCCCACCGGCAGCATCAACCGCAGCTGAGCGCGCCAGCGAGTCGGGGGTCTGCCGAGGGCGCGCCGCGCGATCCAGTCGAGGCCCCCCGTCTGCCGCACGCCCGCGGCCACGATGTAGAGCGCCGCGATGGTCACGACCGCGGGGTGGCCGAAGCCGCGAAAGGCGTCCTCGGGGCTGAGCACGCCCGTGGCCACCAGGACGGTGAGTCCTGCCACCAGCACCATGTCCGGGCCCGCCAGGTCGGAGGCCATGACAGCCACCGTCGCGGCGACCACGGCGAGCGTGATCCATGCATCGGCCGTCATCGACGCCCGAGCCTATCAGCTTCCCCATGCAGGGGCCCCTTTCCCGGCGGCCGGGTCGATGGCAAAGTAGGGCATGCGCTGTCTTCGCCCCTTGGCCTATTCCTCGCTGCTGATGCTCGGTGCCTGCAGCGCCATCATCTCACCCGATGGTTCCTCCCTGCGTGATCCCGAGCCAGGCATGGATGCCTCCGCGGACGGGGGTGGCACGGACGCCGCGCCTCCGCCGGACGGCGGCATCGACTCTGGTGTCGACGCCGCGACGGACTCGGGCCTCGACTCGGGCCTCGACTCGGGCCTCGACTCGGGCCTCGACTCGGGCCTCGACTCGGGCACGGACTCCGGCGTGGACGCAGGGCCGACCTGTCCCGCGAGCTGCGCCCTCGGGTGCCCGGCGGACTCGAGCCGCTGCTTCGGGCTCGTCCCCTCCAACGTGCCCGCGACGCTCTTCGATCCGGCGGCCGACAATCTGATCATCGAGGGTGACGCTTCCCTCTATTTCGACACCTCCGAGTGCAGCGCCACCAGCGTGGCCAGTCACGTCGTGCCGCTCTCGGACGGCAGCCAGGCCTGCGTCTTGGTCATCCACGACATGCGCATCGACCCCGCGGCGAGCCTCACGGTGGCCGGCGCTCGACCTCTGATCGTGTTGGCCAGCGGTGACGTGACCATCCACGGCACGCTCGACGCCTCGGCCAGGATGGACGAGCCCGGCGCGGGCGGTTTCCTCGGTGGCGTCAATGATCCCATCGGTGGCCGTGGACCCTCGGGCGGTGAAGGCGGCGAACACGTGCGCAACTTCGAGGATGGCGGCGGCGGTGGCGGCGGTCTGTGCGGCGCGGGCGGCAACGGCGGCAACGGCGGCGGCGCGCGCGGCGGACGCGGCGGAGTCGCGATCACGGCGACCTGGGATCTTCAACCGCTGACGGGCGGCAGCGGCGGCGGTCGCGGTCGCGGCACCTTCGCGGGCGGCGAGACCAACGCGGGCTATGGAGGCGCAGGCGGCGGCGGCCTGCAGATCACGGCGCAAGGTTCGATCGTCGTCGATGGCTCGATCCTCGTGGGCGGTGGCGGCGGCCTGCCCGGTGACAACCGCATCCCGACGGGCAACTGGGGCTCGGGTGGCGGTGGCGGCTCCGGCGGCGCTCTCTTGCTCGAGGCGCGCCCTCCGTGAACGTGGTCTCTGCCTTGCTCGACGCGGCGGGCGGCGGTGGCGGCGCCATCGGTGACAGCGGCGGCGCGGGCGGGCCCGGCATGGACGGACGCGACACCTCGGATCGCGCGGCGGGCGGCGCGCCCATCGGCACCGTCGGCGCGGGCGGTTTGGGCGGCGGCGCCGCGGTCCTCGCAGGCGATCCCGGTGAAGGGGTCATGCCTTCGCCCGTGAACGGCGGCGGCGGTGGTGGCGGCGCGGGCTGCATCCTGGTGCGCAACGCCGACGGCGCTCTGCCGGTGGTCGGGACGCTCACGCCCTCGATCGCGCCCGCTTATCGAGCCATGCCCGTCGTCCGGCGCTGAGCGCGCCGCTCAGCCAATCGATCCGCGACGCGAGTCGATTCAGCGCAGCGTGACCAGGGATCCGCCGAGCGGCCTCAGGGCGCCCCGCACCGCGGCGCTCAAGGCGCTGCTCTCGAGCGTGTCCCCACTGCCCGCGGCCGTCGCCTGGCCCGTGAGCATCATGCGAATCGATCCGCCGCGGCGCTCCGCCACGATCAGGCTGACTTCGCAATGCACCTGGCTGCGACCGGCCACGCGTCGACGCTCGAGGCGCGTGACGGCACCGCCCACGAGGTAGCGCGCGTCGGGCAGGGCCGTCACGCGCACGCCACCGAGCCGTGAGAGTTCGAGGGCGAGGGTCTCGCGCAGGACCTCTTGGGTCGTCCCGTTGGAGGTCAGCGCGCCGATCGCCACGCCGGGTAGCGTCGCCCGTCGCTGTCCTTCGCCGTCGCTGGCCGCGCCTAGCGCACCCACCACAATCGCCACGGCGCAGAGCCGCGCCACGAGTCGTGCATCGATTCGCCTCATCGAGCCTCCATGGGATCCGCGGTCGCCCCCGCGTTTCGATCCAACACCTTCAGCTAAAGCAATGCGCGCCCATGGGTCAAAAAAGCGGCGAGGGGACTCGTGCGAATCGGCGTCTCGGCGCTACCTTCCAGCCATGCGCGGGCCCGTACGTTGGTTACTCCTCTGCACTCTGTTGGCAGCTTGCGCCGATCAGAGCGTGGCGGCTTCGTCGCTGCCATCCCCCACGCATGCACCCCAGGGGGTGAGCGTAGAAACGACTTCGGCCGATGGCTCCGCTGGCGCACCGCTGCCCGCGCAGGTGATGCGTGGCATCTGTCTCGCCCACAGCTATCAAGCTTCGGGATCCGCTGGCTACGGCTCCGGGACCAGCGCTCGCTCCCTCGACGAACTCCACGCTCTGGGCGTGGGCTGGGTGAGCCTCACGCCCTTCGGCTTCATGGGCGGACTGGACGCCGACGCCGTGCGGCCCATCTTCGACACGCCCGCTGGCGAGACCGACGCGCGGCTGCGCGCGGAGATCCAGGCGGCCCACGCGCGACAGCTGAAGGTCCAGCTCAAGCCCCACCTCTGGATCCGCGGCGGAGCGTGGCAAGCGCAGATCGATCCCGGCGACGACGCGGCCTGGACGCGTTGGTTCGCGAGCTACCGCGCCTGGCTGCTGCACTACGCGCACCTCGCCGCCGTCGAAGGGGTCGATGCGCTGGTCGTGGGCGTCGAGCTGGGCTCGTCCGTCGCGAAGCAGCCCGAGAGTTGGCGCGCGTTGATCCAAGAGGTGCGCGGCTTCTTCCACGGGCAGCTCCTGTATGCGGCCAACTGGGACGCCGTCTCTCGCGTGCCCTTCTGGGACGCCCTGGACGCCATCGGCGTGCAGTTCTACCCGCCGCTGGCGGATGGCCCCGGGGCCTCCCTCGCGTCTCTCTCCGAGCGCGCGGGTCGTGCCCTCGACGTCTACGCCGAGCTCTCGCGTCGTGTGTCCCGGCCCGTCGTCCTGACCGAGGTGGGCTATCGATCGTCCGCGGACGCGACGCTCCATCCCCAGGCGTGGCCCGAGCGCGATCACGCGCCCACAGTCGATCAAGACGCTCAGGCGTTGGCCTATCGTGCGCTGCTTGGCGCCGTGGCCGCACGAAGCTTCGTGCGCGGTGTCTTCGTCTGGAAGTGGTTCACGGATCCGGCCAGCGCGGAGGAGGGACCGACGGGCTTCTCGCCTCGCGGCAAGCCGGCCGAGGCCGTGCTCCGGCGCTTCTACGCCTCGCCGCCCACGGCGCGGAGCTCGTCCGACAGCACCACGCGTCGCATGGCATCGGGCGAGAGCGCCAGCGACACCAGCGCGCGTCCCAGGCGCCTGGCATCGGTCGAGCGATAGCGCTCCTGCATGCGCCGCGCACCGAACGCGCCCACGCCCGAGAGCGCGACGTCGACCAGGCCCGCGCCCAGGCTCTCGCCCGGACGCTTCTCATCCCGTTGCCCGAGGATGAAGGACGGACGCGCGATGACGTAGTCCATGCCGCTCTCCTCGAGCTCGGTCTCGAGCTGATGGCGCACGCGCAGATAGGGGTTCTTCGACCCAGGCGAGACGCCCATGGCGGAGAGGTAGATGAAGCGCGCGTCGGGCGCACCGCGGCTGGCGGCGGCGAGCAGCATGGCCGTGAGGCCGTAGTCCACCGTGTCGTAGGTCTCGACATGCCCCGCCTGCGCCGCGCGTCGCCCACGTCGACGGGTCGTCCCGAGCAGGGCGAAGATGGCGTCCGGAGCGCGGGCGCGCAGGCTCTCTTCGAGCGCCTCCTCGTCGAAGGGCGTGGTGTCGACCTCGGCGCCCTGGGCCTCGAAGACCTCCGTCCAGTACTCCCTGCGAGGCGAGTCGGGGCGAACGTGCGCCACCACGTCGTGTCCGAGACCGCGTCCGACGTGCAGCACTTCGCGGCCGGTCAGCCCGGTCGCGCCCACGATGAAGAGCCTTGCCATGGCGGGAGGATGCGGACGCGCGTGCCCGCGAGCAAGTTCAGAGCGGCCAGCGTCCGCGGTAGGCGCGTTCGATGCGGCTCACGCGTCCGTCTGCGTCGACGATGTAGTCCGTCGGCCAGTGGGCTCCGCCGCGCGAGCCTTCCACGGCTAGGTAGCGGTCGTACAGGTCGTAGCCCAAGTTCTCCGTGCTGCCGTCCGGCGACAGGATGGCGCCGTCACCGATCTCGAGCCCCGGGAAGACGTCGAGGCCCAGGTAGGCGACGAGGCGCCCGTCGATGAAGGACGCAACCACCATCGCGGGATGGGCCGGGCTGCCGTGTCGTGTCTGCCATGCGAGCTCCATCAGCTCGGGCCACATCAGAGCGCAATCGGGCTGATAGATCACCAGGCGGGCCGGCGCGGGTCGCACGGTGATGGGCTGGCCGAGGGCATCCCGGAAGCCGAGCGAGGGCACGCCGTCGCCCGGGCGCAGTCGGGCGCGCGCGGAGCTGTCCGCCTGCAGCAGCAGCACTTCGGTCATGGTCTGCTGTCCAGGCAGGACTTGGCCCGCGATGCGCAGCCGCCGGAAGTCGACGGGCGACAGCCACAGCCTGGCCGCCGTCGGCAGATGACCCAGCACGCTCGTGATCTCCGAAGCCTCGAAGGCGACGCGCAGCTCCCCGCGTCCAGGCACGGTCACGCGAGTCAGCATGGGACGGCCGGAAGGCCCCGGGGCGTCGAGGAACACGTCGAGCAGCACGTCCGCGGAGCCCTCGTTGCGGATGCCCACGTGAGCGACGCCTTCGTTGTCGAAGGGCGCGTTCCAGGAGGCGTCCACCGAGAGCGGCGCGCCGCCGCGATCCACCGCGAGCCGACTGATGCGTGAGAAGTCGGCGACTACGAGATCGTCCCCGGCGAAGCGCAGATCGCGGACGCCGGCACTGGCCGGCTCGAAGCCGATCAAGCGAACGGGCGAGTCGGCGAGGTCGTAGAGGTAGACGCCCGTGAGGCAGCCGACCGCGAGCATGTCCCCTTGCAGATCCGCCGCGTCGGCCACGCATTGGGGGTGAACCTCGGCGACGCTGCGAATCGCGCCCCCGCTCACGTCCAGCACGCGCACGCCTTCGGATCCCAGCGCCACGAGCGCGCGATCGTCGACCAGACGCACGGCGAGCGGTGCGCCCTCGAGCGGCAGCGCCGCCTCCTCCGTTCCAGCGCCGGGGGCGAGCAGCACCAGGCCGCGGTCGAGGTCGAGCAAGACCGTATGGGTGCTGTTGGCGTCGACCGTGACGGCGTTTCCGGCGTAGAGGGTGGCGAAGTTCGAGAGCGCTCCTGCCGCGCCGATCGTGGCCTGGAGCAATCCGCCCGGTCCGGCGGCGGCGTACAAGAGCGCGCCCGAGATCGCGAGGGATCCGATGGGTCCCGCGTCGGTGGTGGTGGTGGACCGGAGCTGGACGTTGGCCGGATCGCTGACGTCGTACGCACGAACGCGACCGGCTGCTCCGACGTCGCTTGGATCGGGCGCGGCGCAGAAGACCGTCTGGCTCCGCGCGTGGCCTGCCACGGTCGTGCAGCGCAGCGCGGGCGAAGACGACAGGGCCAGGAACTCGAGCGTGCCGTCGTCGGCGAGTCGATAGGTCGTGATCGAGCTGAAGGAATTGGCGACGAAGGCGAGATCTCCCATCAGGCTGAGCTGGGTCATGTGGCCCGTGCCCTCGAATCCGTAGGGGTCGTCGAAGTCGCGTCGCCGCAAACCCAGGCGTGGCAGGGGCAGCGTGCCCGCTGGCGCCACCACGGGGTGGCTGTCCGTCGTCTGCTCCGGGGCGCGTGGGGCGAGCTGCTGATCCTGGGGCTCCGAGATCCCGGTCGGGTTCACGGTCGCCGGCGGCACGGGCGCAGTCGCCCCCGAGGGCGAAGCACAGCCGGTCATGAGGGCGCTCGCCCACAGCACCTTCGTCGCCCATCGCATCCGCATCAGCATGACGCCTTCGGTCTCCGCGTCAAAGGCCAGGCGTCATCTGGCCCCATGGCGTGGGCCGCTCCATACTCGCCCGATGCGCTTCCACGAGACTGTCCACGGGGTCTACTTCGACGACCTCGACGCCTTCCGGATCCTGCACAACGCTCGCTACCTCGTGCTCTTCGAACGCACGATCGGCTCGTTCTGGCAGAAGCTCGGCTTCGGCGGTCCCCTCGACGCCCAGAGCGAGCCCGACCAGTACCACCTCGTGCGTCAGAACGTGGTCGACTACCTCAGCCCGGTCGAAGGCGTGGGCGAAGTGCGCGTGCGCATCTGGGTCGAGAAGCTCGGTCGCACCAGCCTGACCTTCGGCTTCCGCTGTCTGCCCCTCGATCAGGATCTCGACTACGCCACCGGCTGTCGCGTGCTCGTGCGCGTCGATCCCAAGACCCGTCGCCCCGTGCCCTGGACCGATCGCTTTCGCGAGATGCTGGAGCCGTACCGCAAGGACCTCTGAAGCTCGGCCTCGGATCAGCGGACCCGGGCCGCCACCGAGCTTCGTGGCGTCCCGAAGTGCGGTTGCGATGGCGCATGGCCGTTGCTCGTTTGCGGCGCGGGGCGCCGCCTTGGGCCGTCGATGCATCTGGTCTTGCTGAGCCTGGGCGCGATCTCTCGCCCGCACGATAGCGGCAGCGGCGACGCGGGCGCGGGTGGTGACGCGGGCGCGAATGACGCGAGCCCTGACGCAGGCGGGAGCGGTGGTGCCGGCGCGAGCGGGCTCGAGCAGTCCACGTCAACAGCGGACATCACCCCGGGCCGGCCTCCGCCCCGACGGCAGCCTCTTTGCGCTTCCGGGCGGCCCGGACTATGGAAGCAACCTGCGGCTCGCGCGAATGCACGCTGGGTCGTGGACTTCGCCGTCCCCTTGAGAGGAGCCTGACCCATGAATCGTGCTCGGCATATCCTCTTGGCGTTGATCGTTCTGCTGCCGCTCGGCTGCGGCGACGACTCGACGCCGTCCGATGCCGCCGTCGACACCTCGACCGCCTGCGACCCCTGGGGCGCCGCTTGCACCGCGGGATCGTCCTGCTGCTCCGGCGTTTGCAACGGAGGCGCGTGCACCGCTCCTCCGGGTGCGCACCGCGAGAGCGGCCCGTGCACCACCGCGGCCGACTGCGCCTCGCTCGCCTGCGTCGGCGGGACCTGCGCCGCGACCGGCTCGTGCGCCATCGAAGGCGCGACGTGCGCGACGCCCGCCGACTGCTGCTCGAACGTGTGCGAGGCGAGCCACTGCGCATCCCTCGGGATCTGTGCGGCGGACGGCGACGTCTGCACCGGCAACGGCGACTGCTGCGCGGGCGAGTGCGCCGACACCCCCGACGGCAAGCGCTGCCGTCATCTCGCCGACTGCCGAGTCACCGGGGCGGTGTGCACCGACGCCGTCCAGTGCTGCGGTCGCTCCTGCGTCGACGGACGGTGCGAGCGCCTCGCGGACTGCGCTCCCGCCGGCGAGATCTGCACCGGCGAAGCGGACTGCTGCTCGGCCAGGTGCCTCACCACCGCCGACGGCCCGAAGCGCTGCGTGCGCCTCGGCGGCTGCCTGGTCGCCGGTGAAGTCTGCGCCGCGGGCGGGGACTGCTGCAGCGCCTCCTGCGGGCCCGCCGGGGCGACTCCGCCGCGCTGCCAGGCGGCGACCGCGCCGCTTCCGGACGGCGAGATCTGCGACGGCGCGGGCGAGTGCGCCGGCGGTGCGTGCGACGACGGCGACCGCGGCCGCAAGCGCTGCCTCGGCACCGACGCCTGCTCGTCCGCCGTCGGAACCGCATGCTCCTGGCCGCTCGACTGCTGCTCCGGCTACTGCCTGGCCGGCACCACCGGCTTCGCCTGCGCCGCCGCCTGCGTCGCCTCCGGCGGCTCCTGTGCCGCCGACGAGGACTGCTGCTCGCACAACTGCATCAGCGACTTCGCAGGCACGCTGTCCTGCTCGCCGAACTGAACGCCTTCCAGACCCAGCGCCCGCCGCCCCGCCGGTCGCTCAGGGCGCCGCCGGCTCCGCCGCCACGTTGCTCCGACCCGGGGGAGGGGTGTCGCGCAGGCGCGACGAGAGCCCGACGTGACTTGACTTGGAATACGCCGGACGCCGGGGAGGAAGAGCGTTGAGCGTCGGGGTCTACTCGCAGCGCAGGTCGCGATTGCAGAGCTGTCCGGTCGGGCAGTCCGTGTTCTGGATGCACTCGCGGCACTCGCTGTCGATGCAGAAGGGCTCGGCGGCGCCGCAGTGCGCGTTCTGTGTGCACTCCCGGCAGCGCCCGCGATCCTGATCGCAGATGGGTTTGTCCGCCGGGCAGTCCGAGTTCGAGACGCAACGCACGCAGATGTGCTGCGCGGGGTGGCAGAGCTCGTCCACGTCGCAGTCGGCGTCCGAGGCGCACATGGGTCGGCAGCTCCCGCGATCACATTGGGGCTCGGCGGCGCCGCAGTCCGCGTTGATTCGGCACTCGACGCAGCGCTGGCGGTCCGTGTCGCAGAAGGGATCGCCGCCGCCGCAGTCCGCGTTGTTGCGGCACTCGGCGCAGAAGCCGTCACCGTTGCAGATGGGATCGCCCGACGGGCAGGCCGCGTTGTTCGCGCACTCGACGCAGAAGCCGCCCGCGCACGAGGGCGTCTGGCCACCGCAGTCCGCGTCGCCCGTGCAGCGCGCGCCGTAGCCCGGTGCGCCGGCGCCTCCCGAGCTGCACGCGAGGGCGAAGAGCAGGAAGAGGGGCGAGAGTGTGAGTCGAGCGAGTCGGGGCATGGTGCATTCCTTGGGCTTGGGGGGCACGACCGGGCCCACGGAGGGCGGCTGTCGAGACATGGGCACGAAGGATAGCAAGCACGGTTCCAAGCCAGAAGCGTCGGCGAATCGGCGCAGACCCCGCCGTCGTCGTCGACCACCAGCACACGCGCCATACCCACCTCGCAAGTGATGAGCGTCCCCAAGAGAGGCATGTGTACGGTGAACGGACAGCGAGATTGGGCGTTTTCCCCCACAATTGGGCCACGACGCGCGTGGAATGGGGCTTGCTCTACTCACCTACTCTGGAGGTGTCCATGGACATGCGTCGTATCGGCTTGGTGGTTTTCTTTGGTCTGGGGCTCGCGCTGGGATGCGGCGGTGGCGGTGGCGGCACCAGCCCTCTACCCGACGGTGGTCTGCCCGATGGGGCCACGGGTGACGGCGCGACGCCGACCTGCAGCTCGCCGCAGATCGCCTGCGGCTCGTCCTGCGTGGACGTCTCGAGCGACCAGATGAACTGCGGCGGCTGCGGCAACGCCTGCGGCCTGGGCCAGAACTGTACGAGCGGGGTCTGCGCCTGCAGCACCGGGCTGGTGACGTGCGGATCCGACTGCGCCGATCTCTCGAGCGATCCGATGCACTGCGGCCGCTGCGGCAGCTCCTGCGACACCGGCGCGACCTGCGTGTCCGGCGCCTGCGCCTGTCCAAGCCCGAGCGTGGCGTGTCCCGGCTCGTGTGCGGACCTCTCCTCCTCGACCACGGACTGCGGCACGTGCGGCAACGCGTGCAACCCCGGCGCGGTCTGCACCAGCGGCGTGTGCAACTGCCCGAGTGGTACCACGGACTGCGGCGGTGGCTGCACCACGGGTCTGATGGCCGACCCGCTCAACTGCGGCACCTGCGGCTACACCTGCGCGGACGGCGCGACGTGTGAGGCTGGCGTCTGCACCTGCCCGGCGGGCCAGATCGTGTGCGGCGGCGTGTGCGTCGACGTCTCGAGCGACGAAGCCAACTGCGGCAGCTGCGGCAACGACTGCCCGACGGGTGGCACCTGCACCAGCGGCGTGTGTCAGTGCGCAGGCAGCCTGCTCGCTTGTGGCGGCACCTGCGCGGACGTCTCGACCGACGTGCGCAACTGCGGCAGCTGCGGCAACCGCTGTCCCGCTGGCGGCAGCTGCGTCAGCGGCGCCTGCACGTGTCCGGCTCCGCTCGTCTTCGATGGCGGCGCTTGCCGTGATCTCGCCGCCGATCCCAACCACTGCGGCAGCATCGGCAACCAATGCAACGACACCCAGTACTGCACCTCGGGCAGCTGCGTCTGTCGGCCCGGCCTGACTCTGGTCTCCGGCAACTGCGTCGATCTTCAGACCGATCCCAACAACTGCGGCGTCGCGGGCAACACCTGCGGTGGCGTCATGGTCTGCTCCGCCGGTAGCTGTCAGGTCGTGTGCTCCGGAGGAACGAATCGCTGCGGCGGTGCGTGCGTGAACTGGGAGACCGATCCGCTGAACTGCGGCGACTGCGGTCGGGTCTGCAACCGCGACCAGGTCTGCGTCACGGGCAACTGCCGCGACTTCGTCCCCGGCACCGGCTGCACCACCTGCCCTTGCGACACCGCGTGCGTCGGCGACACCAGCCAGTGCTGCGCCTTCCCGACGGCCAGCGACTTCATCTGCGTCGACAGCAGCAGCTGCCCCTAGCGTCTTCGGGTCGACCGCGTCCGTTGGGGCGCGGTCGACACTTGTCTTGGCTTCATCGTGGTGGAGTGAGCGCTTCGCGTTGGAGAGACGCGAGCGCTTCGCGTTGGAGAGATGCGAACGTGTGGTGAGGAGCGAGCATGAAGCGAGGAGCGAGCATGAAGCAGAGTCTCTTTTTCTGGGCCGTCTTGATGGTCATCTTCGCCTGGATCATGGGCTGCGGCGGCAGCGCGCCCACGGATGCAGGTGACGCGGACGGCGACGGCATCAGCAATCTCGACGAGGGCTTTCGCGACGCCACCAACACCGACGGCGACGAGTGGGAGGACTGGCTCGACCTCGACACCGACGGTGATGGTCTCACGGACGCCGAGGAGGCGGGTGACGCGGATCTCGCCACGCCGCCCGTGGACACCGATGGCGATGGCAGCCCGGACTTCCGCGACCTCGACAGCGACGGAGACGGAGTGCCGGACTCGATGGAGGGGCCCATCACGCCGACTCCGCCAGGACTGGACAGCGACGGTGATGGCATCCCGGACGTGACGGACGACGACGACGACGGCGACACGATCCGCGACATCATGGAGGGCGATCGAGACTTCGACGCGGACATGCTGCCCAACCGTCTCGACCTCGACAGTGACGGCGATGGCTACAGCGACGCCGACGAGGCGGGAGACGCCGATCCCGCCACGCCTCCGGTCGACACCGATGGCGATGGCATCCCGGACTACCTCGATCTGGACAGCGACGGCGACGGTCTGCCCGACGCCGACGAGCTCGCCGCTGGCACGTCCCGCACCGACCCCGACACCGACGGCGACGGCATCCCCGATCTGGTCGAGGTGGTCGCGGGTGTCGATCCAACTGACGCCACCAGCACGATCCCAGCGGACGACTTCTACTTCGTCCTACCCTTCGAGGATCCCGCGCAGGACGGCCTGCTCGAGTTCTCCACCAACTTGAGGCAAGCCGACGTCTTCTTCTCCGTCGACACGACCGGCAGCTTCGGCGAGGAGATCGCGGCGATTCAGGGCAGCATCGACACCCTGATCGTGCCGGGTGTCTCGGCGGCCATCCCCGACGCGGCCTACGGCGTGGGCCGCTTCGAGGACTTCCCGCGCGATCCCTTCGGGCTCGCCTCCGACCGACCCTTCGAGCTGCTCACGCCCATCACCGCGGACATGGCCATGCTGAGGACGGGCATCGACGCGCTGCCGCCTGCGGCAGGTGGGCTCGACATCCCCGAGGCTGGGGTCGAGGCCCTCTTTCAGTGGGCCACGGGCATGGGCATCCCCGCCGCGGAGATCGCGCCCTTCGCGCCGGGCGACGTGGGCGGCGCTGGCTTCCGCGCCGACTCACTGCCTATCGTGGTGCACATCACGGATGCGGCGAGCCATGTGCCTGCTGACTACGCCGCGCTCGGCATCGAGACGCACGACCAGGCGCAGGCCATCGCGGCGCTCAGCGCCATCGGCGCTCGGGTGATCGGCGTGCGCTCCACGGAGAACGACGGCGTCACGGGCGATCCACTCGATGAGTTGACCGCCATCGCCTTGGGCACGCGGGCCACCATCCCGCCGGTGGCGGGCGCCTGCGCGACGGGCATCGACGGCGCCCCTCGCGTGCCCGTCATGGCGGGCGGCGTGGACGTCTGCCCGCTCGTCTTCGACGTGCGTCCGGACGGCACGGGCCTCGGCGCGGTGGTCGTGGACGCCATCGAGCAGCTGAGCACTCTGGGAACCCTCGACGTCTCCACGCGGCCCTTGGGTGAGACCAGGAGCGTGAGCGGTGCGCCCTTGGCTGCCGGGACCACGACCGCCGACTTCATCCAGAGCATCACCCCCGAGGCGCCAGCCCCCACGGGGTCCACCATCGTGGGCGACGTCTTCCAGCACGTCACGCCGGGATCCACCGTGCGCTTCCGACTCACGGCGCAGAACCTCTTCGTCCGCGCGACGACCGAGCCGCAGCTCTTCACCATCGACATCCAGGTCTTGGGTGACGGCGTGACCGTGCTCGATCTGCGCCGCATCTACGTGATCGTCCCCGCCGAGATCTCTGTTCCCGTGCTGATATGAGGAGTCCAACCATGACAACGACCGCCTTCCTTCGAACGCTCCGAACCACCGCCACCATGGCGGCGCTGCTCGCGCTCTCGGCCACCGCACAGGCAGACAGCGTGGGCCAGATCGCCACCGCCGTCCGCATCAGTCGCGCCACCGCCACGCTGATCGATCCGCAGGGCCGGCCTGGTATGGCCACCGTGGGCGGCTCCACGACCGCGCGACCCGGCGACATCCTCACCTTCATCGCCCACTTCACGCCCGTGCCCAACGGCGGCACCCGCGGATTGGGCGGCTACGTGACCTACTACATCCCTCGCAACGTCGAGGTGGTCGGAGCTCGCGTCGTCGACTCCACGGGCGCCACCATCGCGCCCACGCGCGGAGGCTTGGCGGCCGATGGTTACGGTCCGCGCGGGGCCCGGCCCGGCCTCACGGCCCTCGAGCATGGCTCGCTCTCCCAGCTCTACGCCGACACCGGCATCTTCTACTCCACCGATCGACGCACCAATCGAGTGCCCAGCGGCGCGGCGGCTGGCGAGACCTTCCTGACGTTGGAGAACGGCATCCTGCTGAACCCGGCGACCACCGCCGCGGGCGGCCTAGCGGATCTGCTCGGATCCGTCTCGCGGCGACCCGACGCGCACAACCGCTGGGACGCGATCCAGGCCTACGCCTTCGGCATTGGCAGTGCCGTTCTCGGCACCGGCGGTAAAGGCGTCACGCCGGATCGATACGGCTCCCCGGTGGCCGGTCCCGGCACCTGGTACAACCTCGAGGCGAGCAACTCGGGCGCGTTCGCCGATCCCGTGGACGCCGCCAACGTCGTCGACCTGGCCAGCGTCGGTCCGTGGCGTCGGATTCAGACCTTCGGCGCCGAGATCGGGCGTCGCGGAAACACGCCACCCATGCCCGACCCCGGGCTCGCGGTGCGCGTCGGTGTGCCCGCCGTCGACGCCAGCGGTGCGCCCCTGGGGCGAGTCCTGGACGCCTCGAGCCCGCTCCCGAGCTACGATCCCACGACGCCTGGTGCCTACACGCGCGCCGTGCGCTTCGCCGTGGGCGAGCTCGTCGTCGGTCGCGAGTACCTGAGCGAGCTGAGCGTGCGCGTGCTCGACATCCCGCTCGATCCGGTCAGCGGGACGGATACGATCTGCGCGGAGGTCTTCGGCGGCGACCGCTCCGCGCAGGTGCAGGACGGCACGAGCGCCGGCAAGGACAACGCCTGGCGCTACTTCTTCCCGGCTCCGGCCTGCGTCTCCCTGGACCTGCTCTTCGACCTCGACGTGAACAAGCTCGTGGCCCTGCCGGGCGACCGGCTCGTCTACACCATCACGGGCAAGAACCTGGCGACCACGCCACACCACGCCACCACCGTCACCCATTGCTTCGTGCCCGCCGAGGCCAGCTACGTCTCCTCCACGCCCATGGGCACGGTCGGCACGGGCGCGGGCTGCCCCGACCCGGCCAACCAAGACAGCATCACCTGGAATCTCGGCCTCCTCGACCCGGGTGAGGAGTTCACGCTCACGGCGCGCTTCGACGCTCGGGGCGGCGGCAACAATTCCACGGTGGGCCGCGCCATCTTCACATCGACCGAATTGCCCGCGCCCGGCTTCTCGACCGTCGCGTTCACCACCATCGATCCGCTCGCCGTGCCGGCGTTGAGCCTGAGCGCGACTCCAGACTTCGTGCCGACCGTGCCGGCGGACGTCACCTACCGCCTGGCCATCACCAACAACGGCACGGACACGGCCTCCTTCTCTGGCTGTCGCAACGATCCGTGTCGCGTGATCCTCACGCTGCCGAGTCCATTCTTCTTCCGCACCGGCACCGCCAGCATGGGGGGAGCGGCCATCGCAGACCCCGCCGTTGCGGGGCGAGTGCTCACCTTTACGGCGGGCCTCGCGGACATCGCGCCCGGCGCGACCCAAACGCTGAGCTTCAGCGCGAGAGTCCCAGCGACTACCGCCGACGGTCTCTATCGCGCCGACGTGGAGACCTGGACCCATGACGTCGGTCAGGGCTCCACCGTGAACGACGCCCTGGCGCAGGTCGCCGAGGTCGCCGTCGGCACGCCACGCTCCGACTTGCCCACGTTGACGACGCCGATCTTCGACAGCGCCACGAGCGTATGCGGCACCACCACCGAGGCCGCTGGCACGACCATCACCCTCTTCGTCGCAGGCGTCGCGGTCGGCACCGCGGTCAGCGACGCTGCCGGAGCCTTCTGCGTGCCTGTGGGCGGGCTCTTTCCTGGTCAGCACGTCAGCGCTACGGCGCGCGCCCCAGGTGAACTCGAGAGTCTGCACTCGACCGAGGAGGTCGTCTCGAGCCGCGTGGGCGTGACCGCCTGCTCCAACGGCGTCGACGACGACGGCGATGGCCTCGTCGACTTCCCAGACGATCCCGACTGCATGTCGCCTACGTGGAGCGACGAAGCCCACGTCCCGGCTTGCGCCGATGGCGTCGACAACGACCTGGACGGGTTCACCGACTTCGGTGAGGACCCTGGCTGCCGGTCACTCCTCGATGACGATGAGAGTGGCGGCGCGGAGTGCAGCAACGGCGCCGACGATGACGCCGACGGGCTCGTCGACTTCCCGGATGATCCCGGCTGCACCTCGGCCGACGATGTGTCCGAGGTGGATGTCCCCGCCTGCGCCAACGGCCTCGACGACGATGGCGATGGGCTGGTCGACTACCCGCTGGACGATGGCTGCGCTTCGGCCCTCGACGACGACGAGGTCGCGATGATCATGCCGGGTGTGGACGCGGGCGCGGACGCTGGCGCAGACGCCGGCGCAGACGCCGGTATCGACGCAGGCACGGACGCCGCGATCGATATGGACGGTGGTGGCGTCCTGGCCGACGCTGCGCCTCGACCGGATCCGGGCGGCGTGAATCGTCCCGGCGACGGCGGTTGCGGCTGCCGCGTCGGTGGGGAATCGACCCCCGCGCCTCGCTCGACGCTGCTCCTCTTCTTCGGTCTCGCGGCTGCCTTCTTGCGCCGTCGACGGCGCTGAGCGCATGGCCGGCTGCGCTCGCGCGCA
>Ga0210033_1000695_pt1 | contig 31950 bp, 38 predicted proteins | sample CryGeymeta201501_FD_185465 | JGI IMG/M metagenome (GOLD analysis project Ga0210033, IMG submission 185465) | Groundwater microbial communities from Crystal Geyser aquifers in Utah, USA - Crystal Geyser metaG 2015-01 (SPAdes) (version 2) | ecosystem: Environmental > Aquatic > Deep subsurface >... | reverse complement strand
AGGAGGTCGCAGGTTCGAATCCTGCCACCCCGACAAAAATTTTGGAAGGTCGCGTAGCTCAGCTGGATAGAGCATCTGATTTCTAATCAGACGGTCACAGGTTCGAATCCTGTCGCGATCACTTAGAGTAAATTAATCAAATAAAAAAGTGTTAGTGCAAAGCTTGCGGGCTGAGTAGTAGCACTTTATTTATTTAACTTAATTTCTTTTAAACCAAAATGTATCTTACAGACACTATTTTTGACACACGGATTGACACAAACAAAATTTACGTGTCAATGAAAACAAATTTTAGAATTAGAAACTATAAATCTTCATCAGATTTAAGTCCTATTTATTTACATATTAGCGGACATTCAAAAAGAGAACGCCTCAATTTGGATATTCACGTTAATAATAAGTATTGGAATGAGAAAACCCAAAGATTATCGCCTGTTAATAATAAACAGAAGGACTTAAATCTTATTTTAGACAATGTCCAAAGCAAAATAACCAGTATTATGATAGTCTATCGATTATCTGAAAAAATATTGACACCATACCTTTTAAAAAAGGAATTGGTTGATGGTTTGCCACGTGTAAATTTTTGTGCATTCTTTGAACATAGTTTAAATGATGAAAAATCTTTAATGAAAACCGGTACTTATAGACGTTATAAATCTGTTCACGCAAAATTGAAAAAATTTAGTGCAGAAATTATTTTTACAGAAATAACCGAGGCTTGGTTTACAAGATACCGTAAGTACTTAAAGTCTTTGGGTAACTGCAATACCACTATTAATGCCAATATTATTGGTATCAAAAAATATTTAAAAATTGCTGTGAAATCAGGTATTAAATTATCGTTTAATCTCGATGATATAAAAGTAGGTTCTACAGCAGGCAACAGAATTAGCCTAACACCATTAGAAATTAAAAAAGCATTCGGATTTTATAAATCGGAATATATTCTAGAAAATCATAGATTGATTTTAGGCTATTTTTTATTTTCTTGTATGACCGGACTTCGTATTAGTGATGTACAGGCGTTAACTAGAAATGATATTGTTGACACGGACTTTTCTTTTGTGTCAAAAAAGACCGAAAAGGACCAAACCATTTTTATAAATGCAAAAGCCAAAGAAATCATATTAACAGATCCTAATCTGTTTATTAAAAAATTTTCTGATAAACATTTGAATGAAGAGATAAAAGTAATCATGCACCAGCTTGGCATCACAAAAAAAATAAGCTTTCACGTTGCCCGGCATACATTTGCTACCTCATTTATTAGGATGGGTGGAAGTGTAGAAAAACTTCAAATTTTGTTAGGCCATAGCGACATTAAACAAACAATGATTTATGTACATATTGTTGCTCAAGAAGCAAACGAATCTATTTACCTACTCGATAACTTATTTTAGACTTTCTGTTTCAATATCCACATCATATAAGTCATCACTAATTTGGGTTTTATTTAAGGTTTTAATAATGTGGTATTGACCGTATGCAAATATTTTGAGTTTTGAAATTACTTGGCGGAGACCTTCTTCATACATTTTAAATTTCCAATTATAGGTTTGACTATTGGTTCTAAAAGTAAACCACTTTTTCCAAAATGAAGCGTGAACATTTGGCAGAAGCAATTCAGAAGGATCGGCTGCTAAATTTAAACCTGAGCCATTTACACCATTATATAATACAAAATAAATAGCGGCATCGCCAGCGTGATCAAAAGCAAAAGCTGTATTAATAGTTTCCACCGTTTTATTTGGTAAAGGCAAAGCGTTTATCTCTATAATATTGGTATTATCATTGGCTTTTGTATTATTCAATTCGGTTAATTTATAATTTTGATAAACAGGTAAATAAGGTGTAGGCGCATTATCTACATCTTTAAATTTAAGCAAGAATGATTTATCAGATAAAAAGGATTTCTTTTTACGCCTAATTAAATAAGCCATTAAATCTTCGGCATTGTTATAATTGATATTGTTCTCAATGAAATTCATATAAATATCATTACCAGATATGGGTATATCAATATTAAACCAGTTTTTTAATTCGGATATTAAAGTGCCAAAAGTAATCTTTGGGACAACCTTGGTTAAATTTACTTCATTTTTAATATGGACTTCATTTGCGCCAGAAGCAAGTACTTTTTCAATTTGTAAATCAAATAAAGCACCTGTGATAATAGCGTATTCTTGGAGGCTACCCAACTGTAAAATTTGCGTGCTAAGCGCTTCTCCGTCTGTTGTAAATTCAAAATCTACATTTACAGTTGTAACGGTTGCTTCAGCACTGCCAGCCAAAACGAAAGTTGCGTCTTTATATGAAATACTTGAAAAAGACCCATTCCAACGATATGTAGATAAATTATAACTCGCAAATAGTTTTATAACACCGGTTACCCGATACTTTTGATTGATAAAACCTAATGCAATGCTTATATTATATTGTGCGGTACCAAAACTTAAAGCCGTGTAATCCTCTTTATTAATTAAGGAAGTTATTGGTGCGGCTTCATAATTAAAATAATCAATATCGGCAAACAAACAGATTTTTTGAAATAAAGGGTGGGTTGTGATATCTCCTTTTAGCGTAAAGCCGGCATCTAAAAATCCTTGAGTTAAAATATGTAGTAAATAAGTGGTAGGCTGAATGATATTGGCATTTGAAAAAGTTGCAGGTACGTCACTATTACTTAAAAAATTAGTGCCATCATAATTATTTATAATTTGTAAAAAGGTAGCCCACGTTGCTGCCGTAATATTATATTTATCAGTATGGATTTGTGGATAATTGTAATTTACCGCTGGCCACGTTTGGCTTATAATTGTTTTTGCGTGGGCAATGATATCGGTAATTGTAGTAATTTCTAAAGGTAATTCATTTAAAAATTTATTAAAATTTGGCAATTCATCAAAGCCATATCTAATGGTTGCACTAAGTTGGCGAGCCTTTTGATTTTCAATTTCGAGTACTGCTAATTCTAAGATATCGCCACAAACATATTGCACGTTAAATACCGTTGTTAATAGTTGATTGTTATCATCTAAGAAATCACCCAAAGCTTCCATTAAATCATCATTTATATAGATATCAAACGGAAAAGAATATTTTGTAAAAAATTTATCACTAAACCAATGATTTTCTTCAACCAACGATATATTATAATTAGATAAATCTATTTCGAATTTAGAGTGTATAACTTTGTGCATTGTAAGATCGGTTTATTTGGAATTCTAATGAATAGCTATATAAAAACTCTGAACTATCAAGTTTTATCATCTTTTTGGATAACGGTATTAATTCAATGACCTCAGTTGCCGAAATAAATAACCATGCTTTTTTTGAAGCCATCAAACTAGCCACGGTAATATTATCGGTTTTTAAAATCCAACCGGTATCAATTTTTAAAGTATCGGTATTGATAACTTCGATAGTTTCGAGTACATCTACCAGCTTACGTCTGTAACTATGAGTGATGGTATCAAATTTTGTAGCAAAGTTGAATTCACCAGTACATTCTAAGCTTGTTAAAAGTTTGAATTCATCTAAAAATAAAAGCTGATGTGAGGCGTTAACTTCCGGAAAAACTAATATTTCTTTAAAGAGATTGGTGTTTTTTATGCTGTATTTAAACACATCACCCGGAAGCGCATTTAATGTTACCATATCTAGCCTTTCGGTAAACACATTATTGGTTGCTGTGGCTGTGATGGTGTGGCTAGAATCTAATACACCATTTTTAAATAATTCTATAACCTGAGCACCTGATGGTAGCAAAATACTCACATTTATAAAACCTTTTGGGGTAACGCGTGAAGCTTCTTTATTAGCTGATAAAAAAGCTTTATTGTTTTCGAGCTTAAGCGGTAATATTCCGGCAATAAATTTGATTCCTGCCAAAACTGTTTCGGCTACTAATGTATCATCGGCAATATTTAATTCCTGAAAAACTAAATCTACCACTGCCGTTTTATATTGTGGTACCAGATTATTAATATCCTGAATATTTGTCATTGTTCGGTGAACAATTCGCCCAATATTAAACGAAGCTGCCTGATTAAATAGTGGTATTTTATAAGGAAACACCCTTGTTTTTTCGGTTACGCCATAAAAATCGTAATACTTAACGGTCATTGATAACGTAAAGTAAGTGTTTGCCGTTGCTGTGCTGATATCAATAAATACATCGTTTAAAGTAAAGGCAAAGTCTGTGGTATTATAAGGTATGGTTATCATTATGAGTTTCTTTTATTTTTGTTTCGCAAGGTTTCATAGTCTTTGATATCATCGCGTATAAGCTTGGCATTTCGTAAATCACGACTCATATAGGCAATAATACCATCGGCTTCTAATTTTTCAAGGATTTGATTAGTTTTCAAAAGCGTGTCTATTAACAACTTATTATCAGTATTATCTACATTTCCGGTATTTGATTGCGTGATTTCTTGTTTGACTACTGCTTGCTGTGGGTATAAGCCCACTTGGAATCCTTTTATCCTGGCAATTTCACGATGTAAGGCGTACTTAATTTGTGGACTTATTTGTTTGTATGCGTTTGCATCTATAATCATTTCTGGGTCATTACCGGCTTGCTCACCTGCTAAAAAATGACCTTTACGCGATTTAAATATGGTTGGCTTGTTTACCAAACCCGATTGTGTATTGCCACCATAAACCGCATTAAATGGTTTACCATCTTGTTCTCTGATTACCGGATAAAGACCACTTTCAAAACCTTGTATTGCCGTGCCTAATATTGAAGCAATCTGGACACCAGCCGTAAGTTTTGTAGCAACCACATTTTTAATAGCAGCTGCAGTTATTAAACTTGCAAATGGTTCGCCCAAGGTTAACGGAGAAATTGCCCAAGCTTTTGCTCTGGCAATAGCAGCAGAAGCATTAATTTCGGCAATTGCTTTAGTTGAAGAAACAATCACATCATTTATTGCTAATGCTTTTTCTAAACCAAAAAGCAATTTATATAAAATAGATTTTTTACCGATTATCATTCCCAGTGTTTCAACTCCGGAATTCATAAGGTCCTTTTTAGCCTTTTCTAAGTTTTGTTCAGCTTTAATCAGGTCTTTTTTATATTTTTCATCAAGCTGATTATATTTTTTGTCATTTGCTTCTTTCTCTTTTAATCGTTTGGCATCCCATTTATCTCTAATTTGGCTTAATTCAAATTGTTTTGCTTCTTCAAGACCTGCGGCTATAGTAGTTTCAAATCCGGCATCTTCAGCCATCTTTTGGTATTTGGCTTCGATTTTAATAATCTCTTCAACTTCCTCTCTTTTTAGCTTATCAATTTTACTGAGTTCTTTTCTTAACTCCTGATCCTTTTCAAAATCATCTAAAAATTCAGCTAGTTTTTTCTTAGAATCTATAACAGCCTGGTCTTCGGGAGTGATAACATTAAAACCTGATTGTTTTTTCCAAGCGCCATTTGTATAAACGTAGGTAACACCACCTTTTACCATTGTATCACCCTCTTGAGGTACAGAAGAACTGGTATTACCTTTATTGTTATTCTTTAATTGTTCAGCATATAATTCGTTGGCAATTTTTAATTCATCTTTACTTAAATCAATTAAATGCTGTTTTCTTTTTGAAGCAGTCTCAATATTATTAGCGATATAACTGTAATAATTACCACCCGCTTTTAATGAATTCCAAAGATGATCATACCACTTTAAATTATCTTCAAGGGATGACGATTCCGCAGTTGCTAGTTCTTCGGCTTTTTTATCGGCCATACTTTTGAAATATTTTGCTTTTGCAGCGTTATTAATGGCAATAATATAATCTTCTAGTTTTTGAGTTACCGCTAGGGTGTTTAAACTCTCGATGGTTAGATTATTATTATAGGCAGGTACTGTTTTATTTAATTCATCAATAGCTTTTTGGCGTTCTATTTTTGATTGTGTTTCGTCTCGAGCAATTTTTAATAATTGTTCTAAATTGTTCTTTTGTGTTGCCGTGCTCTTTGTTGCTTCATTAATAGCATCATTTAATACGCTTTGTTTAGTGGCCGCTTCTTTTGATGATTCCGAAAAAGCTAAATATGCTACAGTTGCAGCTGATAGTAAACCAACCACTAAGCCAATAGGTGAAAGTTTGGTTACTAAATTAAAAGCTACCATTGCTGTTCTTGCAGCTGCCAATTGACCAGTTAATGCAAAAAACGCCGCTTTACCTAAAAGTGTTGCTGCTACTAGAAAATTAGTAGTTGCCGTTGTTATTTTTTGAATTAAATTATATGCTGCAGTACCTATAGTTGCTCGGTCTGTCCAAAGTGTGGCTAATCTAACGGCTGTTTTATAAGAAACCATTGCCGTAGTAATAATTAAAATTGTTTTTATTAATGCAATTAAACGATTACGCCAAATAGTTGTTTTGCCATCGGTATCTTCAACCGCACCAATAAATTTACCAAACCATATTAAAAAATTATTAAGACCTTGAGAAATTGTAATAGAGGTAAATAAACCCACCATTTTTTTAGTAACCTTGCTTATAGTTGCGGCTAAATTGTTGTTTTTAATATTGTACTCATTTATTAAAGATGTACCTTGAATCATTGATTGGTTAGAAAGTTCTAATAAAGTTCTAAACCTATCAATATTAGAACCGGCAGCACCAACAATTTTATTAACACCATCGGCATTTAGACCTAAATATTCTAAAGTTTTACCCACTTGAGTGGCATCCATACCTTTTAATCCTTCCGAAAATTGTAAGAAAAATTCAGTTGGATTGGTGTTGATTAAATCTTCAACCTGTTTAACTGATAGATTCATTACACGCGCAAATTTTTCGGTATTGGTAGATGCATTTCTTATAAAAATACCATAACCCCGCCCGGCTTTTTCGGCACCAACACCACTTTCTTCAAAAGCAGCTCCCAAACCTAAGGCCTCTGAAATTGATGGTTTAAGTACATCTGGTAAAGCGCCAACATTTGTTGCAAAATCGGCTATATTTACTTCGGTAGCCGCACCTGAAGCACCTAATTGGTTAATGGCAGAACCTATGGCATTATAGGCTATATCTACACCAATATCTTTTGTTTCTTGAAATAAAAATCGTAGTTTACCTAATTTGGTAGCAACTTCTTCAGCCCCTCCGGTAAACGAATCGCCTAAAGATACTGCGGCAATATTCATTTGTTTGGTAAACGAGGCAATCTCGTTTTTTGCAATACCTATACGCCCACCAACTTCAGCAATTTTTAATAAATCAATACGTGAAGTTCTTGTAATGAACATCCCAAAAGATTTGGTTAATTCATCAACTTCAATTCTTGACATATTAGTTGTTTTTCTAACATCGGCTTGCGCATCTGATAGCTTGCCATTAAAGTCTATCATTTTTTGCAATGACAAAATCATACCGGTACCGGTTGCTATAACCGTAGCACCTAAAGCAGCATATTTATTAAAACCCCCTGCAATAGATGATAAAGACAGTTTGGTTAACTTAGCTTTGCCACTTAGCTCGGATAAGCGCCCGCTAACTTGTTTTAATTCATTTTGGTATTGGATATAGGCAGCAGAGCCCGGAACAGCATTTTTGAGTTGCGTTCTTAAAATAAGTGCTTTTTGAGATAATTGGTTCATTGTTAAACCAGTGATACCAATCTCTTTTTGAAGCTCGTTCATACGAGCTTTATTTTTACTTAAAGTAACATTGTTCTCGGTTATTTCGGCAGATAATTTTTTGTAAGCTTCGGTTCCTTGTTTGCCCTCTAAACGGAGTTTTGTTTTTTCGGCACGCAATTCGGCATTGGTTGTTCTTAGTTTGCGGGTACTCGCTTCAAGATCGAATAATTCTTTTTGTGCATTATCACTATTGATGATAATGTTTAAACGAATGTTCTCATCAGATATAATCTTTGCCATGGTCTTTAATTTTGACCAATTTTAGCTTATAAATATTTTTATTTTGCTACATGAAAAAAAGCCCCGCAAATGCAAGGCTTTTAAGACACTTCGACTTCGCTCAGTGTGACATTTAGCAGTTCATTTAGATTGCTATAAAATTCGCTTTATCAAAATGTATGATGATGTTACGATCATCATCTATTAAAAACATTCGTTGGTCTTTTTTTGACCATAAAGAACCGTAATCTACATAAATACCGTTACCTAAATCAAAATCATCGTTATTGCGGTAAAGCCCATCTATAGATTGATTGGCTATCAATTCTTCTAAATTGATGTCATTATTTACAAAAGCCGTGAATTCTGCTTTATCAAAGTAGAGCTTTTTCCCTTTAAAGCTGATTAATAAAGGTTCGCTACTTGGAAAAGGATTGTTATTTAACAATAATTTTACCAAATCTTTGATTGAATAATCTTTGACTTTTAAAGTTAGACCTCCTTGAAATTTAACTTTAATGGATTTGCTGTTTGTGTGCATAGCATTTTTTTTAAAGACCTACGAGTGGCGCACACAAACAGCAAAGCTGATTTGATTAACGGACTTTCACCGCCTCTCTCGTAGGATTTATTAATAAATTTTTTTTGTAAAAACATTGCTTTACTATCTGTGTGCGAAGCAAAGATAAAAATATAATCAATAAAATATGTATATGCATTTAAAATTTCTCAATTGATAATTTTAAAGTCATTAATTTTACTTACTTTCGAAATTCAAAATTTTAAGGATGAAACAAGTAATACTTACTTTAATTTTACTTTTAAGTCTCAATTTTATTTGGGCTCAAAAATTTACATATAAAAGAGTTATTACTACTACAGCTATAGGTAGTGATGTTTTAAAAATAAAGGGCGATATTAATTTAACAGATTCAATTATTACCATTACTACAAATGGTGTTGATGCTCCTCTTAGGGTAAATAAAACACAAGATTTTACAGTTTCAAAAACTTATATACTGATTCAACCTGAAAATTCTGATTATGAGACGAGATTTACTTTTACTCAAAGTCCGTTTTCTAAAAAGGAAGATGCTTCTTTAATTATTGAAACACGTGATAATTTCACAAATACATTAACTACTTTAATTTATCCCCTGATTTCATTCAAGTAATCTTAAAATTAAGATAACAATAACCCCTACAATAAAAATAGGGAGCTCTATTTTAAGGCGGTTTTTAAAAAATTGCTTTGGGTTTTGATAGAGAGACATTTAGTTAAATATATTTAGGTTTATAAGTAGAAAATAATTCTAAAAATAGATTTTCATCAATAGTTTCAATATTATTAAGTTTAATGAGTTCTATTTTTTTCCAACCTGGGTTTTCACCTACTATTACAAAGTCAGTATATTTACCAATTTGTCTATCAACATCGGCACCAATATTCCAAAGTAACATAGCCATTTCATTTCTAAAAGGAAATGAACTAAATTGTCCTGTAATCACAACTTTTTTCTTAAATAAAAAGTGTGTTTTATTTTCTAAATATTTTTGTGGATTTAAATATTTACCATTAATTTTTTTTTGATTTTGTTTAAGAAAAAAATAGTCGTCTAAAATTTCTCCATTAGGGGCAACTCTACTAATATCTGTATTAATCTTAAATATTTTATAATACTTTTCTTTATTAAAATTATCTCCTTGTAATACTTTTTCATCATAAGCTTCAGATAATCCATTTTCTGGGAAAAATATATTTCTCTCCATTAACGCTTCTCTTACGTGAAGTAACTCTACGTATGATAAATTATCAATAGCGTCTAAAACTCTTTTAGGAGAAGCTTTTTCAGGATTAGGAAAATCAATTTGAAGTGTAAATTGGTTTGATTTCTTATTAGAATTCACACCTATTAGTATAATAATAAAGAAAAGAATTACTAAAAATAGTATCATTTTTTATTGATTAACGTGTAAATATATAAAAAAACCCTCATAATTTGAGGGCTTTAAAATTATTTAGCTACTTATCAAGTAACTGGTTTAAATACTTAAAGGCTTTAATCTTTTTACGTCGGTCTTCATTGTCGCCGGCAATGTCATCGTCTAAATAGATGTCTATTAAGTCAATTAGCTGTTGTTTTGCGTTTTTTTTCTCATCTAAAACGTCTTGGTTTTAAAAAAAATTTATTCATAAAATAAAGTGTTAGGCGAGGGGTTTTGGTTAATAAATCAGTGAAGTACCAAAGTAGTTAATAAAATTTAAATATTGGTACCGTCTAATTGTATTATTTCGGCTTTAACGGCTTCGGTAAAACCAAAAGATAATTGCCTGATAATGTTATTTAAATGCCCAAATATTGGTTTGTTATGAATGGCGTAGCGCTTTTTACGGATGATACCATCTTTTGTTTCTCGCGTTTTCATATCGACAAACCGATGTTGGCGCAAATGTGTATATGTAAGTGTGTTGTTACCGTTAACCGAAAAATTACGGTTGGCCCAAAAGGATGAATTAAAACCGCCCATTCTTTTTTTGATATCTTGGTCTAATTCTTTACCGCTTTGCTCTAAAGTATTTTTTATAAAAACACCTTGTAAAACGGCATCGTGTGTGGCTTGTCGGCTTTCTCGGAGTCTCATTTTTAAAAGATAGTTTGTAGGTTAAAATTAATTTCGTATCCATCGCAACCCGCAAGTGCCCAAATAGGATCTACATTAATTGTTTCGGCTAACAGGTATTTCATAATACCACAAACAGTTTCTTCTTTTAATTGGTCGGCAACCATTTTTAACACTACAGCTCGGGCAACGGTTTGCGCTTCGGCAATGGTATTTAAAAATATATTTTGGTCTTGATCTGATCGCGTAACTTTTTTAAGTATTAAAATAGCACATCGATCTATTGATTGCATATCGTCAATATCGCCTTTAGGATTGTGTGCCGGCAGTATGCCAATTACGATGTATTTGCCATCGTTTGGTATATCTTCTAAAAATTTTAGAATTTGACTGTCATCAATAACCGATTCGTTGCGCGCAATATTGGCATTGGTATCTTTTATTTCTTGGATGTAATTACGGAAGTCATTAATTAGTAGCATTGGTTTGAGATTTTAAGTTAGCTTGGGCATCTAAATCACGTTTACGGATGTCGTACATACGGATGATTAATTCCCAAAGTGGAATTTTTTCGACCTCTTTTAAGCTGCCAAATGTGCCACTTTCGGAAATTGTATATAAAATAGATTTAAAATTAAGTCCGGGTAATTCGCTTTCGGTTGTTTCCTCAGCATTATTAAAGAGAATTGATAAATCAATTTCATTGCCTTGAACATAAATTTTTGCAGATCCTAAATATTTTTGAAAGCTGGCAAATAGTAAATAAAAACCATAAACTAAACCTATAGGTTGATATTTAAATGTTTTTGCGAGTTCTGGAACACGCTCAGCATTATAAGCTATGCGCTTATCGGTTGAAAAAGGTTTAAATAAACGGCTAAACCACGATTCTTTTTCGCGATAAAAAGTTGCTAAGAGCAAATAAAGATAGTTTATGTCATGGGTTTCGTTAAAATCGGCAAAATGACCAAGCGCATCAACATATTCTGCTGATTTCACATTGTTAAACTCATCGGATGTACCATAATAATTTTTAAAAGCGCCTCTTATTTTATAAATAGGATTGTTGATGTAGTATTGTTTAATGACTTTTTGACCTTCATCATTGACTTCAAAAAAACTTTCAACTAATTCGGCCAACATAGAAATGTTAGCATATTTTAAAGTGTCTAAATCTTCGCCAAGAGATTTGTTTTTAGGCACCATATTCATTAAATAATAGATGCTATGCGTTTTGAATTCTGTCCAGGTTATTTGATCATTATCATATTTAAAAAGCAATTGACACATATTGATGTATTGTACATCATTACATTCGCCTAGATCTTCTGGGACATTAATTTTCAATTTCTTTTCAGGAATTTCTATTGTGTGCATTTTGTGAGATTTTGAATTTTACTAAAATTAAATACAACATAAATGGTTGATTTTTCTAACGGAAAATTATCGTTAGGTCTATCGTACACGTTAGTTATTTCTACAACATCATATTGTTGATGGTGTAAAAGGTGAATTAAGTTTCTGAATTTTAAACTGTATGAAAATTCACCACCAAAATCTATTTTTTTGTTAGTTCTTAATTCTGTTTTGAAAATTTTACCTTTTGGCGTAGCATAATAACTAGATAAAATTTTATTATCAGTAAAAAAAAGTACCGGAAAACCATATCTTGATTTTATAAATTCATTGGGTTCAAAATCTACATCCTTAGAGCCGTGATATGCCTGTGTCATACTATTTGCAGTTTGCTATTTAATCTGATATTAAGCTTACGCATGTTTTCGCCATAATTGGCTTCTACAATGCTTCTGATTTCTTCACGTGATTTATAATCAATCGGAATGTAAATAGATTGTCCGGCATCTAATTTTAGATACTTGCGGACAAAAGTGATGATGTCGATCTTTAATTTTGAACGTTGTCTGATCTCTTTTTTAAGAGCTATTTCAAGTTTTTTATTGATTCTATTAAGGCGGTAATGTTTTTTCCAAAACCAAATTTTTAAGAATAGTTTTTTTATTGATTGGTACATATATTGGTGGTTTAGGTGTTTAAAAATTTGTCATCGGCATTGGCATAAGGAACTAAAGGTTCTGGTATTGGCAATAATGGCGTATTAATTTTTGATATGATTAATTGTAAATCGCTTAATGCTACAGCAGCATCTTCATCAAAATAATGGGCAGCCATAATAACCTCATTTTTAGGTGCCGCCAGTTTGGCGTTAATTGACTTTCTATCTGATACAATATTTTGAACGATGCCTTCAGGAAATAATTGAACTGATAAACGGCGCATTGCCCATGATAATGCCTTCCAAACACAAACCTCTTTTATCTTCTCAAGCAATTCTTGATTAATATTGGTTACCGGTGGTGATTGAGGATTTTGAAGCTCTGTTTTCATAGCATCAAAAAGTATTTTCCCAATGTATGGTTTGATATAATGGCTTTCGGCTAAACGAATACCAGGTGCTAATTTTAAAAGTAATAATCTTGAATTGCCAATTGGAAAGTAATCTTCAAAATCTTTGGCTGTTTTAATGAATAAATTATTTATTTGTTTATAAGCTGCTGTACCTTTCCAAGCAGCAATATAGCTATCTAAATATTTAATAAGTCCGTCTAGGGCTTCATAATAACCACGTTCTAGCGCTTTATTATCGGCATCTATCATCCATTCAAATGGTGTCTTTTCTTTGTCTTCTACACGGTTAATTCTGCCGTTATTTGTATGACTTAAATCATTATGTGGCGCATATTTACGATATGCTTGAAGCGCAGCTGCATATCGAATGTTAAAAATGATATCTGTATTTTTAGTAACATCATCGGTTGCTTTAGCATATTCAGCAATGGCTATATCATAAACTTCTTGACCAATAAGTTCAATTATTTCGGCAGTAGATCGATATAAAAAGGATTTAATATTTGCAAATTTTAAATTTAAATCTAAAAAGCCTAACAACTCTTTCAATTCTTCATTACCGGTATTATCTGTAAATAGTAATTTCATTTTACTTTTGGTTTAATGGTCGTTGCGATGGTGTTGTGTCTTGTAGCTTTTTTGGACCTATATGATAAAAACCAAGCTTTAAGTTTTTCTCAGGAAAATTAATTTTGATAGCGTGATTTATCATTTTTGTCAATATCATTTCTGGTATATCATTTTGGGTAGTAAGATAATTTTGTAAGGCATAGATTTGTTCTGAACCACTGTTCACATTGGTTGTTTGCCCTGTGCCACCGATAGCAGAATGTAAGCCGATACTGGTGCTAATCTTTTTGCTTGAATGATCGGATATATCGACTTGAGCACGAACAAAATCTTTTAGCTTTTGGTCAATAAGTTTAATTTCCCAACCGTGATCCATTAAGTTTGTGCCTTCTACAGTAAAAGCTTTGGTAGTATGCCAAAATTTACCAGTATTTTCTTCGGAACTTAAAACTTTTGCAACGCCTTTTAATAATTCATTTTTGTAATCTTCAAGCATTTTAGGGGCGTAAACTATGCCTCTTTCAAGACAATTAGCTCTTAAGTCTTCTTCTTTATTATCCCAAAATAATTGCGGAGAAATAATATGATAATTGGCATTGATTGAGTTTTTAGATAATGCTTTAAGAATAATTGGAATTGAATTTGAACGCCTGAGCCATTCTAATGAACCATAAATATCAGGAACTGTGTAGTAATCGGCACAGAAACTATACATATTTGAATAATGAATAGTATTAGGATATTTGAATGGATCCTTGACGTCAAATAGTGGATAAACTTTTAATTCAATTAGAGCACTGATGGTTTCAAATGAAAAATCGGTAACAACAGCGTGTGTGGCTTTCTTTTTATATAACTGAAACTCTGATGCTAATCGCGCTCTATCAATACTAAGATGTTCTAATTTAGAAATAAAAGATGATTTACCTATTCTATTACCTCTGTTAAGATATATTTTAGAGAAGAAACCTTCCATGTGTGAGAAATCTACCGCACATTTAAGCAGGTAATCTTCATAACCCCAATCGTCAAGCCAAGCCTGTATAGTGGAGTCATCTACCCATTCTTGCATTAACTCGTTATCCTTTAACGTCTCTTTGTAAAGCTTTGGACCTTTACCCCATAAGAGCTGAGCTTTTCTTTTTAAGATACCTGGTGCATCTGAGTTAGCTTGTATGACCTTTTGTATTTCTTTTGGGAGATTGTTATTGTCTCCATACGGATGAATGCGCCAATTACCAACGTGATAGTCTTTTTCAGCCCAATCAAGTGAATCTTGATTAGTTCTATAGCTTGCAAAGTCTCTGGGATTTTCGGAGATAGCAAAAGTAAAGCAGACATTATCTACATCTACTATTGCACCGTTATGTTGGTAATCTATCATGGTTTTATTATTAAGCCGTTTAAGGTCATTAGTAATGGTAAGTAGAATTGCTTCTCAGTTGTATTATCATCGTAATCATAATAAGCAATCAGAATATTAGACTTCTTGCTCTGGTCGTCTCTATATCCTTTTCTTAGCAAAGCTTTGAACACATTCTTTAATCCATTGGTTGAACCTTTACTAGAATTATAAGTAATGAAACTAAAAGCAAAAGGAATATTCAATTCTGTAAGGTCTCGCATACGCTGTATTGCTTCGGACATCTTTATTGGTTGCGTTTCATCCATTCTATTTTGTTTTACCCTACAATTATACATCTTACCTAGTCTTTTTATGCGACATGAAAGAATATGTATTTATTTATAACTTAACTATTTGATTATTAATTTTATACATCAATAAACAATCATATATCTATAAAAAGAGACCTTTTGCACATGCAACTCACGAAGTCAGCGTGCCGTTAAAAAGATTCATAAAATCAAATTTATAAACTGATTCCTTCGGGTTTATAAATTGATTTTTAAATATTTAATTTTTTTTTGATTTTTAATATGTTATGATTTTTACTTTTTTTATTGAGAAGTCTCCCTATTTAGAATAAGATTTATTTTACTTTTTATTGGTATTTTAATGGTGTTTTTTTTGGTAGTTTAAATACTTTTTTGTACATTAGAGTATTATTAATCAAATAATTATGTATCATGAGTACACAAGATGTGGCTACTAAAAAAGTAGCAAAAACGGAAAAAGCGGAATCTCCGAAAGCGACCGCACAATTAGTAAATGTTGCCGAATTAAATGGCAACAAAACCAAATCTGATGAAGCTTTACAAAAAGTTATCAAAGGATTTATTCCTAGCGCAGACGAGCGCATTAAAAACGCAGAGAATTTTATGCTTCTCACAAACAAGTTTGCTCACTTAAAGCGTAAAAATGAAGAGTTGAAAAGATTTAAAATTTCGAGCGATGGAACTAAAGAAACTATTTATTTAGAAAATTCGGAAGGCTTTAAATTTTCGGTTTCTAATTCAAAGGTAGTGGATGAAACACTTCAACTTTTACAAACTAAACTTGACGAGCTGTTAAGTTTTACAGAAAAAGAAGTACAAGAATTTATTGTTTAACCAAAACGACAAACGCCCTTTTTTGTCGAGAAAAAGGGCGTTTTAATCTTAACACTATTAATTATGACACTTACAGCAATTAAGACAGACAAATCTAAGATTTTTTTACTTTCTGAACAAGTAAAAATTAAACTACATCAAAAAGGATATTTAAAGGTTTTTAATTATAATGACTACACCTATTTTAAGAACCTGGTAAAAGATGTAACCAATAAAGCGGAAGCAATTACAAATCTTTTTATTGAAGAAAACAGCGTTTCTAATGAAAGCGATTTCGCCGATTATATTTTTTAGAGATGGGCGCAATAGACAAAAAATTAGCTTTGCGACAATTATCAATTGAAGCTAGAGATTTAAGAGAGAAATTGATAAAGGAGGCTAAAACAGATGCCAAAGCACTTTATTATAGTGGTTTAAGAGTAAACGATGTTATTTTAAAATATTTTTATACTGATGCCGAAAATACAGAGTTTCACACTTATAAAGGTTGGCAGGAATTAGGGCACCAAGTAAAAAAGGGAAGTAAAACTTTTGTTATTTGGGGACGTAAACGCCAAAATGTTGATGATGAAACCTCAAAAAGCGATGATATTGATAAATATAAATTTTATCCGTTAGCTTTTTTATTTTCAAATATGCAGGTTGAACCTATTAATAAAGAAGAGCGCCATTAGGCGCTCTTCTTATATTTTTTGCCCTGCGGGCGGCGGTGTTATTTTTGGTAGGTAATTTTACCACCCATGCCTTTTGCTATTATACTCAATAATTTCCCGGTTGCTGAAAAATCACCATTTAAAAATCTTGTAATACTAGACCTATTCACATTTATTTTTGTTGCAAATGCCGAAGCTGTGGTATTATTAGCTTCTAAATAAGAAGCTAATTCCTGTTTTATTTTTTCGTTTATATTCATAATTTCTAATTTAAATCTAAACCATCAGTTACTAATTCTTTGAAAAAATCTTTTGCTTCTTTTATAAATGGCATTGTTAAAATGTCATTGGTATCTTTTACATTATCATACAAATCTTGTATTACAAATCTGATTGGAGTTTCTTGAATAACTTGTATTAAACAAGCTGGATATAGCCTATGTAAAATATATAGTTCATTTTTTTGTCTATCTACACATAGTAGAAATTTTGGTGTTATTGCCATAATTTATAATAATTGCATCCATTTTTGGATTATTTCATCACTTTTTCTTAATCCATTTCTTTCTAAAAGCTGTTCTTTTGTATAATTGACATTCTCTCCAAAAGTCCATTTCTTACTTGTAATATTCCCCTCCCAATCACAAAGTAAAATTCTTTTTACCATATATTTAAAACAATCTTCATCATCGATATTTTGCAATCTTAACCACTGATAATCAAAAATTCTCTTTAAATCAGGATGAATTGATGTAAGCAAGAAATCTTTATACTCTTTCCAACTTTTAAAGTTTTCAGGCAAAGTTCTAATGGAGTAAATTAAATTTTCTTTTCCGTAAATAGCAGCAGTATGAACGCCTTTTAATCGTTTTTCTAATTTATTATAGGTTTCAGGTTCCAATTCTTGCAGGTCAGTAAGACATCTAAATGCTTTTTCGTGAACTAAATTAGAAACTCTAAAAAACTTTAAATTACCTCCCATCATATACATTTTATCGTATATTCTATTGTATTTAAGATTATTTTCGATGAGATATTTCCAAATATCGGTATATTTCCAATCAATAATAGGATATGCTTTATGTGGCTTGTTTTTTCGCCTTAGCCAAAACAAATCCGAATCTTCGCCAAACATTACAAATCTTCTATCTGGACTCTCCTCGGCTCGAAGTCCAATTATCGAAACACTTTCACCAGTAAGAAATCTTAAATTCTGGCCAACCCACAAATTAAACTTATGAAATCGTTTTGGGTACATTTTTTCAATTGAATGAATAGCCATTGGATGCTTTTCTCTAACCCATTCTTCATTTTCTCCCCAAGCCCAAAGAAACAATTGTTGATGGCTTGCTGCATTCGTCATAAATATTGGCACTTGATACCATAACGGAATAACATTAGGCTGCGACATCGCCCATTCTACAAAATCAATTGTTCCTTGATATTCGGCTTCTTGATCCTGAAAATAAAGAATGAATTTCCGATTTCTTTTTATCGCTTCTGCATTTATAAGATGAAACAACGCAGTACTATCTTTCCCTCCAGAAAAGGAAAGTGAAACATTCTCATAATTATCGAATAACATTTCGATTCTTTTTAGAGTAGCTTCTAAAACATCCACAATACCTCTTACTACAGTTCTTGCCATTTCTAGTTAAAATCAGAATTAATATCTTCTTCAACTTCCTTAATTTGGCGTTCAATTGAATAAGGAACTCCTTGTATTTCGGAAGCAATTCCTTTTAATCCAATCAATCGCTGAACTTCTTCTAATGTCATTCCAAGCTCCTTCATAATCTTGATTTCATCCCAGCCTGATTTCAGCATCCCAACCAATGAAGCTTGAAGTTCTACTTCGTGCTTTCCTCTTGCTCTATTATGACGAATGGTAGAAGCCATTCTATCACTAATTTCTTTCTCTATTACCGAAACTGGTATCATTCCATTTTCTCTCTCAAAAATGTTTTTATACCGAAGCATTATCATATAACGATGAAATCCATCTACAATAATATATTTATCCCTTTCTTTATCATAAAAACACACGATTGGCATAGTGTATCCATCGCTTTTTATGCTTTGGTACAATAAATCCATTTCTCTTTTAGCAACGTGATTAGGGTTGTAATCATTCGCTTCAATTTTGTCCATTGCCACGGCTATAACATTATACACCGGACTTATAAATTTTTTACTCATAATATTTTTTTTAAATTTTCTCTACCTACTTTTTTAAAATATTCCACCATACTTGTTTTGGCTTTCACGTTCTTGTCAAACAACGCTTCCAGCCCTACATCGCCAGTCATATCCCAATAATAACAATCTTCGAGGTTTCCAGTTCTGTAATTTCTAAAACTTCCCTGTTCTCGCAAACCCCAATCAAAGTTTTTGTCCCAAAATATCGTATAAGGATAATTCTGCAAGTTCAAACTCATTGATTCCTTTTGGTAACTTAACACCTGCGCTTTAGGAAAAGCTTCTTTCACTTCTTCCTGCGAGCGTATGAACTTGCAAAAAATAAGATGTTTTTCTTCGGGATAGGTTTCGAAATGTTTTCTCAAAACTTCAAACTTGTTTTCCGTGCAGCAATACGTATGCTGCATCTTTTGGGTCATTTCAAGAAAAATATTGTTATTTTTTTCCTCCATTGTTTTATCATCAAGATACTTTTCTTTCAAATAATTGTACTCTTCCTTGGTTTCATCACACAGTATATAATTATAATTGTTCCAATACTGTTTAATTTCTAAATTCAAATCACATTCAAAAATATATTCCCCGATTAATGAATAGAGATAATCAATATTCTCAATTCCAGTGATGAATTCCTTTACATAACTTCTACCATAACCGCCAGAATGTTTGGTTATTTTAGTGTATTTCAAAAACGTATTTTTGAATTCCGCATAATCCATTCGGAGTATTTTTGGCGAAAGAAAATGAATTTGGCTCCATAAGTCCAATAAGTTTTTTGTGATGGGAGTCCCGTTCAAAATCAACTTATATTCTACCATTGCCCCAAGTGTAAGCATTCTTTGCGTGCGTTTAGCTTCAAAGTTTTTCATCTTGATACTTTCATCTACAACCAAAAAACAACGCCAAGCGGTCGAAATCTGTTTATATAACTGCAAATAACTTCGGTCTGATAATTGCAAAGTTTCAATTCCCATATAAACAACATTCGGACAATTAAACCCACCCCATTTATTAATTTCATCAATAATACTAGGCAATCCATCCTTTGGCTTGATGCTTCGCAAAGGTCCAATCCAAACCACCAAATCAAGTCCTTCAACAGCGTTCACCATTTCAATTGTTGGACGAGTTTTGGCTGTCCCGGGCTTCATAAACAAAGCGCCAACCTTATTAGGCAGTAATTTTGTTTTTACCGCTGTTTGTTGAGGAAGTAGCTCTATCATCGTTTTAGTTCTTTAATGGTATTGTTTTCTAATGGTTCTATTTTTGTTGGCTCGTGATGCTCAATAATCCAAGTGGGTGTAATGGCTTCGGGCAATTCATCCACTTTATTAATATCAATTTCAAATATTTTATTTATGATGAATGCAGGTAGAATAACACTACCCTTTAATTGATTATTTGTCCGGAAGCTTTCACACAATGATTTAGGAATCCAATGCTCTGTTCCGTTAATATTTATGAGAACAGCTTTAGGAGTTTCACCTAAAGCCTTCTCAAAATTAATTTTAGCTGCCTTAATCATTATTCAATAGATGAAAAATAATTTTGAGGAATCACATCTAAATTAGTGTAAGTATCATCGCCCATCCAATCGTCTCCGGTGAAGCAAAGAAAACCACCTGAATTGTGCAGATAACCAATTTCCTTTGTTCTATCATTCATTACTACAGTAATTGCGTGGTGACAATTGTAATTATAGCAAATGTAAAGCGCAAAACCATTTAATCGGCTTAAAATATTGAATTTATCGTTTTCAAAAGCAATAACCATTTTATTTATTATTTTAGAAACAATAGTTCTTTCTGTTCCTGATTGTTCTTGAGCTTCATCGATTAATTTTTCTGTATTTACTTTAATCATTTTTGGTTCTGTTTTTGTTAAAGGAAAGTATTTACTGGCTTTTGAAACTATTCTTTCACCTTTATCTTCAAATTCAATTTTAACTTTTTTAGAGCCTTCTGAAATTATAACTCCGTTTTCTTCCCATTTTTCAGCATAAACAGCTTCACCAACAGTAAAAAGTTTTTCTCCTGTATAAGTTTCAACATCAATATCAAAAAGTATTTCATTAATTTGATTTTCAACGCTCCCAATAACTTGTTCCGCTTGACTTTTACACCAGTTATAATCTTGGCTTGGACATTCAACAAAACATTTTACATCCCACATACCGCTTGGAGATAATTGAACATAAGTTTTTGTTGACATTTTTTTTGTGTTGTAGCCTCTATCAAGGTAAATTCTTTTTAAATCTCCCTTAGTCCACATTTTGCCGTTAAGTTTTACGGCTAAATCTTCAATTGTAATTTTTGTAGTTTCCATATCCGAATTGTTTTATGAGGTTGTCGCCCTCTGGTTAAATATAAAACAAAGATATGTATAATGTTGCAGATATGCAACATTTATTTTAATTATTTTTTAATATGTACTTGGCGTACTCATATTTCCTATAGATCGTTTCATTGCTATTTTAACCCATTTAGCCCGATACATAAAATATTTGAGTGCATCACTCATATTTGTGCTGTACATTGGGCGTTTTTGCATTGGTAAAGCTTCGGAAGATTTGTCTTTATGAATTGTTTTAGAGCCATTTGGTTTTATTCTAATTTTAATTTTTGCTATTTCCATTGAGCTTTTTAATTCGCGACAGCCAAATTTATCAATTTTAACCTGAGGCAAATCTTTATTATAACCACCTAACATATTTTTCATTAAAGTATATTCTTCTTCCTGCATGATGGTCGCTTGATTTTGACTCATTAAATTAACACGCCAACCTGTAGCTAACCCGTTTTGTTTTTCTATGGCATCTTTTAACTCGGATGCCCAATCTTTACGAATTTTACTGTATTGATTTCCTGACCGGTCATAATACATATCTAAAACTTTTGTTTTATGATGTTTATAAAAATTAGTAAATTGTAATGCTAACTCACGGCTACTTTCGGGCGGTAGTGTCCAAAAATTCTTTAACAGATATACATATTTGCCTTGATCTTGACCTGTAACTATTGAACACTGATCGCCAAAATCAATGCCGCATTCTATTGCTTGATTATGATTGATATATCTAAGGGCTAACGAACTTTCTTGAACGTCATCACCAATATTAAATTTATCGTAAAAAGAAGCGACAATACCATCATCGTAAAAATGATGATTTCCTAAATTGATGTAAAATGTTTCTCCTTTTTTTAAGGTTGGTCTAAGCGTAATGATGCTTGTTTTAAATTCTTCGGGACCTAAACTTTCTAGCGAATCTTTAAAATAACCCGGCGTTAATAAATCGACATTGGCAAAGGTGCTAACTTGATAAAACAGGCTGGAATCTTTTCTAGCTCTGGTCCAATCTACAAGCCAACGGTAATATTGGCGTTGGAGATTTTTAACTTTTGTAAAGTCTTTATCGCAAACAGCATTATAGAGTTCTTTTTTAACGTCGTTAAGAACGATGGCAATGTTTAAAATATCTTTTATTTGCTGGATATTCATATCCTTTTCGCGATCTAAAATCCAATCGTATTCGCCTTCTAAAATATTTGGCATATCGGTAGTAAACGTACTGCCACGATAATAAATAGAATGCCCAAAAGCAGGATATCCGCGTAAAGCCGGCATTAACTTTTTAGCTTTTTCGAATTCGATATTTTTAACTTCATCTGCAAAATTATGTTGGTATGAATTACCGGCTGCTGATTCTGGCACATCCATACTTACCAAACCAAAAAAATTACCAAAACGTGTAGAAATGGTATGTTTATAGGTTTCGGGCTGTTTATAAGGCAATAAAAAATGTGATGGTGGTGGCGCATCGGTAACGTAATCTATACCATTTTTCCATCCTTTACGTTTCCATCCATTAATTAAAGTAGGTGTTACATTTTTTAAAACATTGGTATAGGTATCTCCTAAAAATGCCAAATAGGATCCTGGCATATCTTGACAAATTCGCATCGAGCGTTCTGCCATAATATCTTCAGTTTTTGCGGTACCACGACCGGCAATTAAAAACAGATTTTTAGGAGCCACCAAATCAATAAACATTTTAACCCAATTGGCATACCTAACATCTACATCATTATTTATTTTTACGTGGGTTTTCCTGGTCATCTGGGAATATGATTATGTCTTCAATTAATGATTCTCGGTATAGCATTTTCTTTTCCTTTTCGGTTAAATCGGGATAGGAATCGATTTGTTTCTTTAACTCGATTCTATTGATAGGATCGAGTCCGGCAGTAATGGCCTCAGTGGTATAAAGTACAAATTGTTTTTTTAGCCATTCTTCGGGAATTTGTTCTATTTCATCTTTATCAAGACCACGCGCTTTATAAGCATCCATTATCATAGCTGTAACTGCTTTGGCATCTTTTACATCTTTAATGGCTAATTCGGCTATGGCAATTTGACGGTCAATTTTATCGGCATAAACATTTCTTTGCGCTTGTTTTGATAGCTGTGAAGATGCATAGAAGTACTCCAAGGCGTTATAATACAAATTTGAGGCAAGATATCGGCTTAAGCCTTCAACCTTTATTAAATGGTTTAAAATGGATTCTTTTGTACCATAATGCGCTACTCGTAAGTGCATAGAACGGACTTTATCCATTAAATCGAGATAGGTTATGATGCCTATTGGTGCTTCATCTGGATTACCATTATCTATGAACTCATAAATATCATCGAGGGTGATGCCTTTTATTGTATCGCTAACTTTCATTTAAAATTCGCATTTTATGGTTTTCGAATTGGCGTTTATCCTGGAGTTTTTTTAACTCTTGTGCGGCGGTAATGTTACCAGATTTAGCGGTTTCTAAAATTTTATTATCTACCTCAAATTGCGCTGTTAAAACACCTTTATCAAAATGATGTTTTACCAGGCTATCAGGCTTATTAAACTGGCGTATTAATTCTTCTTTATCTGCAGATAAATAGATTGCTATTTGAGTAGGTGAATAGTTACAAGCTGCCAAATTCTCAATAGTTTCGTATTCTTCTTGAGAGAGTTTTAATTCTACAACAGCTAGTTTATCGTTCATCTTAATTTAGCTTCGGTAAATAATTTTTTTCTAAAATCAAACAGACCTTTGCTATTTGCAAAAAGATATTGTTCATAATGCGCATTGGCTGCCCAATTACCAGAACCTTCAATAACATAATAGCCTGTTTTAGTTTTTACAGTACAAACCTTTGCATGTACCCAGGCATAATTTACATTAAAGTTGGCGCGCCCCTGAATTAACGCATGTATATAATCTATGGTAGCAGGATTTCTTTTTAATAAAGAATCGGATATCATAAGATTAATTGTTTCTATAATGCCCTGATCGTGTAACTGAATTAAAGCATCTACTACGTTGCGACTAATGCTGTATGTAGAAGCGTTTAATTCGGCAATCTTTTCGTACTGCCCAATTAACGGAATAAATGTAAAGGCGTTAAATTGGGTATCGGATTGTAAAAAGAAAAATTCTTCTTCAGTTGGCAGTCGTTTTAAATCTTTATCTAAATTTTTGATTTTATCGTAATGAGATATCAGATATTTCGAAATAAACTGTTCGGAATTTTTCTTTTCGGGCTTCTTATTAATGTCAAAAAACTTATTTATCACTAAAACCAAGTTTAGCATTCAACAAATTCAGTTCAATGGTAAAGCTTTTAGTTTTGGTATTGATTTTATCAATATCCGCTTCGTTTTTGGCATCTTTTAACTTATTATTATTTTTACGGATGTAATTTTCGAGATTTGTTTTACGAATGACCGCTTGCGGATTTGTCATCAAATCAATTTTTGATTTTAACTTACGTTCTTCAAAAATGGCATGTTCTCCTAAAATTTTACCAGTATCTTGATAATGGCGCATTTCTTTACGGATTAATTCATCGGCTTCAAAATTTACAACAGCCGCTGTGGCTAGTTCAAAAATTTCTTCTGGAGTCATTGGTACAGCTGTGGTGTTTTCTTTATCAACTAATACCAATAAACTGTTATGAGCAGCTACATAAGCGCTATAATGTGAGAATTTTCTACCTACCAAAATGTAGAGCTCGTCCGGACAATTAGGCTCATTTAAAAATGGAAATTCATTGCGTAGCTTAACGGCTTCTTTTACGTCGTCTGGCGCTTTTGTAAAGACTTCTTCTTTAGTTGTAGCTATTGGTAAAGACATGGCTTCTTTTTCTACTTCTTTAGCTACTAAAGCTGCCTGAGTTGCAAGCGCTGTTAAATAACTTTCGGCAATAGCTAATACATTAGATATAAACCAGTCATTGATTGCTTTGTCTAAATCGTCATTTTTATTTGAAGTTGCTGTTAAATTATTTGCTTTTACAAACTCTTTTCTAGCTTTATTGCCTAGCGCACCTTTGCCAAAAGATGGTATCAAAGGCATTTCAATTTTATTTTGATTTAAAAATAAAATAACATCGTCAATTTTAGCTTTGAGATAATTATCCATCGTTAAAATGATTGGCTCAATTAGCGGTGTTTTATCAGCTTCTTTTTGTGTTTGATGGGCCACAACTTGGCTATCACTAATAGCGTGAAGCTGTTTTAAATCATACATCAGATTTTGAAGATTTATAGCAGTGTAGCCGGCACTGTTATAAAAGCGTTCAGAACTCGGATTTTTGTGTTCTGTTTTTCGATACATCTCAAATGCTTTATTGAATTGCTCTTCGGGCAGCATATTGGGAGATTCGACTAAAAATTCTAAAACTAAAGTTTTCATAATATCATTATTTTAATGTTTTTCAAATATTGAAATTGCACATGTCTTTTTTGCGACATGAAAAGAAGCCCCGCAAATGCGGGGCTTCTTAATAAAAACCAACCAAATAATTATGAACGAGATTGTTCAATTAAATATGTTGTAGCGCCAGCTTTAAAGACTTGTAAATTAATTACAGCATCTGTTAAACCTGTCCAAGTAGTGCCATTTGCTAAAATAACAGTTACAACACCAGCAACTGCAGAAGCAAGAGTTGCAGGAGCTACACCGCCACCACCAATTAAAGATACTACATCGCCATGATTTAAATCAATAGAAGTGGCCGTAATAACCGCTGTTATGGCTAAAGATGGTAATTGATACACAAAACCATTGGTTTTAAGCATATCTAATGACGTATCAACGGATACATAATTAGCAGCATAACTTACAACACCATCATAAAAGCCAGGAACATATCTATCTTGATAAGATTGTTCAAAAGCTAGGGTGTGTTTTTTGTTGTCTTTATCATCAATAAAGCTTGCTTTTAATTTCATAGGATTGCAGGGAGAACCAAGAACTTTACCTTGATTATCACCACAACCTTTTCCGTAAATTAAAATGACACCTTGCCCTAAGGTATTTTGAACAAACTCATTGTAATCTAAAGAATCGCCTGGATGCGAACCTTCAAATTTAACAACAAAGCCTTCATTATCTTCATCACCATTTGTTTCAAAACTTGCTTTTTGAGATTTTGGTGAGGCATAGATTTTGTACATCTGAGCGCCTGTTAATAAAACAACATTTCCTAACATTTTTACGCCATTAGCATCTCTTGAAGGAAAGGTTAAAACATCAGCTGCAAAAATTACAGTTACTTCTCCTTTTGGAGACGGCATTCCAACACCCACGCCTGTGGGTCTTGGTACCGATTTTCTTATTACTGTCATATCTTAATATTAAACGATTACACGATTAATTTCTACCCACAAACCATCTGATAAGACTAACTCAACATAATGCAATTCAGTTGCCAAAGTGGCAGAAGAAGCCATTACAATGTTGTTTATTGTAGCAATGGTGACATCTGTTCCTAAGCCTGCTTTACCGGTAATCTTAATAACATCACCAGTAACGCCATTAATAACACTAGTAATAGTTAAAGGCGCAACTCCTGCAAAGTTAAATTCACTACCTAAGCTTGCGTCAATTGCAGCTGTAGTATAGTTAACTTTAGGATCTAATACGGCAGCCGGAGCAGTCGTTCTTGATAACTCTTTAAATTTACCGTCAGGCATTACAAACATTGTTAAGGTACCACCCGTTTTTAAATTAAAATCGGCAGTTAAAACCAATGCGGCATTATTCTTAACATTTTTAATTGCAGCCATAGCCACATTGCCTTGAACTTTGATGATTTGTCCTGGAACCATTCCGCTTATAGCGGTGATGTCAGTTGCCCAAGCATCGTCAACTTTAATGTGATTGTAGTTTGCTACAATGGCACCGGTAGTATCATCAAAAATAGGAATGTAGAAATCATCTTTAAAGATTGGCACATCATTACTCCAGAAAGATTGAACTTTAAATTCGTCAGGATCTCCTGATTTTACTTTTGTACCAATATGAACAATTCTAATTCCTAATTTATAATCGGCAAATACATAAATCTTTCTCAATAATTTTTCGAAAGTGTAAAGCGATTTTTCTTTTGGTAAATTTTCAAGAATTTCAATATTATTATCAAAAGTAATATTCATAAAGTCTGTACCTTCAAAATCTATGACTGCTTCAAACTTAATGTTTGGATAGTCTTTTGGATTAGGAGGATAGCCTTTATAATCTTGGAATAAACCATATACTTGCTCATAACGTCGTTTATAAGCTGTTATCCAAGTAGGGGATAAGTTTAATTGTAATCCGGTACTGTTACGAACATCTTCAGGTAAAGCTTTGATAAAATTGTCAACATAATCAACAATATTTGATGTAGTAGGCGTACCTAATTTAAAGGCGCGGTATTTAGCATCAAGATCACGAGCTTTCCACGCTAAATATAACAAACCGTTTTGACGATTGATAAATTTTGCTCCAGTAGTAGCATTATCCGGAGTGGCTACGTAGATTCCTTTTATAGATGCTATGCGATCTTCGGAGCGTGCTTTTTTATCTAACTCTTCAACTAAGAAGCGTACAAAAGTCATTTTGTAAGCTTGAGATCCTTCTTTATTAAATGAATTTAACCAAGAAGCCTCGATGCTAGAAAGCAATTGACCAACAAATTCAATATCTACAGAAATAGGATAAATTTTACCTTCTTCAGCTTGAATTAGTTGTTTGTTTTTTGGCAACCAAGGTAACTTACGCGCTTGTGTAATTTCGGCTGATACAATTGCGCCAGAGTTTACACGATCTACAACACCTAATTTTTTAGGCCAAGATGCAGGTAAACCAAAATTATCACGATGCAATGATTTGATGACATCCGGATTTTCTCTAAAGAAAAGCTCCATATCACCATTTAATTTATCGATAGTAGTACCTTCGGTATAATCGGTAGCTTCTACGCTTAAACCAGCAGCTTTTAAGTTCCAGTTACGACCCTCAAAAGCATTATAAGCTTTGTTTTCGCCAAATAAATGTGTGGCACTGTGTTTCATAATTTCTTTTGCTTTACCACCTTTAATAACTTGGAAAGGAATATCTCCTTCGGCAGAATTAATTAAGGCTTTAATTGTTTCATCTTTTTGTTGCATTAAAGCTTTTAACTTAACAAGATTGGCATCGGCAGAATCATCTTCTTTAGCTTTTTCTCCCGGCACTTTTTCTTTTGCTGAGTTTGCAGCATCTTCTTGAGAGGTATTGCTAGCCTCTAAGATTTTTTTAATTTCAGCACTGATACTTTTAACTTGAGAATTTTCCTCAATTTCTTTGTTAAAAGCTTCAACAAGCTGATTGACCATTTCTGGCGTAAGCTCTTTTTCGAGTTTTGCTCTTTGATCATCATCAAAAGCAACTTTACCGTCGGCAATAGGAATTTCCTTAATATTTAAGAAAGCTACGACCATTGCTACGGCTTGGAACATTTTTTTAAACATCTTTTTTTGTTTTAGTTATTAAATAATTGAATTGAACTCATTGCTATTGCTTGGCGGATTGCTTTTTGCATACCACCAATACCATCTATCATATTAAGACGTAAGGCTTCTTCGGCAAAAAATACTTTGCCATTTAATACGCCAGCTTCTTCTTTAATATTTGGTCTTTTTGCCCGGACACTTTCTTGAAATTTTTTGGCCATAGGCGATAAAAACTCCGATTTTATCATTTCATATTTGCCTTCGCGCGCTAATATGAAAGCTTGATTTTTATATGAACTTTCGGGCGGATAGATTTCGTGAATGGTATAGCCTTTTTCTTCTAAGGCTTTTTTATTATCGGCAAAAGATAACATTACGCCTATGCTGCCAAAACGTGAAGACACTGTATTTTCGGCCATAATGTAATCGCAGGTTTCGGCGGCTATCCAGTAATGGGCAGATAAGGCATTATCACATAACCCTATTATTGGATGTTTTTTTTCAGTTTGCGCAAACTCCATAAAAGGACCAACTGCCGAAACAGCACCACCGGGACCATCTATTTTAAAAATAGTGGCCACAACATTTTTCATATTTTGCGCTTTGGTTAAAGCTGCTACAATTTCATCGGCACCATAAATACAGGCATCACCATATTTTACAATTTCGCCAATCATTGAAACGATAGCTATTGAACCCTCAGGGACATTAACAACACCGTTTTCATTTGCTTTTAAGCTATTACCTGATGCATCTATAATATTGAAAATTGATTTTGTTGATTGTGGTAAATTAAGAGGTTGCCCCGCTAAAATCTTATCAACCATAGGAAAATAGGATTCTATATTACGAATATCGAGTAACCATTCGCCTCGGATAATTTCAGAAATCAATGAATTAACTTTCATCTTAACATTTATTTAGTGCTAAAATAAAATAGGCTTTAGCTTTAATTGCGACATGTTTTTTTACAACAAAAAACCCAACCGGTTAAAGCTGGGTTTTAAGCGCATAGAGAGAAATGAAGTGATTTACTGAGGACTTATTTTATAAAAATCTTTTTTATTTTGGAAATTATGTTTTTTAAACTAACAAAATGCAAAGCTGTTGATATGATAAACCCTATTAAAAAGTACCAAGTCCATTTTGTTGGGAGGTAAATGGTTTTATTTTTTGATACGCTTTGTTTTAGCAATAAACTTTTATTAATGCTATCCTTTTTTTGATTCTCAACTTTAAGGAATTCATATCGACTGACAATAGTATCAATTTGAGCGATATTTATTTGCAGTTTGTTATTTAAAGTTGAAATAGTTGCTTTGTAATTTCCGATTTTAGAAGTCAAATCTATTGGTTTTAAATTTCCAACGCTATCACACGGATTACCTAAATTAACATCGGCAGTTACCGGTATATAAACAATCTTTTCAAGATTGTGAATGCTGTCGTGCTTTTCGGAATGAAACGTTGCTGAACTGTCTTTTTTAACAGTATTTGTAGTTTGTACCACGCTTTTAGTTGATGAACAACCAATTAAAAGTAGTATGATTAAAAGGGATAAATATTTCATAGCTTTTCATTTAACAGTTTAATAAAAAAGGGTGTTTCGCCACCCTTTAAGCGTTCTATGCAACCGCTCTTAGCGGCTCATTGAAAAGTTGTATAACTTTTACAGTTATGTTTATTAATTACCTATTTATTTTCGCTTAACATTGTCAAAACCGAGCATCCCCAATTTATACGGCGGAGCGTCTTATAGCAAAATGCCTGCGCTCTTTGTGGAGATGGCGGGATTCGAACCCGCGTCCAAATGTTGGCTAGAATAACCTAGCAGTAATTAAATATTTTAAAGAACGTATCAATATATATTAGGTCCGCCATCAATAATTAAGATGGCTTCGGTATATGGTTCTAGAGCTTTGTGGAAGGCTTCCATAGTATCGACACTATTTGTGATGTCGTAATAACCATCGCTATCCATATCGGTTAACCGCGAGCCAAGCGCATCGCACCCATTTAATTGTCGCCAAAAATTAGCAGCGTGGAATTTACATTCAGATCTGCCTGGCACGTTTTTAATTTCCCAAAGCATTTTTTTAAACTTATCTGACCATTCTAATTTTACTTCATAAGTATCGCGCGGAATACAACTAACATTCGGCTCATTATTACGCCAACCACGCTCAAGGTTTAAGCTGACAAATAATGGCAAATTATCTTTACCTAAAACCGTGCAGGATCCTAGTGTTTCTTTTGGGTCTTGCCAGTGGCGGAATATTTTAATTATTGGACGCATTATTTACATCTTTAAACTGATTAATATCTAGATTTTTTTGAAATGATTTTATTTTAGTAATCCAACCAATTGGCGGAAAGACTCCTTTTGTAATATCAGAGCTGTTCATAAATGCCGAGCCGGCAGGATACAAAAACACCGATAATCTTAAAACAATTACCATATAATTTTTAACAAAGGACTCTTCTTTTACAATTTCATTAATACCTTCAAATAAAAACCCAACGGCTATAACGAGACCTACTTTTATTAAAAAGCCAAAAATATTTTTTTTAAGGCAAAAGTCTTTTTTTATTATATGAAGTATTGATCCAATGATATGATCTACCATAATAGCTCCAAAAACATACACTACATAAGTTTCGTTTATTAACGTCCAATGTGTTACCTTTTCAATAAAATAAGCTATTGGGCTTACACTGACACCTAACATTAAACTGGCTTTTGCTTTAGCTACAAATGTGCTCCCTTCGTGGATTAATATTAAATTTTTTGCGATGTAGCTTAATAAATTCATTTTGAATTGGTTTTATAGTGATTTGACAAATTTTTTAAAAATAAAATAATGTTAACAAATTAAGTGTAACCGGTAGCGCGCCAATTAAGAAGTCTTTAACTTCGGGCGTACCGTGTTTAAGAATATCATCCCAAATAATTTCTTTAGCCGCCAATAAAACTAAAATGGCTAAATACACATAAAAAGTAGTTTTATTATTTGTGTATTTATATGCTAAATCTAACAACAGATACGATGCTAAGCTTGCCCAATAGAAGTGGTTAAGCTTATCTTTTGGCAATAAGTTGCTCATCCATTTTAAGAGTTGGGATAATGTTGCCATAACTAAACAATTAAAGCTTTATGATCTGCCGTTAAAACAAAACCATTTTCTAAGCAAATTGCTTCAATTTCTTGAACGGTTTGATTTATTTCAAACACACATTCAATATAATTGAAAAGGGTTTGTTGTTCTTTAATTTCGGTATTGATATTAAATC
>Ga0210033_1000693_pt1 | contig 31994 bp, 23 predicted proteins | sample CryGeymeta201501_FD_185465 | JGI IMG/M metagenome (GOLD analysis project Ga0210033, IMG submission 185465) | Groundwater microbial communities from Crystal Geyser aquifers in Utah, USA - Crystal Geyser metaG 2015-01 (SPAdes) (version 2) | ecosystem: Environmental > Aquatic > Deep subsurface >... | reverse complement strand
AGTTGTTCGGGAGTAGCCTTTTCCGTGCTGACCGCTTTGGCCCTTTGCAAGCTGCTGCGTGCGCCCTGGATCAAGAGCGTGCGCAGGTACACATCGCCGCGACAACTGATCGTGCCGAGCCGGGTGTAGAAGCGCAGGACACCCAGTTTTCTGTAGAAGCGCAGGACACCCAGTTTTCTGCCGCAAGAGTGGGTGTCCGAGAGTGGGTGCCTACACCGTGATCTACCGTTCCAGCGCCGAGGCAATCATGATCTTGGTGGTGAAGCATGACTCACGCCGCCCAGGCTACGGTGGTTCGCGGAAATAGTAGCCGTTCGGGCCACGGCGACGCCTGGGCGTGGGGGCTGCGCACAAATCTGCCAGGGCAGGCAAGCGGTCTTCGACCCACTGCCGATTTTTGTTCAAACGAGCGCTTCGACCAGCGATCCGCTGTTGCGAGTCGCTGCGCAGCCTCCGGGCTACTGGCAGTGACCTTGATTGCGGCGCCGATCCGGGCAAGGATGCGGCCATGAGTGCAGCAAAACCTGCGATGTCTTGGCGAGTGCGTGTCGTGCGCGGGCTGTTGCGCGTTTTCGCCGTGCTGCCCTTGTCGGTTTTGCATCGGTTTGGCGGCGTGCTCAGTGGTTTGGCGCGCCTCGTCAATAGTCGCGAGGTGCGGGTGGCCAGACGCAATATCGCGCTCGTTTTTCCCGAGGCCGATGGCCGCAGGCAGGCGACGATGTTGCGCGCCACGCTGCGCGAAACCGCCTGCGGCCTGACCGAATTGCCGCGCATCTGGGGGGTGCCAGCGGCGCGCGCGTTGGCCTTGATCGAAGCGGTGAGTGGCCTGGAACACTTGCAGCGGGCGCAGGCCCAGGGTTGCGGCGTGTTGGTGGCAGCGCCACATCTGGGTCAATGGGAATTGCTCAATCTCTATTTGTGTTCGCGCTCGCCGATGGCGTTGTTGTATCGATCACCGCAGCACGCCGCGTGGGAACCTTTGCTGCTGGCGGCGCGCGGTAGCCTCGGGGCGCAGCAGATTCGGGCCGATGCTGCGGGTGTGCGCGCCTTGGTGCGGTGTCTGCACCAAGGCAAGCTGGTTGGCATTCTGCCCGATCAACGCCCCAAAGGCGGCGAGGGTGCGTTCGCCGCGTTTTTTGGCCGACCCTGCAAGAGCATGACGCTGCTCGGTCGTCTGGCCCACAAGACCGGCGCGCCGGTGGTGTTCGGCTTTGCCGAACGCCTGCCCGACGGCGCCGGTTTTCGCGTGCATTTTCTGCCGGCGCCAGAGGGCATCGCTGCGGCCGATCCGGAAATCGCCGTGGCCGCGTTGCACGCCGGGATCGAAGCCTGTGTGCGCATTGCTCCGCTGCAATACCAGTGGACCTACAAGCGTTACTCGATGCAGCCCGACCGCACCGCCGAGAGCCTGTATCCCGACTGCCGATAGCGAAGCGATTGCCGCTGCTGCCGCTGCTGAACCAGGTGACCTGAACCGATGATCCGAACCGATGCTCTGAACCGGTGGCAGTGCTTGAGCACCGCGCTATGCTTTGCGCCTGTGCATTATCGAGAGAACGCCATGACTACTCATCATTCAACCCTCTGCCATTGGCCGATGGCTGGGCTGGGCCTGATTTTTGCGGTGGCGACGGCGCCAGTAATTGCGGCCGATGGCGACAGCTTGCCGACGTTGGCGCCGAGTGTGGCGTTTGCCTTGGCGCGACCTGATGTCGGTGGCTTGCAGTTGCCCGCACTCGATGCGGACAAGGCTCTGCGCGAAGATGCGCAGGCGATCAAGGGCCAGCCACTGCGCTATGCGATCCAGCACCAGGTTGCGGTGGCGATCCATGAGCAGGGCAAGGCCCGGCTCGGTAGCTGGCAGGATGTGGGCAATGGTTTGCGACTGTGGCGGCTGCGCATTGCCGCGCCGGGGGCGCTGTCGATCGATGTGGCGCTGCGGCCGTTGTTTTTGCCGCACGGCGCGGCCTTGTACCTGACCGATGCCAGCGGCAGCTTTGTGCGCGGCCCGTATACCGATGCCGACAACCCGCAAAGCGGCGAGTTCTGGACACCGTTCGTGCCCGGCGATGTCGCCTACCTCGAAGTGCTGGTGCCCGCTGCGCTCGAGCAACAGTTGCAACTGCGTCTGTTCCAGGTCAATCAGGCGTATCGGGACATCGCCACGGGGGTGAGTCCGTTCGCCAAGTCCGGTAGTTGCAATATCGATGTGGCTTGCCCCGAAGGCGACAACTACCGCGATCAGATTCGAGCGGTGGCGCGGTATTCGTTTTCCGGCGGCTTCTCGTGTACCGGTCAGTTGATCAACAACAGCGCCAACAACAATCAGCGTCTGTTTATCACCGCCAACCATTGCCTGTCGTCGCAATCCGACGCCAACTCGGTAGTGGTCTATTGGAATTATCAGAATCCGACCTGCCGCACGCCGGGTTCGGCCGCCAGTGGTGTACCGATTCCCTTAATTGGCAATTCGATCGCCCAGACCGGCGGCGCTCTGTTACGCGCCCACTATGCCGCAGCGGATACCACTTTGATCGAGCTCAACAGCGCAATTCCGACCGGGGTGACCCCATTCTGGGATGGCTGGGATCGCAGCGAAACCGCCAAGGCTTCGGCGGTGGTCATCCACCAGCCACAGGGAGAAGAGAAGCGCATCAGCTTCGAAAACAACCCGCTGGTGCTCGACGATGCGCCCGTCACCAACGTGCCCGGCACCCAGCACTGGCAGGTGTCGGATTGGGATCTGGGTACCACCGAGCTGGGTTCGTCGGGCTCCGGTTTGCTTGGCCCAGAGAAGCGTCTGATTGGCGTGCTTTCCGGTGGTGGCGCTGCCTGTGGCAACAACGGGCCCGACTGGTTCGGGCGGCTCGGCGTCGCCTGGGAAGGCGGCGGCACGCCAAGCAGCCGCGTGCGCGACTGGCTCGATCCGCTCAACAGCGGCGCCACCGTGCTTGATGGCAGCGGCGGTTGCGCCGCGCCGACGGTCACCGTCAATGGCAATTTTGGAACACCAGGCATTGCTGGGGAGATCCAGCTGTCGGCCAACATTACCGGCGGTGTCGCGCCCTACACCCTGCGTTGGGATGTCGATGGCGATGGCATCACCGATCGGACCAGTACCCAGGCAACTGCCGGCGCTGCCGCCACTTTGCCGGTGCGCTATCCCCAGGCCAGCGCCGTCACCGTGCGACTGAATGTGAGTGATGCCAGTCAGTGTCCCGGCACGGGCGCCTTGGCGGTCAATATCCTCGGACCGGACGTCCACGCAGTGGCGGCGGCGCCGGTCCAGGTCTGCGGCGACAACGATGCGGTGATGGAACCCGGCGAGCGCTGGCAGGTGCCGGTGACTTTAACCAACACCGGTCGCCAAGGTCTGCAAGCAGCTTGGGCACAATTTGCGGTGGGTGCCGCCGCCGGTGGGGGTGCCGTGCCGAGCGATCAATTCGGCTACAAGCTGGCGAGCAATCAGACCGGCAGCGTGTGTCCGTTCCAAGGAATCGATATGAGTTCGGCGTTCAACCAGCAAATCATTCCGGCCAGTGGCGATGTGCCCGGTTTCGATGATGGTGTCACCCTGGCGCTGGCGGTTGGGGGTGGAGCGCCGTTTCGTCTGTATGGTCAAAACGTCAGCCAAATCTATATGTCCACCAATGGTTACCTAGCCACCAGCGCCGAAGAAGACGGCGGCGATGTGGGCAATGTTTGCGGCGAGTTTGGCTCGCTCTTTGCCAACAACGCCCGCATCAACGCTTTGTTCGATGACTTGGTGGTGCAGAGCGACGGCGGACTGAAGACCAAGCATTTTGCGAGTTGTCCACGACCATCGGATGCCGGCGCCGCGGACCAGGGCTGTACGGTGTTTGAGTGGCGCAACCTGAGTCGCTTCGGTGACACGGTCAATGCCAACGCCAGCTTCCAGACCATCCTTTACGACCAAAGTTACGAGATCGTCCACCAGTATCTGGCGGCGGACCCGCTGGTCGGCGGCTCGGCCACGATCAATATCGAGAACGCCGCCAAGACCGATAGCCTGAGCTTTGGCTGCAACGTCAATGGCCAGGCGCCCGCCGGTCGCGCGGTGTGTTTCTTCGAGCCCACGGCGCTGCCTTTGTCCCTCACTGATGCGCCGATCAGTTTTGCTGGCGGCGCCCAGCAGCCACTGCCGACGTTAGCCAACGGCGCGACCGCGCAAGTCAACGTGCCGATCAAGATCGCGACGACGGCAGCCTGTGGTGCGCCACTGAATGCAAAATATGTCGGCACGGTCGAAGATTTTTCTTATTCCATGCACACCACCAGCATTTTGTCCGGCAGCGTGGGTGCCGGCGCCAATTGCCAGGTCAACAACCAGTGCGCGATCAGTAGCAATCCCAGCACCGGCAAGCCCAGCGATGGCCTGTACTGGAACCCGCAACGCGGCGGTAATGGCATTGGCTTGTACAACGTGCCGATCACCAACAATGATCTGGCGCTTGCCGGTCTGTGGTTTACCGGGCGCGTTGATCGGCTGCCGTTTTGGTATCTGCTCAACGGCACCTGGGCCAAAGACGATTCACGCATCGATTTCATATTGGCGCGCTTTAGCCAAACCGCGAATCAGTTCCCAACCGCCAGCGCATTGGTGGGCGGTGGTGTGCTCAGTCACGACGGTGCTGGCAACGACTACGTGATGAGCTGGAACATCGATGGTCATGCCGGCATGGACAAACTCACGCGCACGTTCGACAACGCCAATGTCGGACCACAGAATTACACCGGACTCTGGTATCAGCCCAGCGAAAGCGGTTGGGGCATTCTGATCGACGATCACCAACTCGGCGGCAATACCGAATCCTGGATGATGAACTTCATCTACGACCTCAGCGGCCAGCCGACCTGGACCTTGGGCTTGAGCAACGCGCTCACCGGCGACATGACCCAGAACGCTTTTCAAGTGCATTGCCCGTGGTGCCCGGGGTTGCTCGACTTCACCACCGAGACCCGCGTCGATGCCGGCAGCCAGACCCGAAGTTTCAGCGGGCCCAGCAACGGGGTGTTCGGATCCAGCATCAATGTGCCGCCAACGGCGACGCTGTGGAATCGTGCCAGTTTGCCGATTCAGTTGATTACCGTGCCTTTTATTGCCCCCTGAAGTGGCCGTCAACCACCGTGGTCGCGGAGCATCGCGACCACGGTCGCCGGGCAACGCATGCGGCAGCACGGCACATCAGGCGTCGGCCGGGCGCAAGATAATCCGACTTTTCGGAGCGCGCTATGGTTAAATCCTCATCATTCCGACAGCGTAAGGATCCAGCATGAAACAGCGTCATTGGGTGTTACTGCGGCATGCCCATGCCGAAGCCACCAGCCAGAACGGCGCCGACGCCGATCGCCCGTTGTCGCTGCGCGGGCTGAGTGAAGCCAAAGCGGTGGCGACCTGGTTACGCACCGAATTGAAAGGCCGCACGCCGCGGTTGCTGAGTTCACCCGCCGCCCGGGCCTTGGCAACGGCGCAAGCGGTGGCCGAGACGCTCGGTATCGCGGTACGGCCGGAGCCCAAGATTTTCGATGCTACGCCCGGCGAGCTGCTTGCCATCCTCAATGATCAGGGCACCGACGGCGTTACCGTATTGGTTGGCCATAACCCCGGTATTGAACAAGCGGTCGCGCTGCTGGCGGAAGGCCGTTCCGACGAATATCGTGGCATGCCAACCGCCAGCGTTGCTTGGTTTACCGTGCCCGATGGGCTGGTTGAGCCGGGCGCGGCACCGCTGCATTCGTACTGGTCGCCGTGAAGCTGATCGCCGAATTGGCGGCGTTGGCCAATGGCAAGCCCAGCGGACGATGAATGATGCGGCGGTGTTCACACGGCGTTCGTCATTGGCTCTGGTTGGGCGTGTTGCTGGTGTCCGGCGTGCACGCCACGGCGCCTGAGGTTGCGCTCGACTGGCGCGTGGATGAAGCGCGAAGCCGCGCTCACTTCAGCCTCCGGGCGTTGCGGTTTATTCGCGTCGAGGGGCATTTCTATCGGGTCGTCGGCACCGCCGTTGCGGAATCATCGCAGTACCGGGTGGTGGTGCGGATCCCGCTCGACAGTCTGTCGATGACCAGCGAGCATCGTCGCGAGTGGGCACTTTCAGACGAGTTTTTCGATGCCGACCAGTATCCGGAATTGACCTTTTCCGCGCTCATTCCAGAAGTCAGCGAAGCTGCGTTACGCGGCCGACTCGATGGCCAATTAAGCTTGCGTGGTGTCACCGCGCCGGTGTCGGTCGAGCTGACCGCTGCCGATTGCAGCGCCGATGGCCGTCGCTGTGCGGTTATCGTGGCCGGCAATTTGTCGCGGCGCCGGTTTGGGCTCAATGCGCACCGCTTCACCCTGTCAGACCAAGTTCGCTTGCAGTTGCAGCTGGTGCTTGATCGCGGCGACCGGGCACCGCCGCCAACGCCTTGATACGGCTCACCTGCCGATGTCCCGAACCGGCGTGACTTTGCCGCATCATGCGTGACCCTGCCGACGCCAACCCGGTTCCCTATTTACTTCACCACAAGCGCATCCATCGATGAATCGTGCTCTCTCCCATAGCCTGATCGGTCTGGCGTTGCTCGTGCTTGGCGCCTGTGCTTCGACGCCAACGATGCGGCGTCAGGCCCACCATATCGTTGAAGCTACCGCCGCTTCGGAGCTGACTTGTACGGCAATCGATCGTTGTGCGTTGGCGTCGCCCTATCAACTGTTGGCGGAGCAACTGGTTGCCGACTCGGCTGCCAGCACAGCACCGCATGCGGTAAATTTGTTGGACGACGGACAAACGGCGCTGGCTTTGCGGATCCACTTGATCCGTTCCGCGAAAGTCAGCATCGAATTGCAGTCCTATATTTTCGAAACCGATGACGTTGGTCAGTTGACTTTGCACGAACTGCTCGACGCTGCCCGTCGCGGGGTAAAGGTTCGCGTGTTGCTCGACCAACTGTCGTCGATCCACAACCGCGCCTGGTTGAATTATCTGGCGCGCGCACATGTCAACTTCCAGTTACGCGTTTACAACCCAACGTTCGACAAGGCGACCACCAAACCACTGGAATACGTGGCCGGGGTCATCTGCTGTTTCTTCCAGTTCAATCAGCGCGCGCACAACAAGATTTTGCTGATCGACCAGCGCATTGGCATGGTCGGCGGACGCAATATCGCTGACCGCTATTTCGACCTGGACCCTACCTACAATTATCGGGATCGGGACATCTTGCTGGTTGGCCGCGAAGGTCGGGTGATGCGGGCGTCGTTCGACCGCTTCTGGGAGCATCCGCGCGCCCGTAGTCTGGATTCATTGCGCGATGTCGGTAGCGGCCTGCTGGATTCCGGGCTGGCGCTGCCGCAAGCGCCCAGCTTGCACTATCAGCAGCCAGAATTGATCGAACGCATCCAACAGCGCGCCGCCGATCCGGCTTTCATCCAGCAAACGTTTTTCGAGCAGCGGTTTACCGTTGCCAAACTTAGCTACTACTCGGATCCGCCGCGCAAGCGCGGCCACCACCAGCAGCCGGACAAAGCCGAACGGCGAGCGCTTTCGGGAAAAATTGCAGAGCTGATCAGCAGCGCCGAAAACGAAGTAGTGATGCAGACGCCGTACCTGGTGCTGTCCAAGCCCGCGCGCCGAGCATTCCTGGCATTGCGTCAAAGCCACCCGGATTTGCGGGTCATCGTATCGACCAATTCGCTGGCGGCGACCGACACTTTTCCGGTCTATGCGATCAGCTACAAACATCGGCGGCTACACCTGCAAAAACTCGGTTTCGAACTGTATGAATTCAAGCCCTACCCAGGACGCAGCGAGCGCGCGCTTAAACCCGTCAAGGACATCGGCTTGCTTGGTTCGGCGCGGGCTTTGACCAGCACCAAGAGCTTGCCGCTGATGCGCGATGGCATGCGCCGGCGCCTGCATTCCAAATCCATTGTCATCGACGGCGCCACCAGCCTGATTGGCTCCCACAATTTTGATCCACGCTCACACAGTTACAACACGGAAAACGGTGTGATCGTGCATGATCTGGCATTTGCCGCCGCATTGCGCAAGAGCATCTTGGCGGATATCGAGCCCGACCAAAGTTGGGTGGTGGCGCGCAAGCATGACCGTGGTCTATTGACGTCGATCAACCAGGGCATCGAGTCAGTGAGCGAAAAAATCCCGTTCTTCGACATCTGGCCATGGCGCTATGCCACCAGCTATGAACTGCGACCACAGTGCGCGCCGTTGCGCGCCAGCGACCCGAAGTTTTATCAATGCTATGTCCGCGTCGGTGACTTTCCCGAAGTGAACTTGTCAACCCGGGCGATCTATACCCGCATCATCACCATCTTCGGTGGCGGTCTGACGCCCATCCTTTGACGGTTGCCGGGCGGTAAGCGCGTCGGCACAAGTCGCCACCGCGGTCGCACGGATGGGCAATTCGATGATGCGAACCAAGACAATTGCCAGCCCCAATGTTTTCGATTTTATTGATGTATTGGTGCTGCATACGCCCGCCGCATTCGCCGTTGCGGGTAGTCAGGCTCAGCTCGACGCAGCGATTGCAGAAGCATTTTCGCGGTCCGATACCGCTCTGGCCAACGCTGCGATTACCAGCTTCATACTGCGCAACGCCAGTGGTGCCAATCAAAGTGCGTTGATCAACCGTAACGAATCACCTCCGTCGCCACCTGACTGCACGGCACCTCCGGGTTTTTGTCGATGGATTGGTCACCGGGTGTTCCTGCGGACCGACGCCACGGTGCAAGCGTTGCGCAACAGCGCTGGTGCCGATTTGGTGGTGCTGGTGGTTGCCGACCAGACGACGGCCAGCGGCGTTGCCTACGTTCAGAAGCCGGACTGTGGTGTAGAACAAAACTTGGAGAGCACACCCGGCTGTTCGGTGGGTGTCGGCTACAACGGTTTTGCGTTTGCCGTGGTCAGTTTGCCCTTCATTACCTCGTTTCAGGTATTTGCCCACGAAACCGGTCATCAGCTTGGCATGGAGCACGACTTGGCACATGGCGCGCCGATACCATCGTTTCCGTGGTCGTATGGCTGGTTTGTAAATGGCCAAAATGAAACAGTGATGTCGGTGGCCGGCGCTTTTGGCGCCTGTACGCTGGGTTGCCCGAGAGCCTTGCAGTATTCCAATCCCAATGTTTTCTTCCTGAACTCGACCGCACCGTCCGGAACCGCAGGTGCTTTCAATGCACGTACCGCCGCTGCCTTGGCCCCCACCGTATCCGAGTTTCGCAACCCGTTGCTCACCGGCCTGATTTTTCGCAGTGGCTTTGAAGCGTTGCCGATCCCGTGAAGGCCACGCTTTTCTGGGTTGTGATGTTGTCGGTGTTTGCTTCGGCATTCCCAGATCGGGCCCGTGCCTCATTCGATCTGGTGGGCAACATTGAGATTTCTACAGGCAATGTGATTTGGCCAGGCAACCTCGCATTGGCCACACTCACCATCACGAACAATGGCCCCGATGTTGCTCAAGACGTGGGCTTTGGTACCTTTTATTGGGCTACAGTTGGCTACCGAACCATTGAGGTTTTTGCGGTTCCGGAATCCGCACCTTGTAGTGTGCGATACACCGACTTCACCCTTCCCCCGCCAGGCATTTCTGCGTTATCCGTGGACATTCGTCCTTTTCAAGATCTAGGCGCCGGTGAGTCGCTATCGTGCGTGGTCGGGCTAACCACTTACCCGGAAACGCCGCCGGTCATTCGGCAGCGTTTTGTCTTTGGCGCTATCGGCAGTGATCCGATTGGAAATGGTGATTTCATTTTTGTAAACATCAGCACCGGCACTGGCATTCCAGCGGTGTCGTCGCTGGGGCTGGGTCTACTCGCCCTGTGCATGGCGCTTATCGGGATGCGGCTGCTATCGGCGCTGACTTGCAACCCGGCAAGCCAGCCGTGGCATCGTGCGCCCTTGGATCTGCCGCGCCGTCGCTGGACTCACTGCCAGGGCTTGATCGGCGTGTGTTTGGTGTTGCGCTTGGGCCGCGCAGGCAGCAGCAATGAGGCCACTTGCGGATAGCGCTCGAGCAAAAAAGCGACGCGTTTGGCGTCACTCTGGTGTCGTCGATTACCATCACCCATCTGTGGACAAGTCACTGTTTCTCGCTGGCTTGCGTCTGCCAAAAGTCGGCGATGCTGGTCTACGCCGCCGCCACTGGCTCGGTGCGCAAACCGGGAACGCACTGCGCCAGCAGGCCACAGGCGGCGAGGGTCCAGACGATCAGGGCACCGGTCGGCAGGTCGAGCACGGCCGACAGTACGAGGCCGAGGGCATAGCCGAGGCCGCCGATCACGTAGGCCAGTCGCAGCCGGGTGCGGCTGCGCGTGGCCACGCTGGCGAGCGCCGGAATAATCAAACTGGCGAATACTAGATAGACCCCGACCAGTTGTACCGAAACGGTGATAGCCAGCGCAAAGACGCCGTAGAACATCAGGCCGTTGAGCTGGCCGCGATGCCAAACAATCATCGCCAAGACCACGCTCGACAAGAGCGCGGCGGGCCACAGTTGCGCGGGGCTGACCCAGAGGATCTGGCCGACCAGCAAATCCTTGAGGTGTTCGCCGCCGTGCGGGTTGTTGGCCAACAGCAGTAGCGCGCCGGTGGCGGCGAGTACGAACAAGGTGCCGATCAGCGGCTCTTGAAATTGCGGCCAGCGCCGATCGGTGAAGGCGAGCAACGCGGCGCCGGCCAGCGCGGCCGTGGCGGCGGCGGCCTGCACCGCCAGGCCGTGTTCGGGAACACCGAGAAACTGCGCGAGGATCACGCCGAGCGCGGCGATCTGGGCAATCGCCAGATCAATGAAGATGATGCCGCGTTCCAGCACTTGGCGGCCTAGGGGCACATGGGTGGCGAGCACGATGACACCGGCCAGGGCAGCCGGTCCGAGGATGCCGAGATCCAGCCCCGCCCAATTGAGCGCCCAGTTCATTTCGTCACCGCCAGCAATTGGTCGATGGTGGAATCGAACAGACCGAACAGATCTTTCGATTGGGCATCGCCACCGACGGTGAACGGCAACACCAGGGCCGCTACGCCGGTGCGCTCAGACAGCCAGTCTGCGGCCTTGGGATCTTGATAAGCCGCACTCAGGATGGCAAAGGGTTTGGCACTGCGGGTGGTTTCGATCAGGCTGGCCAGATGGCCGCTGCTCGGTGGCACGCCGGGTTTGGGTTCGAGCGCGCCGACTTGCTCGATGCCAAGCCAACTCAACAGGTACACCCAACTGGTGTGATGCACCACCACCTTGCGGCCACGGAGCGGCGCGGCTTTGAGTTCCCAGGCACGGATCGCGGTTTGCCAGCGGCCGCTGAAATCGGCGAGGCGTTCGGCGTATAGCGTTTGCTGCGCGGCATCGAGTTGCGCCAGCCGCGCGCTCAAGGCTTTGGCCACCGTCAACACCCGATGGGGATCGAGCTGGAAATGCGGATTGCCCTGCGGATGGACATCGCCAGCGGCGCGATCCAGTACCGTTGGGCGTTCCAGCGTGGTGATCTGACTGGCGGCCATGAACACGCCCGCGCCGCCGGCAACGCGGGCATTGCCGGCCTGCGCGACCAAGGCCGGCAGCCAGCCAATTTCCAGATCGGCGCCGGAACACACCAGCAGATCGGCGCGGCGTACCTTGGCGATCAGACTGGGCTTGGCCTCGATGGCGTGTACATCCTGCAGGGCCGAAGTGGCGACATCGACATCGATGGCAGCGCCGGCCAGCTCTTGCAGCAGCGCGCCCCATTCCGGCTCGCAGGCAAACACCTTGAGTTTGGCCTCGGCCGGCGTCGCCACGGCGGCAGCGGCGCACAGTAGGCAGATCAGCAATCGATTCATGGGTAACACCTCAGAAGGTTAGAATTTGTGTGCGCCATGGGCGCCCAGATTGACCTGGTATTGCAACGCGATGGCGTGGTCTTCGAGATCCGGATGCGGCCGTTCGTGGCTGAGTTGCAGGCGCAGCAGACTGAACTCGCTATTGAGCCAAGTCAGCATCAGCGTGTGGCGCTCGGGGTCGAACGAACTCGCCAGCGGGCCCGCATCGGCAGCACCCAGATAATCGTAGCGGTAGCCGGTTTCCCAACGCCGATTGAGTCGGTAGACGCCTTGCAAATACGCGCCCCAGCGCTCAGCGTTCCAAACTTGCGGCGTCGCCGTGGTGGTATCGAAGAAGCTGCCGTCGCGGCTTTCCAGAAACGCTTCACCGCGCAGGGTCAGGCCGCCATCCTTGAAATTGCCGCGCGGCGCCCATTTCCAGGTGGCATCGGCGATATACAAATCGGCATTGCCGCTGAAGCCATCGTCGGTGAGTTTGGCGTCGGTATGCAGCAGCGACACCCCGGCGAGCCAGGACTGCTCGATGCCGATGTCGCCGCCGAGATGGACAAAGGCGGTCTTGCTGCCAACGCCGCCGTTGCCCGCGCCGCCACCGGGAAAGCGTTGTCCGCGCAGGACCTCGCCACCGACTTCGATAAACAGATCGGTCGGCGCGACCCAGCGCAGTTGCACGCCATCGTCAAAATACTGATTGCCCAAAAACGCCTGACTGACCAGTGGTCGATCAATGAACGAGTCGGTATGCGTGTGGTGGCTGTTGAGGTAGCCAATGTTGGAAAAAAAACGCCCGGCGCGCAGGCTGATGCCGCCGGGCAATCCCAGGGCGTCGATAAAAGATTCTTCGATACCGATTTCGTCAACGCCATCGGCGCTGCCCACCGCCAGGGTGACCTGGCCATAGAACTTGTCATCGACATTGGCCGAGAGGGCAATCTCACTCTCGCCCAAAGACAGACCTTGGCTAAGCGGGCCGCCTTCGCCCACCAGCGGGAAACCGGCGCGCTGATAGCGTTCTGGTGGCAACGAGTGGTGCGCGTAAGTGCCGTTCAACACCACGCTGATGGCCGGGTTGAAGGCGTTGCCGTTGGCCCCGGTCGGCGCGGCTGCCGGTACTGCGGCCGGTATAGCATCCGCCGCATCGGCGGCCGCCGTGGGCAGAGCGGCCAAGGCGGTTTGCTGCTGGATAAGCAACAAGGCGTCGCGCGCCGATTGGGCCGCCGCCAGCGCTTGCTCGGCCTGCTCGCGCAGGCGCTGCGCTTGCCGCTCCAGTTCGGTAATGCGCGCTGCCAGCGTCGCGATGGCGTCGGCACCGTTCGCGGTTTGTGCCGGACTGGCAGTGCCGATCAACAGGCCGAAGAAAATTGCTACCAGGTTCTTTTTGGACATGTCGGGAGCCGGTGGGGTCGATGGTTTGAGTCCATTACATTATATTATTACATATCACCTGGCAAGAACCCGAGGCCGCCGACCAGCAGCGTGGTGGCGGTGCTGGCGGATCGGTCCGAACCACGGCAGTTAGGTACTCGGCAGTTAGGTATTTGCACGTATTTTGCGCGGTCGCAGCGGGCCGTACGCTGTGACCAGAACGGACCAGCGCAGTGCGCCCCGGTGCTGACGCACCAGCCACCACCCAGCGATTTCTGGTCCGCATCGAGGAGCCTGCCATGACCCGAATTCTGCTGGTTGACGATGACCGCAACGTGCTGCGTTGTCTCGGTCGCCTGATCCATTTCATGCCGATGGCCAGTTTGCGCGGCGAGGCCGTGGTCGAGTCGTTCGAAAAGCCCGAACCGGCATTGGCGCGCGCCGCCGACTGCGAGTTCGATCTGGTGATCGCCGACTACCTGATGCCGACCATGCACGGCGTCGAGTTCATGCAAAAACTGATCGCGCTGCATCCGCATACGCCGCGCATTTTGCTCAGCGGCTATGCCGGCATTCTGGAAGCGATGGCGGCGGTCAAGGGCATTGGCCCCATCGAGCTGATCGGCAAACCCTGGGACGACGAACAACTCAAGCAAACCATCGCCAGGTTGTTGCAGAACCGGCGCAGCGTGCGGATGGCGCCGCCGCGCTTGCACAGCGTGGCGGGTAGCCAAAACCCGGTGGCCAGGGTCTTGCCGATGGCGGGTGCTGACGCCTATGCCAAAGCCGAGCGACGGCCACTGCTCGATCCAGCACGCGCTCGCTTGGGTCAGCTGGTGCCGAATGCGCAGGTGGTGCGCATGCGTTAGCCTTGACTTGCAAAGCGGAACGCCGGGGCAGACTCAACGATCAGGGTCGCAGCTGGCGATCAAAAAAATCGACGATGGCGTGGTAGGCGTGCTTTTTCATCCAGGGTTGGGCGATGCTGTGTTTGCCGCCGGGGTAGGTCATCAATTCGAACGGCTGACCGGCTTGTTGCAGGGCGCTCATCAGGCGGGTGGAATTGACGAACAGCACGTTGTCGTCGGCCATGCCGTGGACCAGCAGCAGCGGCGATTTCAGCCCAGCGAGATGGGCAAATACGCTGCTCGTTCGGTAGCCTTCGGCATTGTCTGCGGGTTGGTCCAGATAGCGCTCGGTGTAGTGGCTGTCATACAGCGCCCAGTCGGTGACCGGCGCCCCGGCGACGCCGCAGGCAATTTGCTCGGACGCCTGCGCCAACAGCATCAGGCTCATGTAGCCGCCGTAACTCCAGCCGAATACGCCGATCCGTTTGGCATCGACATAAGGCTGCGCCGCCAGCCACTTGACGCCCTCCAGTTGATCTTTGACTTCGACCCCGCCCAGGTGCCGAAACAACGCTTCTTCGAAGGCTTTGCCGCGTCGATCACTGCCGCGATTGTCGATCGAGAAGACGATATAGCCGCGGCGCGCCATCACCTGTACCAACGGATCGTCCCAGGCCTTTTGCACTTTTTGCACGTGCGGCCCACCGTAAACATAAAGCATCACCGGATAGCGCTTGGCCGGATCGAAATCACTCGGCTTGGTCAGCCGGTAATACAGCCGTTGGTTCTCGGCACCAATGATCGACCCAAACTCCGGGCTGGCGTGTTGTTCGTGGTATGGCCAATACGGATGCGTGGCGTCGAGGGTGTTGGCTTCGAGCACGGCGATTTCCTTGCCATCGGCGGCGTGCACGCGCACCGTCGGCGGCGTTGCCGGATTGCTGAAGGTATCGACGTAGATTTTGCCATTGTCGGCAAAGGTGGCGGCGTGCATGCCCTCCCCGTGGCTGAGTTGGGTGACTTCGTTGCCCGCCGTGGACAGCGCCACCGAAAAAATCTGCCGTTGCAGTGGATCGATGCCGCCGGCGGCAAAACTGACGCTATCGGCGGCTTCATCCACCGCCAGCAACGCATCGACCACCCAGTCCGCTGGCGTCAGCGCCCGCACCAACGTGCCGGTCATGTCGTAGCGATACAAGCGCTTGGTGCCCTCGCGCTCGCTTTGCCAGAGGAAACCTTGGCCATTTTTTAGAAAGCGCAGATCATCGTGCAGGTTGATCCAGGTATTGCTGGTTTCGGTCAACAACGTGCGTTGGCTGCCATCGGCGCGCGCCCAGAGCCGCAGTTGCAATTGCCGCTGGTCGCGACGCTGTAGCTGATAGGACAAGGCGCGGCTGTCGGCGCTCCAATCGACCCGGGCCAGATAAATATCCGGGTTCGGCCCCAGCTCTACCCAGCGTACCGGGGCGCTGGCGGGCAGCAACAAGGCGCCGCTGTGATCCTCGGCGATTTCCGCTGGTTTGGCCTGATCGAGTTCGATCACGCCGAGCTTGATCGCCACATTGGCCTGGCCCGCCGCCGGGTAATGCTGCTCGATCACCTCGGTGCTGTCGGCATTGACTTCAAAGCGGCGTTGTACCGGCACCGCCGACTCATCGACGCGGGCGAAGGCGATGGCCGAATCATCGGCAGCCCACCAGTAACCGCGATCGCGGCCCATTTCTTCTTGCGCGATGAACTCGGCCAGACCATTGCTGATCAGGCCGCCGCCATCGCGGGTAAGTTGCAGGCCGCGCTGGCTGGCCAGTTCGATCACCCACAGGTTCTGATTGCGGACAAAACTCAGATAGCGGCCCTGCGGCGAAACCCGGGCATCGGTGACAAAGCCGAGCGCACGTTCGGTGAGCTTTTGCACGGCTTTATCGGCGGCTTGCGCCAGGTCATAGAGATAAACCTCGCCGTTCAGTGGAAACAGCAGTTTTTTGCCATCTGGCGAAAAGGCGTACTCGAGGATGCCCTTCAGGCTGGCCGTGCGGGAGCGCTCGCGGCGCGCCTTTTCTTCGTCGGAAAGTTGTTCCGCACCGGGTTGCAGCCGCTTGGAATCGACCAGCATGGCGGTGCTGCCATCGGCAATCCTGTATTCCCAAAGATCCAACTGGAACTGGTCGGTTTCTTTGCCGCGCAAAAACGTCACCCGGCTGCCATCGGGCGAGACCTTCAGTCCGAGCAGGGTTTTGCCGGCCAGTGCCGGGGCATCGTAGATGCGGTCGATGGTGAGCTCGGCGGCGGCTTTCATCTCGGCGGGTTCTCCGGTTTCAGCAGCTTGGACAAGGGCTGCACTCAGCATCAGGGTGGTAAACAGTAGGCTTCGCATGGTCTGCAGATCCTTGAAAAGGGTTACCGGCGTTCAGTAGGGTCGGCTGGGCGGCGCACGGGCAGGCCCGCAAGGCCACGCGCGAGTGTAGCCGCAGCGGCCGGGCCAAGGCGTTGGCCAAGGTCACGATTCGGTAAAGGCTTCGAGCTAAACTTCGGCTTTCCGCAACGGAGCTACCCGCATGCTGACCATCGTCATCCGAACTGGCGCAGTGTTCGCCGCGAGCCTAATGCTGGCCGCTTGCCAAACCGCCGCGACCCGCGCGCCGACTGCGGTAACGGAGCCGGCCGCGACCACGCCGGGGCTCGCCGATGACAACTTCAAGGCCGTGCTCTGGCAACAAACCGCTGCCGAATACCAGGCGCTGGCGCTGCAGGTTTATCAGCGCGCCGATCAAGCGCTGGCCGCCGCCATCGCCGATCCCCAATGGAATGCGCTGGATGCAAGCGAGCGGCCAGCGGCAGCCGCAGGCGATGGCATCGCGATCATTGCCGACATCGATGAAACCCTGCTGGATAACAGTGCGTTTAGTGTCCGCCAAATGCGTGAGCCGATGCCCGCTGACTTGACCCCGGCAGCAGCCAGGGTCGAGTTTGAACGGCGCTGGCGGGAATGGGCGCTGGAGGCGCAGGCGACCGCCATGCCGGGCGCCGCAGAGTTTATGCAGCGCGCCGTTAAATTGCCCAAGGTGGAGGTGTTCTACCTGAGCAATCGCCGCGATGAAGAAAAAGCCGCCACCTGCCAAAACTTGCTGGCGGCCGGTTTCCCGGTGCCAGGCTGCGCCACCCATGTGCTGACCCGTAACGATGCCGAGGGCCGCTTGAAAGACAAGGTCTCGCGGCGCCAGGCGGTAGCGCAGCAAGCCCGGGTGGTGCTGCTGTTTGGCGACAATCTAGGTGACTTCATCGGCAACATAGAGACGACCATCGACGAACGCGCAGCGATCGTGCAAGCGCACAAAGACTGGTGGGGTTCCCGCTGGTGGATTCTGCCCAACCCGGGCTATGGTTCTTGGGAAAACATTTTGGGGCGAGTTACCGGTCGCGCCGATGATTTTGCCGACGCCGCCGCCCGCACGGCCTGGTTGCGTCAACAGAAAGAACGGCTGCTCAAGGACTGTCGTGTCCCGGATTGTCGGCCGAAACCGAGTCAGCCTGGGGACGCCCGCTGATGGATCGAGCTCGGGTCGGCAAACCCATCGCCCACACCGAACGGCTGATTTTTGCGCTCGACGTGGCCACGCGGGTAGAGGCGCTGGACTGGGTCGAGCACCTCGGCGATAGCGTGGCGTTCTACAAGATCGGCATGGAATTGCTCACCAGTGGTGATTATTTCCGGGTGCTCAATGAACTCGCCGAGCGCGGCAAACGCGTCTTTGTCGATCTCAAGTTCTTTGATGTACCGGCCACGGTGGCCGCCGCCGTCAAGGGACTAACCCGATATCCCGTCGATTTCTGCACGGTCCACGGCAACCACGCCATGGTCAAGGCGGCGGTGGCGGTCAAGGGACCGATCCGACTATTGGCGGTCACCGCGCTCACCAGCCTGGACCAGCACGACCTGAGCGATCTCGGTTTTGCCTGCGATCCCCGCCAACTGGTGTTGTCGCGTGCCCGGGCGGCACTCGCGGCGGGCTGCGACGGCGTCGTCTCATCGGGACTGGAAGCCCCCTTGCTGCGGCAGGAAATTGACCACCGCCTGATCGTGGTCTGCCCCGGCATTCGGCCGATCAGCAACGATGACCAAAACCTGAGTGACGACCAAAAACGCACGGTCGATGTCCGCCAGGCATTCATCAACGGTGCCGATTACATCGTCGTCGGCCGACCGATCCGCACCGCGCTGGAACCCTTGGCGGCCGCGCAAGCGATCCAGCAAGAGATCGCTGATTACTTCAAATAACTTATTAATCAATAGGTTAAGCCATAGTTCTTGAGGTATTGTCTTAAGAGTACGTTGCAAGCTACTATGGCGACACCGCAAGACCGCAGAATCACCACAAAAAAATCCAACAAAGCGCCCTGATCCCCCTCCGGCCTGTGCCGGCTCATCAGATGGTTCGCAAGAGCCATCTGATTTTTTTTGTCCACGTCAATACTTGCCAACGGTCTCGGCACAGCCCACCATTCAGGGCCAACCCTGACGGAGTACTTGGCCATGAACCTGAAATCCGGCGTCTTTGCCCTCGCCTTGGCTACGACCATGGCGCTCAGCGCCTGCCAGAGTGAAGAACAGCAGGCAGCGGCCAAGGCCAATGCCGGGGTCCAGGCGGCGGTGGCGGCGAGCGCCGAATCGCCGGCGGCGGCGGTCGCTGTGGGTGCCAGGAATCTGCGCGAGAACAACCTCAAGGCGCTGGTGGAGGCCTCGGTGCCACCGGAGTATCTGGCGCAACTGCACGGCAAGTGGACGGCCAAGCTCAACGAAGCGCCCATCACCGATGCCAAACGCGCCGAGTTCAAGGCCGACATGGACAAGCTCACCGCGGTCGATGCCGAAAAAAAGCTGTGGCAAGAGATGGCACCCAAACTGGCCAAGCTGAAGGCCGAATCGGCCGCGCAAATGCCGATGGTGGTGGGGATCGGCCGTGGCGTGCTGGTTTCGGCCGTACAACAGAATGAAGACTTGAACGAGCCGCAGAAACAGCAAGCAGTCAAGGCGATCAATGCCTTTGCGACCTGGGCCGAGAGCGCCCAGTTCACCGATCCGGTGTTGGCGCAAAAAGCCATCGGCGTGGTCTGCCAAACCGCACGCGAACTGAAATTCGCCTCGCTCGATGAAGTCCGCGCGCTGACCTTTGATCAAGCGCTGGCCAAAGGCGATATCGCCTTCAAGGGACTCAAGCAGGTGTTCGAACTTTATGGCCTGTCGATCGACCAGACCCTCGATAGCGTCAAGGCGGTGCTGGTGTCGGAAACCGGCGACCAGGCCAAAGTCAAAGTCAGTTACACCCTGCTGGCGACGCCGTTGGAGTTCGAGTCCGAGATGGTTCGCTATCAAGGCCGTTGGTACGGTGCCGATGGCCTACGCAAAATGCAGAAAGAGGCGGCAGAAAGTGCCGTCGCCAAGGCGGTAGCGCCGGCCGCCAAGGGTTGAGCACAGGCGGCGGTCGATTTCCCCAAGCGCGCCAGCTCGATATGGCCAGTCAGCCGATGACCCTGCATCGCCCCGAGGCTAAACGGCCGCGTGCGCCCTGGTTGTGGCGCGGGCTCGGCTGGCTGATCCGCCCCTGGCTCGGCATCCGCACCGAACCCAGCCATCCCGATCAATTGCTGGCAAGTGACGAGCGACCGTTGGTCTACTTGCTGGAGCGTTACGGTATTTCCAACGTGCTGATTTTGGAGCAGGCCTGTCGCGGCCATGGGCTACAGCCACCGCTGCTGCCAATGCCGGGCGGCTACCTGCGCAAATGGCGTTCGGTGCTGGCGGTGTCGCGGCGCGACGGTATTTTTCGACGACCGCGCAATCGCACCCATTCCGAAGGCCTGGCGCAGTTGGTCAATGCGGTGCGGATGAACCCGCATCTGGATATCCGCATCGTGCCGGTATCGATTTTCGTTGGCCGCGCGCCGGCCCGCGAATCCGGTTGGTTCCGCGTGCTGTTTTCGGAGAACTGGTCGATGGTCGGCCGGTTTCGACGCTTGCTGTCGGTGATCCTCAACGGCCGTGACACGATCGTGCATTTCTCGCAACCGATCAGCCTGCGCCAGGTGGTCAGCGAAGGCCTCGATGCCGAACGCACGGTGCGCAAGGCGAGCCGCGTCATGCGCGCCCATTTTTCGCGCCTGCGCAGCGCGGTGATCGGCCCCGATCTATCGCACCGGCGCACGCTGATCGATGCGGTGATGAACGCCCCGACGGTGCGCCAGATGATGGCCAATACCGCCAGCAAAGAGTCGCTATCGGTCGAACAGGCCGAAGGCCGTGCGCGCAACTACGCCTGGGAAATTGCCGCCGACTACTCGCACCCGGCGGTGCGCTCGGTCTCGTTCTTGCTGAAAACGGTATGGACCAAACTTTATGACGGCATCGAGGTCCACCATTTTGATACCCTCAAGCAGGTCGCGCCCGGGCATGAAGTGGTGTACGTGCCCTGCCACCGCAGCCACATGGACTACCTGCTGGTGTCCTATCTGCTCTACGAAAACGGCATCGTGCCGCCGCATATCGCGGCCGGCATCAATCTGAATCTGCCGCTGATCGGCGCGTTATTGCGCAAGGGCGGGGCGTTCTTTCTGCGCCGCAGTTTCAAGGCCAATGCGCTCTATTCGGCGGTATTCACCGATTACGTGACGCAACTGTTTCGGCGTGGCGTGTCGCTGGAATATTTCGTCGAAGGCGGCCGCAGTCGCAGTGGTCGTCTGCTCGATCCACGCGCCGGCATGCTGGCGATGACGGTCAAGAGTTTTCTTGCCGAATCGCGACGGCCGGTGGTGTTCCAGCCGGTGTACATCGGCTACGAGCGCCTGCTCGAAGGCAAGTCCTACATTGGCGAACTTTCCGGCAAGCCCAAAACCAAAGAATCGCTATTCGGCTTGTTGCGCTCGCTCAAGCTGCTGCGTGAACACTACGGCAAAGTTGCGGTGAGCTTCGGCGAGCCGATCCACCTGCTGCCGTTTCTCGACCAGCGCGCGCCGAATTGGCGCGAAGACGTGCGCACCTCGGATCGACCCGATTGGTTTGCCGGCACGGTCAACGCGTTGGCCGATCAGATTGCGGTCAACATCAACCGCAGTGCCGACGTCAATCCAGTCAATCTGCTGGCGCTGGCGTTGCTGGCGACCCCAAAAAATGCCATGGCCGAGGACGACCTGGTTCGTCAAATCGGCCTGCTCAAGGATTTATTGGCCCGCCTGCCGTATTCCAATCGGGTGACCGTCACCGCGCTGACCGGCGCCGAAGTGATCGCTTACGGTGAGCGCCTGGGCGTGATCGAGCGGGTCAAACATCCGCTCGGCGATGTGCTGCGTGCCGATGGCGACCGCGCCGTTTCGCTCAGTTATTTCCGCAACAACGTGCTGCATTTGTTGGCGGCACCGGCTTGGGTGGCCTGCTGTTTTCTCAACAATCGGCGCTTGCAGCGGAGCACGGTCGAGCGTCTCGGCCGTTTCATCCATCCGTTCCTGCAGAACGAATTGTTTTTGGCCTGGGACGCCGACGGTTTTGTTGCCGAGGTGCAGAAAACCATCCAGGTGCTGATCGGCATGGGCCTGCTGGAAACCGACGAAGACGACAAATGCCTGCACCGGCGCATCGGCCAAACCGATGAGGCCTATCAATTGCGGGTGATCGCGATGAGCCTGTTGCAGGCGTTTGAGCGCTACTACATCGCGCTGGCCCTGTTGGTCAAAAGCGGCCCCGGGGTGCTGTCGTCAACGGAACTGGAAACCCAATGCCAGCACACCGCCCAGCGCCTGTCGTTGTTGCACACCCAGGCCGCGCCGGAGTTTTTCGACAAGACCCTGTTCCGCGGATTTATCGCCACCTTGCGGCAAAATCGCGTGGTCTGGCCAAGCGCCCAGGCCAAACTTGATTTCGGTGAGGAGTTGAGTTTGATGGCGAGCGATGCCAAGTTGATCCTCAGCCGCGAACTGCGCCACTCCATCCTGAAACTGGCCAGCGATGCCGAACGAACCCCGGAGCCGGTGGCGGCGCCGTAACCCAATACCGGTAGCTCAAATCCAGGTCGTAGGTCGGATCAAGCCGCGCCTCGCACCTGGGGCATAGGCCAGTGCCGGGGGCAGTCGACCGATCAGGCGACACGACGCCTCAAGCGTCCAGATCGTAGGTCGGATCAAGCCGCGCCTCGTACCAGGGGCATAGGCCAGCAGCTGGTTCGCGGCGGATCCGACAATATTTTGCGGCAGCGACTGGTTCCGACCGACTTCCATCGCAGGCCCGCGCCCGGGGCAGTCGACCGATCAGGCGGCACCACGCCTCAAGCGTCCAGGTCCGGAATCAGCCGGGACTGATAGAAGGCGATCATGTCCTTGATCTTCAGCTTGCGCTTTTTCATCCGCTTGATTTGCAACTGATCGACAGCAATATCGGCCGACAATTTATCGATCAAGGCATCCAGGTCGCGGTGCTCGATCTGCAGTTCCATCAGCTGCCGGGCGGTGGCGGTCAAATCAATCGGGTCGGTCATTGACGGGTTTCCTCAGGCGGCCAGTGTAGCCCGCTGCCGGTTGCTGCCGCCACTCGCTCCCGGCTGCCAAGACAACTGCGCGGATCGCCAGCGGGCGGCAATTTTGCAAGCGGTGCTTTCGGCTTCGCGCGGCCACTACACTGGCGCCCCCATCGCCCTGCAAGCAAGGAATGTCCGCATGTTTTTTCGCAATATCAGTCTGTTTCGTTTCCCGGCCACTGCCGCCGATCGCCTCCAGGAGCTCGATAGCAAGCTCGGCCAGCACCTGCTGCGCCCGTGCGGACCGCTGGAACTGTCGGTGCGCGGCTGGGTGTCGCCGTTCGGTCGCGGCTCCGAAGTCTACGCCCACGGCTGCGGTCCTTATCGCTGGTTGACTTTGGGTGGCGAAGACAAACTTTTGCCGGCCGCCGTGGTCAACCAGGCGATCGCCGAAAAAGTCGAAGCGCTGGAATCGGCGCGCCTCCGTCCGGTATCGGCAAAGGAGAAAAAAAAGCTTAAAGATGAAGTACTTGTCGATTTAATGCCGCGCGCGCTGGCGCGCCCGTCGCGGCTCTCGGGCTACCTCGATACCGACACCGGTTGGCTGCTCGTCGATAGCGCCTCCAATAAAGCGGCTGAGACCTTTGTCAGCAAGCTGCGCGAGGCCCTCGGCAGCTTTCCGGCGGTGCGCGCCGAGGCCGAAGAATCGCCGCGTGCGGTGATGACCGAATGGCTGATTGACAGCACGCTGCCAACCGGCTTTGCTTTAGGCGATGAATGTGAACTGAAAGATCCCGCCGACCGTGGCGCCATCGTCCGCTGCCGTCGTCAGGAACTCGATAGCGATGAAATACGCGAACACCTGAAATGCGGCAAACTGGTATCGCAACTTGGCTTGAACTTTCAGGAGCGGATGCAATTTGTGCTCGATGACACGCTGACCATGCGCAAGTTCAAATTGCTCGATGGTGCCACTGAAGTCATCGAAAAAGGCGACCGTGATTCGGTGCGCGCCGAGTTGGATGCGCGGTTTGCGTTGATGAGCCACGAGTTGGCGGGATTGTTGACGGTGTTGGAAAAGTTGTTCGGTGTGCCGCGGCCCCAGGGCGCTTGATCCTGAAGTCCGGCCTCACCGTTCTTAACCACCAGGATGCGGTATGAAGCTGCAGGCAGAAAGTTTTGTCGAGCTGGAAATCCCCAACGGCCGCACCGTGCGCGTGCTGACGCGCACCCATGCGCGGGCGCGGCGGATTTCGCTCACCGTGGGTATCGGCGGGCCGCGGTTGTCGGTGCCGACCGGCACGCATCCGGCCACGATGCGGGCGTTTTTGCGCGAGAACGCCGACTGGTTGCAGAAGAAATTGCGCGAAATGGCGCTAACCGGCAAAAAACTATCACCGCCGGTGCCCGGCCATGTGGAGACGTTCACCTTTCGCGGCGTCGATCTGCCGGTGCGCTGGCGCGATGGTAGCTTTCCCAAAGCCGAGGTAGAGAAAGCCGAGTTGGTGATTACGGTCAATCTGCAACACCCCGACGCGGTGCGCAATGTCCAGCGCGCCATGCGCAATTTTCTGCTGCGCGAAGTGCGCCGTGAAGTGGCCCGCAGCGTCGCCTATCTGGCCATGCGGGTTGGCCGCACGCCGACCGCGTTGCGGTTCATGCCGATGCGCACGCTGTGGGGCTCGATGAGCATCAAGGGCCGGATGACGATGGATGTGGCGCTGATCCTGGCGCCACCGGAAGCGCTCGAGTACGTGGTCGCTCACGAGATGTGCCACCTCTGGGCGCGCAATCACGGACCGCGCTTCTGGGCGCGCGTCGGCGAAGTGTTTCCCGACGTCGAAGCGCAGCGCGACTGGCTCAACCGCCACGGCCACAAGGTCAAACACGAGCTGTCGCGCTGGATCGGGCTGGCGCTGGATTGAACGCGGCGTGGCGCTTGACCGACGCCGATCAGCGGCGACGGTCCGCATTTTTGCAGGGTGGATAAGCGCAGCGCATTCACTCGCTATCCATTGGCGAATGGTGGATGCGCTGCGCTTATCCACCCTACAATGCGGCATGCTCAAAGCCGCGGATTTTGCTGCATTGAAGACGATTGGATGGCGCGATCAGGACGCCGCGCTGTTGCCGCAGCCGTTTCCTGATGACGCACAGCTGGCGCGGGTGGTGGCACAACATCGCGCGGGCTACGAGGTGCACGATGGCAACGCGGTGCGCAATGCGCACATTCCGCCATCGCTGTGTCGGCCCGGGGTGAGCGCCGAGGCGCGACCCGCGGTCGGCGATTGGGTTTGGTTCAGTCCAGAGGCCGATGGCAAGTTGCTGATCCGTGGCGCCTTGGCGCGGCGCAGCGCGTTGCAACGGGCGGCGGCCGGGACCGCGCATCGGGCGCAAATCATCGCCAGCAATATTGACCGGGTGCTGATCGTTTGCGGCCTGGATGGCGATTTCAATCCGCGCCGGATCGAGCGCTATCTGGTGATTGTCCACGCTTCTGGCGCCAGTGCCTTGCTGCTGCTGACCAAGGCCGACCAAAATCCGCAGGCAGCGTCGATCGGTGAACACATGCAGCAATTGCTCGGCGCGGCGACGCCGGTGTTGACGATCAACGCCAAGTCGCCGACCACCCAAGCGCAACTCGCGCCCTGGCTGCAAAGCGGACAGACGATCGTGCTGGTGGGGTCTTCCGGCGCTGGCAAATCGACGCTGACCAACACCTTGCTCGGCGTCGAAAAAATGAAGACCGGCGCGGTCCGGCGCAATGATTCTCGAGGTCGCCACACCACTTCGCAGCGGGCGTTGCTGCGCTTGCCCGGGGGCGCCTGCCTGATCGATACGCCGGGCATGCGGGAAATCAAATTGCTCGGCGAAGAAGACCTCGACGCCGGCAGCTTTGCCGACATCGAAGCGCTCGCCAGCGGCTGCCGGTTCCGCGATTGCGCGCATGGCGCGGAGCCCGGCTGTGCGATCCAGTCGGCGCTGGCCAGCGGCGCGCTGACCGCAGCGCACTACCAGAATTATCACAAGCTCGCCGACGAACAAGCCGCCGCGCTGGTGCGCGCCAATGCCGGCGCCCAACACAGTGCGGAACGGGCGGCGCACAAACCCTTTCATGCTCGTCTGCAAGAGAAATACGGCAAACACTGATGGCTGCCCTCGACCCCGATCTGGCGTATTTCGCCGGGCTCGACCAACGCCTGGTCAACGCGGTCAAGGGTATTCGCGTGCTGGAGGCCTTGAGCTGGCCGGTTGAAGTCCAGCAGCGTTTTTTGGTGCGACTCAAAGCTGGCCAGCGGCGCCTGCCGCGAGTGCGCTACGCCATTGCCGATCACAGCGAGGTACGCACCGAACTCGATGCGATTCAGCACGAGTGCCACTTTGCCGCCGACCATCCGATCGGCGGCTACATCCGCCGCACCGCCGAAAGCTGGGAGATCGCCACGCGCTTGCTGGACGCCGCTGGCACCCCGGCGATCACCGCCTGGTCCGCCCAGTTGTACGGGCAACCCAACGATATTTTGCCGGGCAGCGAGTGCAACAATCTGGACGCAGCCCGGCATTTTATCGATATTGCCGATGAGCTTTCCGGTGAGCTTGCCAGCGTCGAGGCCGACTACTGCCTGTCGGCGGAAATCGTCCAGAGCGAACTGCAGCAGCGACTCGACCAGTTCTTCGTGCAGCACAAAGTGACCGTGGTGATCGATCCGGAACTCACCGCCAAGGCGGCGGCGGGATCGAGCCGCATCCGCCTGCGTTCGGCCACTGCATTTTCCGAATACGACCGCCATCAGTTGCTCGAACACGAGGCGTTTGTGCATACGCTGACCGCGCTCAACGGCCTCCAGCAACCGCACTTGGCCTCGATGGCGCGTAACTCGCCGCGCATCACCGCCACCCAGGAAGGGCTGGCGACTTTCGCCGAGCTGATCACCGGCAATATTGACATTGGCCGCATGCAACGCATTTCGCTACGCATCCTGGCGATCGACATGGCCATGCGCGGCGCTGATTTCATCGAAGTGTTTGGTTTTTTCCAGGCCCATGGCCAAACCGACATCGACAGCTTCAATTCCGCCGCGCGGGTGTTTCGTGGCGCGCCGGTGGGTGGTGCTGCGGCGTTTACCAAAGACACCGTGTATCTGCACGGATTGTTGTCCGTGCACACGTTTTTTCGCTGGGCGCTGAAACATCGCCGCCTGAAACTTTGCCGCCATCTGTTTGCCGGCAAAATGACCCTGCACGATGTCGTCGCGCTGGAGCCCTGGTTCGATTCCGGCTATATCAGCGCGCCGTTGTATTTGCCGCCCTGGGTGCAACGCGCCAATGGCCTGGCCGGCATGCTGGCGTTCTCATTGTTTGCCAACAAGATCCGCCTGGACCGGGTCGAAACCTGGGACCTGAAACTCACTGTCTGAAGTCTGCGGTGTCAGCAGAGCAGGTATCCCTGAGTTGTCATCCCTGAGTACCGCGAGCTTGTCATTGTCTACTATGATTGCGCGGACTCTTTCTGTTAGATTTTCCCAATGATCTCCGTGTCGCCACAAAACATCGGCAAATACCGGATCGAGCGCCTGCTGGGCAGCGGCGGCATGGGCAAGGTTTTTCTGGGTATCGACCCGGATATCGGCCGCCAGGTGGCAATCAAGATTGTCAGTCTGGATTCCGGTACCGACGCGCGCGAACGATTTCTGCGCGAAGCGCGCACCATGGGTCGGCTGAATCACCCAAACATCGTGACCTTGCTGGAGTTCGGCGTCGAAGCTGAAACGCCGTATTTGGTGCTTGAATATCTCGGCGGTCACGACCTCAGCGAATGGATCCGCGAGCCGCATACGCTAGCCGACTATCTACGGGTGATGCGCGCGGTGGCGATGGCGATCAGTGCCGCCCACCAGGGCGGGGTGCTGCATCGGGACATCAAGCCGGAAAATGTCCGGGTGCTGGACGATGGGCGCTGCAAGTTGCTCGATTTTGGCATCGCCGACGGTTATGAAGAGGGCCATCTCACCGCCTCGGGTGCGTTTGTCGGCACCACCGACTATGTTGCGCCGGAAGTCATTGCCGGGCAGCGCCATACCGAGCAATCCGATATCTATGCGCTCGGCGTGCTTTGCTACAGCATGCTCGCAGGCAACAATCCGTTTCGCGGCGACACCGTGGCGGCCACGCTGGCGCGGGTGTTGCAGTACGTACCACCGTCCTTGCGCAGCGTCCGTGCCGGCATTCCGGAGCCACTGGTCAAACTGGTGACCCAGTGCCTGGACAAAGACCCGACCCGGCGCCCGGCCAAAGCCACTGCCTTGGTCGAAGCCTTGGACGCCAGTCTGGCCTTGGTCGATGACCGCACCGCACTGGCCCCGCTTAAAAAAAATACCGCGACCACACCGGCCCATTTATCGCCCCGCGCCACCCGTTTGACCGCCACTCAGGCGCTGGCGTTGGGCTCGCGCACCGGCGTCGGCTTGATGCTGGCCAGCGTACTGGGGGTCGGGCTGATCGGCTATGCGTTGTGGATGGCCAATCACCCGGCCAGGGTTGCCGAAACCGGTGTGCCTATCTCCGCAAGCGCGCAAGCAGATCGGGCGGCGCCGAACACGGCCACGCCGCCGCAGCCAGCGGTTGCCAGCACGCTGCTGCCCGGCGCCGAGACGACCCCGCCGAACGACCGCCTGAGCGTTGCCGACATGCGCCACGCCACGGTCAGTTCCAACCCGCTGGAGCCGGTGCCCGCCGCTATGAGCGAACCGATCCAGCAGGCGGACACGCCGCCAGCGACCGCAGCGGCGGCTAGCAAGCCCGCCACCCAGGCCAACGTCAAACCGCCGTCGACAGCACTAGCAAGCGCCCCCAAGCCAACGCCGGTGGTCACCCGGGCGCCGCCGCCGGAGGTGCCTGATCCGCGCACCACAGCAGCAGCCGACCCGGCCAATTCGGCGCCATCGACGCCGCAACCAGTGCCCACGGCAACCGGTCCGCTGGCCTTGCCAATGCCATCGCCGAGCGCTGCGCCGGTAGCGCCGTTACCACGAATCGAATCCATTTCCACGCGCCTGTTGCACCGCGGGCGTCCGCTGACCTTGCAGATCAAAGGCCAACATTTCACCGGGGTGACCGGCGTCAAAGTGCTTTTGGGTTCAACTGCCGATGATCGTTTTCAGATTTCCCAATTGCAGGTCATCGACGATCACTCGCTCAGTGTCCGTATCGAAACCCCACGCAACGCACCGCTGGGCGTGTATGCTTTGCGCTTGCAATCAACGGTCGGCGTCAGCCCGCCGTGGAATCTTCAGGTCAGTCTATGAAATCCAAACAGCACCAAATGATGGGGGCGCTTGGCCTGCTCGTGAGTATTGGCGCCACCGTGGCCACGCCCAGCGTCCGTGCTGCTGATAGCACGGAGACAGCGGCGGATGCCCGACTGGATGCGTTGGAAAAACACTGGGCCAACCTGCAAGCCGAAATGGCCGAGATGCGCGCCGCGTTGCAGGCATTGCAAGCCGCCACCGCTGGCAGTCAGCCGCAGGCAGCGGTGGCCGGGGCAGCGGTCGAACAACGCCTGAACGCGGTCGAAGCCTATGCGCAGACGCTCAACACGCAGTTGACCGAAGTCAAAACCACGGTCGATACCCAAGAACAGACGCTGACCGCGAGCAGTGAAGCGCGGTCACGTGCCCTGGCACTGTCCAGCTATGGCACCTTCGTAGCAGGCAAACATGCCGGCGAAAACAGCACCCTCAGTGCGGAGTCCTTCGAGATCGTTTTGAGTGGTCAGCCGCATGACCGGATCGGCTTTTTCAGTGAACTCGAATTTGAACGTGCCGCCAATATCGGCGGCCCGCGCGGTGGCGAGGCCCTGCTGGAACAGGCCTATGTGGATTTCTCGATCATCGATGCGCTGGCCTTGCGCGCCGGGGTCGTGCTGGTGCCATTTGGCAATGTCGTCACCGACCATTACGCCCCGTTGCGCGACACCATCACCAAGCCCTTGTCATCGTTTGCCATTGCCCCATCGTCGTGGAGCGACAACGGCTTGGGCGTGGTCGGCGACACGGATCTGAGCAAACAATGGCACCTCAACTACGAAGCCTACCTGGTGACCGGGCTGGGCGCCGACATCCGTGCCGCCGGTTTGCGCAATGCGCGCCAAGGTTTTGGCAGCGACAACAACGGCGACAAGGCGGTCGTGGCGCACGTTGGGTTCAATTACCTGGACAACTTGACGCTTGGCCTGGCTGCCTATCGGGGGGCTTACGACGATGCCGGCCAGCTCGCCATGACCGGGTTTGGTTTGGATTTCAGTTGGACCCTGGCCGATCTGAAACTCACCGGCGAGCTGATGCGCATGGATGCCGAACGCGCCGTTGCCGCCGACACCCGCTATTGGGGTGGCTACGTCCGCAGCAGTTACGACGTGTCGCAGGTCCTGCCGGAAAATCTCAGGGGCAAGAGTTTCCCGGATGCGCGCTTGGCGTTGGTGTACGAATACGACTACGTCGATATTGGCAACTTGGATCCGGCGGTCGAAGTCAGCCGTCGCGAATGGCGCCACACCCTTGGTTTCAAGTACGAGCCAACCCGTAGCTGGATCTTCAAATTCAACTACGAGACCTCGCGTGCCGCCAACCTGCCGGTGGTGAACGGCGATGACCATGCCTGGCTGACCTCGATCGGCTACGTGTTCTAGGCCGACGCACCAGGCAGCAAGTAGCCCGGATGCGTGGCTGCACGTTCGGGTGCTCTCGACTGCGATCAGCCTGCGGCCATCCACTCCTGCGGCCATCTGCGCCAGTGCTTTGCCTATTTTCAATGCGCGGTTGATACTGCGCCGATGCCCGTGCCCAGACTGCCGATGCAATCGCTGATGATGCTTGCCGTGTGGCTGGGCGGCTCGGTCGGGCGCGTTTGGGCAGCGCCCGCAGGGGATTTGACCCTGGCGCCGCTGGCTGGCTCGGTGCAAGCTGAAATGGCGCTGCTGCTCGCAACGAAAACCACGCTAACGGGCGCCGAGCGCAAGCTCGACAGCCGCTTGCGATGGGCGCTGGCCGCCGCGCGCGGGGATCGACGGCTGCTCGCTTTGCCAAGTTTTCGACGCTGGCAGCCGAGCGCCACGACGATCATTGCGCTGGAGGTGAAGTTGCAGCGGCCGGAGGATCGCGCGGCAGTGCGCGGCTGGCTGGAACAACTTCCCGGCGTCAGTGTGCAGTCTGCGGTCGCCGATGAAATCCGCCTCACGCTGCCGCTCGCCAGCACCTTGCAGATTGCCGAACGACCGGAAGTGCGGCGCGTGCAGCGGCGGATGCCGGCCCGCACAACGCGCGCCACGGCGCTGCCGACCAGCGCCAGCGGGTCGGCGGCGAAGGCGTTGAATGTCAGCCAGGGCCGGCTCGCCCATGGCGTGGACCTGGCGCGCAGCAGCTATGGCCTGACCGGTCTCGGCCAGAAAATATGTGTGCTATCCGACAGCATCGACCAGCTCGGCAACGTGCAAGCCAGCGGCGACTTGCCGCCGACCCTTGATGTGTTGCCGGGCCAATCGGGACGCGGCAATGGCTTTACCGGTGAAGGCACGGCGATGCTGGAGATTGTGCACGACCTGGCCCCGGATGCTGAATTGGGCTTCGCCAGCGCCTTCAACGGCGTCGCCAGTTTTGCGCAAAATATTCGCGACCTGCGCTGGGTCGCCGCTTGCGATGTGATCGTCGATGACATTTTTTATTTCGATGAATCGCCGTTTCAGGACGGGCCAATCGCGCAAGCCGTGAACGAGGTGACAGCGGCAGGCGCCGACTATTTTTCCTCGGCCGGCAACGAAGGCAGCGTGCTCAAGGGCACGGCTGGCGTCTACCAGGGCGATTTTGTTGATGGCGGCAGCTTGGCGGCCTTGCCCGGTGTCAGCGTGAATTGGTTCAGCACTGCGCTCGGTAGCAGCAACCAAGTGCGGGTCACCGCCAGCGGCTTTGCCGCCAGCCTGTTCTGGACCGATCCGCTCGGTGCCTCGGCCAATGACTACGACCTGTTCGTGCTGAGCCCGGACTTGCTGCACATCCTCGACGCCAGCACCGATGTGCAGGACGGCAACGATGATCCGTTCGAATTGACCGGCCCGATCAACCCGGAGGATCGCATCGTCATCGTCAAAGCTGCCAGCGCCGCGCCGCGCCATCTGCATCTCAATGGCCTGCGCGGGCAATTCAATCTGGCGACCGTTGGCCAAACCAAGGGCCATTCCGCAGCGCTGGCGGCGTTCAGTGTCGCGGCGGTGAATGTGGCCAGCGCCGGCGGCGGCGCCTTTATCGGCGGCGCCACCAATCCGGTCGAGCCGTTCAGTTCCGATGGCCCGCGACGCCTCTTCTACAACGCCGACGGCAGCTTGGCCAATCCCGATAAACCCAGTTTGCTTGGTGACGGTGGTGTGCTGCGCGCCAAGCCCGATCTCGCTGCTGCCG
>Ga0210033_1000690_pt1 | contig 32027 bp, 29 predicted proteins | sample CryGeymeta201501_FD_185465 | JGI IMG/M metagenome (GOLD analysis project Ga0210033, IMG submission 185465) | Groundwater microbial communities from Crystal Geyser aquifers in Utah, USA - Crystal Geyser metaG 2015-01 (SPAdes) (version 2) | ecosystem: Environmental > Aquatic > Deep subsurface >... | reverse complement strand
TACGACCTTTTTGGGAGTGACGTTGGAGCAGGGGGTTTGGAGTGAGCGGTGTCAGGGGTGTGGGGAGTGTATCTTGCATCTGACGGGGGGGATCTGTCCGATAGCGCGGTGTGCGAAGAGTTTGCTCAATGGGCCTTGTGGGGGGTCCTCCAACGGGAAGTGTGAGGTGGACAAGGAGCTGGATTGTGGTTGGCAGTTGATCATTGACAGGTTAAAGGAGCTTGGGCAGTTGGATCGTTATGAGGAGATCATTCCGGTGAAGGATTGGACGAGCTCAAGGGATGGGGGACCGCGCAAGAGGGTGAGAGAAGATTTGAGGTTATAAGGTTGAGGTTAAGGCTAAGGTTGAGTAAATTCTTAACTTTAACCTCAAACAAAACCTTTGGAAGGTAGGCTAAGATTATGGGAAATGGGATACAATTCATTTGAAGATATGCCCGTATGGCAAAAAGGTTGGGTACTTTGACAAAAAAGATTTTGAAAATCTATTAAATTTTATTGACGAAATATGGAAGGAATTAAACTCTTTGATCAATTCCTTAACAAAAAAATCTCAACCTTAACCTCAGCCTTAACCTTATGATTAATAGGGGTGGAGATGAAGACCAAGTCAAACATTGAGAAGATTTTGGAGTCTGGTGGGTTTGTGCTGACCTCGGAGTGTGGGCCTCCGAGGGGGGCGGATGCGGAGGTGATTCGGAAGAAGGGGAATATTCTCAAGGGGGTGGTGGATGCGGTTAACGTGACAGACAATCAGACCTCGGTGGTGAGAATGAGCTCCTTTTCTTCTTGTATTATCCTCAAGGAGATGGGGTTTGATCCTATCTTGCAGATGGTCTGTCGGGATCGGAATCGGATAGCGATTCAGAGTGACATTTTGGGGGCGGGAGCTTTAGGGATCAATAACATTCTGTGTCTTTCGGGGGATCATCAGAAATTTGGGGATCATCCGATGGCGAAAAATGTCTTTGATATGGACTCCATCCAGTTAATTCATACGGTCAAGACCATGAGAGATGATGGGAAGTTTTTGGGGGGAGAGGAAGTCAAGGGGAGGCCCATATTATTTATAGGGGCGGCGGAGAATCCATTTGCGGATCCTTTTGAGATACGGGCGGCGAGGTTAGGGAAGAAGGTGAAGGCTGGGTGTGAGTTTATTCAGACTCAGTGTATCTACAACATTGAAAAATTTGCAAGGTGGATGGAGATGGTGAGGGAGAGGGGATTACATGAGAGGTGTGCGATTTTGGCGGGGGTGACGCCGTTTAAGTCGGTGGGGATGGCGAAGTATATGAAGAATTCGGTGCCGGGGATGGATGTGCCGGATGCGATGATCGAGAGGATGAGGGGGGTGCCGAAGGAGAGGCAGTCGGAGGAGGGGATCAAGATGTGTGTGGAGACGATTCAGAAGCTCAGGGAGATTCCTGGGGTTCGGGGGATTCATATCATGGCGATAGAGTGGGAGGAGAAGGTGGCCGAGATTGCCAAGGCTGCAGGACTGCTTCCCAGACCACAAGTCTCATAACATCTGGAATATTGGAATACTGGAACAATGGAATGATGGGTAAAGAATACAAACCACGAAATCAAATTTTCTTCGATCTTCCCAAGATTCCATTATTCCAACATTCCATCATTCCATGGATTTCATCGAGGGCTTAATCGATGGCAACAATTCTAAGCACTGATTTAGCTGAAACCATTCGAAAAGAAACCGGGGAGAATGTCTTTCTCTGCTACCAGTGTCAGAAGTGTTCCGCAGGCTGTCCGGTGGTCGAGCACTTTGATCTCGCTCCCAATCAGGTGATACGGGCGATCCAGTTGGGTCAAAAAGAGATGGTCCTTCATTCGAAGACCATCTGGCTCTGCGCCATGTGTGAGACCTGTGCCACCCGTTGTCCTCATGACATTAACATTACAAAGATCATGGATGTCTTAAAAATCATGTCGAAAAACGAGGGAATCGAGCCAAAGGTTCCTTCTGTTCCTCTCTTCTATCAAGCGGCCATGAGAGGAATCAAGTGGTTTGGAAGAATGTATGAGGCCGGATTGATGGGCGAGATTTATCTCCGCCAGATGTTATCAGGTCAGTTGAACTTCGGGCAGGTTTGGAAGAATGATATGCCCATGGCTTTGAAGATGTTTAAAAATGGAAAGTTGAAAATCTTTCCTACTTTTGGAAAGCCAAAGCTCAAGGGAAAGACGGCAGAGAAAAAAGACGGGATGGCTTACTTTCCAGGCTGCAGTCTTCATGGCACTTCAAAAGAGTATGATCTTTCCACCCAAGCGGTATTCCATACACTTGGAGTTTTCCTTCATGAACCAGAAGGATGGGGATGCTGTGGAACCACCCCTACTCATTCCACAGACCATTTTCTTTCGACGTTGCTTCCGATGAAGAATATCGCTTTGATAAAAAAGGAGGGCCGGGATAATGTCACCACACCTTGTCCCTCCTGTTTTCTCAGGATGCGGGTGGCATTGAAAGAGACCGAAGAAGATAAGAATTTAAGAGAGAAGGTAAGCCGGGAAATCCCAACTCTTTCTTTCAATGGGATGAAGGTTGAACATCTCTTGAATACGGTTACAGAAAAAATCGGTTATCCACAGGTGGCTTCAAAGGTCATTCACCCTCTCAAAGGGCTTAAAGTGGTTTGTTACTATGGATGCATCATCACCCGTCCTCCAAAGATTACGAAGGTGAAAGATTACGAATATCCCACCCAGATGGATCGATTGATGAAGACTATCGGAATCACACCCCTCGACTGGTCCTATAAAACTCGCTGTTGTGGAGTTTCTCTTGGAATCACGCAACTTCCGATTGCGCTGGAGTTAAGCAGGAAGATTCTTAAAAATGCAAAGGGTGTGGGAGCGGATGCGATTGTGGTGGCTTGTCCGCTTTGTCATGTCAACTTAGATGCTCGCCAAAAGCAGATTGAAGAGGAGTTTAAAGAGATGTTTCATCTCCCTATCCTCTACTTCACTCAGTTGATGGGATTGGCCTTTGGCTTAAAGTCAGAAGATCTGGGTTTCGATAAGCACTTCGTCGATCCCTTGCCGATTCTAAAAGCATTTAAGAAATCTTATTGAATACCTGGACGAGGCCTATCAATTTTTGCGCATGATATGGTGGACCGCTTTCTCCAGTCCATCAAGAGTCAGTTCAAACATAGGAAAGATTTCCTGGATATGATGGATGGAGCGGGTGTAAGGCCATTCTTCGGCGAGTTTTGGATTGATCCAAACAGCATGGGGGAAGGTTTTGGCAATAAATTTCAGTCTCTCATAACTGGGCCTTCCAGACCTCTCCTCGATATGGATGGAACCATCTGTGGCCATCAGTTCATAGGGGGCCATGCTCGCATCCCCAACGATAATGAACCTTGTTTCTGGATCGAGGCGGACCAGTTCATCTACTGGAAGCGGTTTGGAACGTCTTGGGGGATCCTCCCAGAGGTAGTCGTAGATCGTGTTATGGAAGAAAAACGTTTTGAGATCCTTGAATTGGGCCCGAGCATAATTAAAGAGCGTTTGAACCAACTCGATGTAAGGCTCCATCGACCATCCGCCATTGTCGATCGCAAGGATCACCTTTAATCGGTCCTTAAGGCTCCGATCAAAAACGATCTCTATTTCTCCCGCATTCCTCATGGTCTCATAAATGGTCTTATCAATATTCACCTTATCCTTGGGGCCAAAAGGAACCATATTTCTCAATCTTTTGAGGGCTTCTCCCATTTGAGATGGAGTCATTGGGCCTTGCTGGGAGTAGTCACGATACCTTCGATCCATGGCCACCTTAACGGCTGACTTATTTCGAGAGACACCCCCCACCCTCATTCCACCTGGATGATATCCCGAGTGTCCTACGGGAGAAGTCCCTCCTGTTCCAATCCACTTGCTCCCTCCGTGGTGTGCTTCGGTTTGTTCTTTTAATCGGTCAAGAAAGTATTTGATCAATTCATCCGGGCTCAGCTTTAACAGATCTTCTTCCTTGATTCCAAGAGCCTCTGCCAGACCTTTTGGATCTTTCAACCACTCATCAAGCAAGGCGCGAGCCATCTCGGACAATTCAACTTCGTCGGGTTCCTTAAACTCAGCGCCTTTAAACTGATGCGCAAAAACCTGGTCGTAAAGATCGAAATACCTTTCACTCTTTACCAGAATCGCACGGGCGCCAGTGTAAAAATCATCCAGAGAGTTGATCAGTCCCATGCCCAAGGCTTTCTGGAGCCTCAAGAATGAGGTGGGAGATACTGGAATACCCGACTTTTTCAATAAGTAAAAGAAATCGACGAACATAAAAACACCAGATGCATGGCGCATAGCGCATAGCGCATAGCGCATAGCGTTAAAATCATAAACTCCATGCCCTGAGCCCTATGCCCTTTGCCAAATTACACCCTGAACCTGGCCGCCGCATTCTGGGCAACGACATAATCCGGGCTCTTTTTAAACAGAACGCCCAAAAAAGGAACTTCTCCCTTGATCAGATCCTTCACTCGGAAGTCCGGATCTGCCTTTAAAGCCCTGATCCAGTTAATCAGTTCCCGAGTAGCAGGTTTTTTCTCAATGCCTCTGATTTCTCTGAGGCGGTAAAATGTTTTAACAGCGCTATCGAGTAATTCTCTATCGATATCAGCAAAATGGATCTGGACAATCCTTCTCATCATGTCAGGCTCTGGAAAGGCAATGTGGTGGAAATTACAGCGCCCCAGAAATGGATCAGAGAGGTCTTTTTTAGCATTCGAAGTGATGATGATCACCGGCCTGTTTTTTGCTTTGATGGTTTTATCGATCTCAATAATATCGAATTCCATTTGGTCCAGAACATCCAGCATATCATCCTGAAAATCGGTATCCGCCTTATCAATCTCATCGATCAGAAGAACCACTCTTTCATCGGAGACAAAACCCTGTCCGATCTTTCCCATTCGGATATACTCTTCAATATTGCTGACATCCCTTTTAGAATCGCCAAAACGGCTATCATTCAAACGCGTGAGTGTATCATACTGGTAAAGGGCATCAATCAACTTCATGCTCGATTTGACATTGAGAACGATCAGCCTCATGTCAAAGGCTTCCGCAATAGCGTGGGCCAGCATGGTCTTGCCTGTTCCAGGCTCTCCTTTGAGCAGAAGAGGCATTTCCAGAGCCATCGAAATGTTGACGATTCTGGCCAGCTCATCATCCAGCACGTATTTGGAAGCGCCAGTAAATCCTTTTTTTTGAGTCTCTTTGTGCATCTCTCCGCTCCTTAATCAATCGTATGAGAATTTAAACGATGATATGATAACCATTTTCTCATCGTGTTTCAACCCAGACCTGACATGAGAAGATGGAATTAAACATTTTTCTAATACTACAGCGAACCTTTTCGGAAAAAGGGCCAATGTACCAGCAAAAAGCACTTCCGCTGCAACTGTCATACCCGCAAAAGCGGGTATCCAGTGGTCTCTTGAGCCAATTTACCTCATGGATTCCCGTTTTCACGGGAATGACGAAAAAAGATTCGCTGTAGTACTAATTTCTAGTTTGGGATTTTCCAATCCACAACCCGCAATCCGCCATGCACCACGCAGGGTGCATGGCAGCCCTGAATCTTGCATGGTTCAGGGCGCGATCAGCAACGATAGAGCTTCTTGTATTAATATCAAAAATCTGTTTAAAATTGGACGAGAAAATATTGTGAAGAATGACATGAAACATGTGATTTTGAGGCGCTGGGCCAAATGATCCTTCCTGAAATGAATCGGCGACGGTGGGTGACACTCAATATTTCTATTGGTGTCTATATGTCCACACTGGATGCCAGCATCGTGAACATCTCCCTTCCAACGATTATTCAATCTTTGAATACTCATTTGACGGCCGTGGCCTGGGTGGTGATGGCCTATTTGATCGTCATCACCGGATGCCTGCTTTTGATGGGAAGATTGTCCGATCTTTTTGGACAAAGAAAGATCTACCTCTTAGGGTTTTTAACCTTCACGGTGGGTTCGGCGCTTTGCGGTTTTTCACCCACAATCTATTTTTTAATCGGTTCCAGGATGCTTCAAGGATTAGGCGCTTCTGCCCTGATGGCCAATGGTCCTGCGATACTGACCGCTGCCTTTCCAGAAAAAGAGAGAGGCCAGGCATTAGGGATCGTTGGTTCTGTCGTCTCTGCAGGTTTTTTAACGGGGCCTATTCTCGGCGGCTTTTTAGTTGAGCATCTCGGGTGGAGATCGGTTTTCTTTATCAATCTCCCCATCGGCGCCATTGGAATCTATCTCTCTTCGAAAGTCCTCGAAAGGACCGTACCAACAGGTAAAACACGAGTGGATCTCTGGGGAGCCCTTCTGCTCTTTTTCTTTGTAACTTCTCTTCTCCTTTTCCTTAATCGAATGGCTCAAGGATCAACCCCTCTTCTATGGTTATGGCTCTTCTTCAACCTCCTCTGTTTCAGTCTATTTATCATGGTGGAACTTCGATCTCCATCTCCGTTGGTGGACCTCAAACTTTTCAGAAGACGGCTTTTCATCTCCTCTCTTGGAGCAAGCTTCCTATCCTTCTGGATGAGTGCTGCACATACCTTCGTCATCCCTTTCTTCCTCCAGAGTATTTTGGAATTTTCACCCTCCAAGGTGGGGATGCTCATTTTCCCTGTTGCCCTCACCGTGATGGTGATGGCTCCTTTTGGCGGGAGGTTTTCCGATCGTGTCGGGGTAAAGATCCCAGCTACCATGGGTTTGGCGCTTACTTCCCTGGCGGTCTTTTCATTTACTTTATTGAAGCCAGGGGTAAATGATCTTAATATTCTATGGAGACAGATTGTTCTTGGCATTGGAATCAGTCTTTTCAATCCAGCCAATAACAGCGCCATCCTCGGTTCTTTGCCCCGTGAGAAAGTGGGTCTGGCCTCAAGTTTTTTAGCCCTTTCGAGAAATTTAGGGATGGTGATCGGGGTCGCCTTTGCAGAGATGGTCATTGCTTTCAGACTGCCTGCCGCCCCATTGGAAAGAGCAAAGGCAGGCCCTTCTCTGGAGGGCATTCAGGATGTTTGGAAACTCGTCCTCATCATCGGGCTCACTGCGATCCTTATCTCTTGGGCAAGGGAGAGCAAATCTAATGTTTCTGGAGGGAAATAGTTATTATTCTCTTTTAGCGTATTAATTTTCCATGAGATTCCCCAACCCTTTAAGCCGAGGAGCCGAAGGGCCAGCCCTGAGCAATAGTCGGAGGGCCAGCCCTGAGCAATAGTCGAAGGGTTGACCCATTCGGCAGGACAAACTTGGTCCTTTAAGGCAGTGTGGTGAGCTGCTCAGGGTCAATCCCGAGCATTTTTGCTAAGTCGAGGGATTGACTTTTTGGGGATTTCTTGAAAAAATAAATTTAAATGGAGGTTTTTCGTGAAACGTTCAGATGGAAGGGGACTTAAGGCTTTGAGACCAGTAAAAATTACGAGAAATTATTTGAAGCATGCAGAAGGGTCAGTTCTCATCGAAATAGGGGATACCAAAGTCGTTTGTTCGGCCAGCTTGGAAGAGAGGGTTCCACGTTTTTTAAGAAATACTAAAAAAGGCTGGGTTACCGCAGAATATTCGATGCTTCCCCGTTCAACGCATACCCGTACTTCCAGGGATTCACTGACGGGTCGAGGAAGCGGCCGTGCCTTCGAGATTCAAAGGTTGATCGGACGCTCTTTGAGGTCAGTGATCGATCTCAGCGCATTCGGGGAGAGGACGATCTGGATCGACTGCGATGTGATTCAAGCCGATGGAGGAACAAGGACCGCTTCCATCACAGGGGGTTATGTCGCTTTGGTGGATGCTTTTGGAAAGATGGTTAAAAATGGGATGGTCGAAAAAGTTCCTGTCAAAGATTCTGTCGCTGCCATCAGTGTAGGGAAAGTGGATGGGGAGGTCCTGTTAGATTTAAATTATGGAGAGGACTCAAAAGCTGAAGTGGATATGAATGTGGTGATGACCGGCAGTGGAAAATTTGTAGAAATCCAGGGCACTGCAGAAGGGGGCGTTTTTACAAAAGAGGAGATGGATGAATTAATGAAAATCGCCCAAAACGGAATTAAAGTCCTTACGAAAATTCAAAAAAAGTGTCTGGAAGGGAAAGGATAAAATTCATATTAGAAAACAATTGGAAGTGATTGTCGCCACTCGGAGCAAAGGAAAGATTCGCGAAATTCGAGAGGCATTGAAAGGGTTGGGCCTTCGGATCTATGCATTAAGCGATTTTTTAGATGTTCTTGAAATCGAAGAGGATGGTAAGAGTTTCACTGAGAATGCCCTGAAAAAAGCTCGGTTTTATTCAAGATACTTTGGAAAGTTGACCCTTGCGGATGATTCTGGATTAGAAGTGGATAGTTTGAAAGGATTACCCGGGATCTATTCCGCAAGGTATGCTGGAGAAGGGGCATCGAGTCAAGAAAATAATCAAAAACTCCTCAGAGAGATGCAAGGCGTTCCACTTTCAAAAAGAGGAGGGGGATTTAAATGCATCATTGCTGTGGTATCACCCGATGGAAGAGAGGCGATTGCGGAAGGGTCATGTAAGGGGAGAATCGGATTTAGGGAAAAGGGGAAGAAAGGGTTTGGATATGATCCCCTCTTCATTCTTCCAAAATATCGAAAGACGATGGCAGAGCTTTCTCTCAAAGAAAAAAATAAAATTAGCCATAGAGGAAAAGCCTTAAAGAAAATAAGGAAAATCATCAAAGCCTTCGAGGGGTAAACCGTGTTGGAATATTTTAGGAAATGTGTTAAAAATTAAATATTAAACATCCACTCGCCTGCCGGTAGGCAGGGGGTAATTTCAAATATTTTTAGGTAGAATTTTGAGATTGTTTCGAGTTTCGATATTCGAATTTCGGATTTTGAAAACATCGGGGCGTAGCGCAGCCTGGTTAGCGCGCCTGCCTTGGGAGCAGGAGGTCGGCCGTTCAAATCGGCTCGCCCCGACCACTTCTCTCCTCAGAAAATTTTAAATTACAATTAAATTGCCGACCGACTGCGGTCGAGCAGGAGGGTGGCGTCGCGACGAATAAGGAGCGACTTATGCCACGCCGCCGAGAAGGTGAGGCGGCCGGACCGGCCGTTCAAATCGGCTCGCCCCGACCATATCCTCTCATATTCCTTCCAAAAAAAATTAACAATCAGTTTCACTTAAAGGCCGAGCTCCTGCGATTAATCCCTCCTTTATTCCTTTCCATTTTTTGTAATCAATCCGGACAAAATGTCAAAGAATGAAAAAAAATCAGTGCTATTCCGTTAAAATGGAGAAAAGTGAAGCAAGAAGGAGATTATTATAAGTTACTAAATTCCTTATGGTTAGAAGCTATTTATACGGGGGATTCCCGGTAGTCTCTATTTTGGTATGTTTTTTGCTCAATTTATCGCTACATGGATAAGTAAGCGAAATAAATTTCATTTTTTAGCGAATTTGAATCTAAACAATGATGGAAGACCAAGATAGAAAAAAGGTTATTTTATCCCTCAGATGGACCGCCATCATTGTCACCTCTTACCTCATCCTATTTGGGAGAGGGAGGGTGATGGACCCCCAGCTAAGTCACATCCTGATAACTGGATATATCTTATCAAATGTTTTACTCACCTTTCTTCCTAAAACATGGTTTTCAAATTCAAAATTATTCTATCCATTAGTTATCTTTGACACGGGCATCGTATCATTCGGAATGTATCTTTCAGAAAAGATGACGACAGATTTTTATCTCGTTTTTTTCTTGATCATCATCTTTGCGTCAATTAGTCGCAATTTTAAAATGTTAATGGCCATTGGGGGGATCACGGCGCTTCTGTACGGGGTTCTTCTCTATTCCTGGGGCTTCTTGTTTTCAAAAGATGGTAGCAGTTATACTCTTCGCATTCCCTTCATTTTCATCATGACGGCTTTCTATGGGTATATCGTTCAAACCTTAACGACAGAGAAACGCCAGGAGCTCACCATCTCCGAAGACAAGTATCGGGGTCTCTTTGAAAATGCTAACGATGGGATCGTCCTCTTGCGAAATCCTCAGTTAATCATCGCTGATGTCAACAGAGAAGTAGAGAAGGTGACAGGTTACACCAAAGAAGAACTCCTTCGAAGGGAAGCCTTTGATTTATTCGCACCTGAAGAGATAGAGAAAGCGAGGGGTTATTTTAAAGAAGTTACTGAGAAGGGAGAAGGGAGGGCCGACTGTCTATCTTTAATGAAGAAGGATGGGTCCTCCCTGGAGGTGGATTTATCCACCAAAAGAATCGATTTAGGGGATGAATCCTTCTACCAGATGATCTTTCGGGACTTGACAGAGCAGAGGAAGCTTGAAAAGAAGATCGGAGAGAGCAAAAGGAATCTCGAAGCCATCTTCGACGGGATTCGAGACCAACTCTCCATACAAACTCCTGACTATCAAATTTTCCGTGTGAATAAAGCCGTCACTGAAAATTACAAGACTTCATTTAAAGAATTGATTGGTCGAAAATGTTATGAGACTTATTTTCAGAGATCTCTACCCTGTGAAAATTGTCCGATATCGGTGACCATCGAAACCAAACAACCCGCTTCCTCCATCATGAAGCTCTCAGAGGATAACACGACCCTTCAAATCTTCTCTTACCCCATCTTAGATGAAAAGGGAGATCTCCTCTCGGTCATTGAATATGTGAAGGATATTACTGAAGAGCAACAACTTCAGGAACAACTCATCCAGTCTGAAAAGTTAGCGGGGATAGGAATATTGGCTTCGGGTGTTACCCATGAAATCAATAACCCCCTGAGTGGTATTATTGGAATGGCAGAGATTGCTCTGGAGGAAGAAGATCCCTCTAAAAATAAAGAATATTTAAATGATATCCTGAATTGTGCACAAAGAATCGGTGAAATCGTAAAGGGATTAAAATCTTACTCTCGAGTTGCGAAAAAGGAAGACCTAAGTCCTGTGGATCTCAACGAAGTTCTTGAAGAGTCCCTGAAGATGGTCCGTTTGGCGATTAAGAAGACCTCGGTAGAAGTGATTAAAAAATTTCAACTTATTGAGAAAGTACAGGCTAACATGGGCGAGATTCAGCAGGTCTTCACCAATCTGATCACCAATGCATTTCAAGCCATGGACGGAAATGGAGGGAGACTGGTTCTTTCCACCCGATCGCTCAAAGATTCGGTCGAGGTGAAAGTAAGCGATAATGGAAATGGAATCCCCCAGAAATATCTCAACCAAATTTTCGATCCCTTCTTTACAACCAAAAACCCAGGTGAGGGGACGGGCCTTGGCCTGAATATCGTTTACCGTATTGTGACCAAGTATGGGGGAACCATTGATGTGGAGAGCAAAGAGCAATTGGGGACAACCTTTACAATTAAATTTCCATTAAGGAGGGTTGAAGCATGAAAAGGAAGATATTAATCGTGGATGATGAGGAGGTGATTCGCAAGTTTTTAAGAATCCATCTTGCTAAATTGGGTTACGAGGTAACAGAAGCCGCCGATGGGGAGCAAGCCATAGAACAATTAGGAAAAGATGATTTTGATCTTCTCATCTGCGATATCATGATGCCCAAAAAGGATGGTTGGGAGGTCATTAAAGAGGTCAAATCGAATCCAAAAACCAAGAACCTCCCCGTGATTGTTCTAACGGCTAAAAATGAAGATTCCGATATGTTCAAGGGATATGATCTGGGCGCCAATTATTATATGACCAAACCCTTTACCAAGGCCCAACTCCTCTATGGATTGAAACTCATGTTTGATGAAACTCCAGAAGAGATAAGGGCATAAGGTCATTTTTACTTACTAATCCCTCCCTCCTATCGAGTTTTTCCAAGGCAAAGTGTAAAATTTTTTTGACAGACGGAGGCCGAAATTCGTGAAAAATGTTTTAAAGGGCATAAAAGTCTTGGAAAACCAATTGTTATAAAAAGAATATTAAAATTTTTGTTGACTTATTTTTTTAATTAATATATGTATAACCCTGTGAATTCAGACTCAGATGTTGAAAAGTCTTTAAAGACAATGCTATAATTGACAAAATTTGTAAATTGTGCTTTAATTAATCCAATCCTTAATAAAACAAAACTAAATGAGGAGGAAAAACGTGAAAAAAAGAATGGTTTTTAAAACCTTTGTCTATTTCCTCTCGATCTCTTTTCTGCTTCTGACGAATGGTTTTCCAAGAATAGTGGCCGAGGCAGCGGAGAAGAGTTTTCCCATTGGAGAGATGGTCTCAAAAGGAGAAGTGAATTTTGAAGCCAGGGAGAATGTTTGGAGAAAAGTGGAGCCCTCCCATTTCCCGGTCTTTCAGGGTGTCAAGATAAAAACCGAAAAGGGGGTAGCCGGCATTGCATTGGGGAATAATAGCCATATCGAGGTGGGCCAAAACAGTCTCTTCTCTTTTGATCAGAATGATCGGTTGCACCTTCGTCAAGGAGGAATCAATTTCAGGATCTCTCCCAACGCCGAGTTGAATTTCAAAATAGGCAGCCTCTTGGTGACAAAATCCCGCTCCCTTCAGGCCTCTAAGGGTCCTATCGTGGCTTCTCCAAAGAATGAAGAGACCATAGGGACTATCTCCATTCATTCTAATGGTGCGGCAACAGTAAAAAGCATCCGAGGGCCGCTCTTCATTCTCGATCAAGATCGTGCCGTTTTGGCTTCACTCTCCTCCCAAGACTCTGTGACCATTCCTTCCGCGACGGTTAAAGGCCCATCCAAAGCTTTGGTCGCACAGGCCGGCGAGACAGCTAAAGGTCTGCCTGAGGCGGCGAAGGTTTCGGGAGCTGCCACAGGAATGGCCGGTGCTGGGGTCGAAGATCTTATATGGGTATGGGTTGGTGTTGCACTAACCGCTGGGATGTCTACTGGAATTATTATTGAAGATCAAGAAAAAGAACATCCTCTTTGTCCATAACTGTCAATAATAGCTATTTTTTTAAATAAAAGGAAACCCAGCTGTTCAAAGGTAGAGTTCAAGCTGGGTTTTTTTTAAAAAGGAGAAGGATGAATTTAAAGAAATTAATTTTATTTTTTACTTGCTTCATTTTCATTATCTTCGTCATTTCCTGCGCTTCCAGTCCCCCTCCCAAAAGAGAAGTCATCTCTCCAGAAACCCAAATGAGGGAAATTGAAACTTCTAAACGTGTGAAGGAGATGAATGAGAAGATCCTGATGAGCGCCCACTCGTCAAGAAGGGACCTTTACCGTGATTATAAAATTGGCCCAGAGGATCTTCTTGAAATTTCTGTTTTCGAGGATGAGAAGCTGAATAAGACCGTTCGGGTCAGTTCCCAGGGAAATATCAGCCTTCCCCTGTTGGGGGTATTGAAAGTGAAGGGCCTCACGGCAAATGAATTGGAGAAAGAAATCCGGGATCTCTTGGCTGAGAAATACTTTCAGGATCCTCACGTCAGTGTTTTCATCAAGGAATATCGGAATCAGCGAATCTCGGTGATGGGGGCTGTGGAGAAACCAGGAGTCTATGATGTTACAGGTCAGAAGGCAATCCTGGATATATTGGCCATGGCAGGGGGCCTCAAAGAGGATGCGGGGCAATTACTTTTTTTGATTCGACCTCCTAAATTTGAAGATGAGAAAGTTAAGGTGAAAAAAGATTCCGATGACCAGACCCTCAAAACATTTATGATCGACCTCGAAGGGTTGTTAATGAAAGGCGATTTGGCCCTCAATCTGCCTTTAATGAATGGCGATGTGATCAATATTCCTGTGTCCGGCAAGATATTTGTGGGCGGTGAAGTAAAGAGTCCGGGCGGTTTCCCTCTCAAAGGGAAAAAATTGACTGTCAGCCAGGCCATCTCTCTGGCAGGGGGATTGGGCTCCAAAGCCGCCGGCTCTGAGACCAAAATCTTCCGTTATTCAGAGAAAGGAACAGATAAAGAGATTCTTTCTGCCAATGTTTATGCTATTCAGAAGGGTCAGGAGGGAGACCTTTACCTTAAAGAAAACGACATCATCATCGTCCCTAAAAGCGGCACGAAAGCTTTCCTGATAGAACTCCGGGATACCGTTAAGGGATTATTGGGTTTTGGATTTTCTCTCGGAACCCTGTAGCATGAGGAGAATGACATGAATTATCTGCAACAAACGCCTCCAGAAGGATATTACCAGCTTCCCCCACCAGGATATTATAATCCCCCCCCTCAGGAAGAGAAAGAGGTCCATCTCAGGGATTATTGGAAGGTCATCTGGAAGAGGCGATGGACGGTCATCGCTCTTTTTTTGATCGTATTGATCACTACAGCCGTGGCGACTTTTACGATGAAGCCCATCTACCGGGGGACGATATCCGTCCAGATCAATAAAGAGAACCCACAGATTATGGATTTTAAAGAAATGTTTTCCGTCAACATGTGGGATTTAGATTACTACCAGACTCAATATAAAATCCTCGAGAGTCGAACTCTTGCCAAGCGTGTCATTCAAACCCTAAAACTCTCAGAGCATCCTGAGTTTCAACCAAAGCCTTTAACGCCTTTCCAGCAATGGAAATCGAATATCCTGAAGCCCATGACTGGTCTATTCACCTCTTCCAAAAAAAATGCCCCTTCTGAGAAGGAGATATCCGAGAACAAAAAAGATACCGCTCTTATCGACCAGTTTCTCAGTAAATTAAAGGTTGAACCCATCCGGAACTCTCGCCTCGTCAAAGTCCACTTCGATTCAAACTATCCAGAACTTTCTGCCAAGGTGCCTAATACCTTAGCTGTGACCTACATTCAACAGAGTGTGGAAAGCCGTTTTATCGCTACGGAACAGGTGAAAGAATGGTTGACCAAACAATTAGAAGATCTGAAGGCAAAAGTGGAAAGGGCAGATGAAGCCCTTCAGGCTTTCGGTTCCAAGCACGATATTATTTCACTCGAGGAAAAAGAGAATGTCACCATGCAACGGCTCACTGAACTGAATGAGGTCCTCACCAAAGCCGAATCAGAACGCATGGCCAAAGAGGCCCTTTATAGACAGACCAAAGACAAACATTTCGATGCTCTCCCCTCCATTCTCGAGAACAAGTTGGTGATGGACTTGAAGCAGGCTTACATCCAGCTTGAGGCGCAGTATATGAAGCTCTCCGAGACCTTCAAGCCAGAATACCCGGAGATGGTCCGCCTCAAGAATCAGATGCAGTCCATTCAAAGACGTATGGATGTTGAAACCAATAAGATTATTGCAGGGATTAAAAACGACTATGAATCGAATCTTCGCAGGGAATCTTTAATCAGGCAGGCCTTTGAGCAACAAAAAGCCAAGGTCATGGAGATGAAGGAGCAGGGCATTCAGTATAACATCCTCAAGCGTGAGGCCGATACCAATAAAGAGCTCTATAAGGGTCTCCTCCAGAGGATGAAGGAGGCAGGGGTTTCAGCCGGTCTCACTGTCAGTAATATTCAAGTGGTGGACCAGGCCGAAATACCGACGGGTTCTTACAAACCCAATAAAAAGCTTAACCTTCTTCTGGCCGCAGTGGTTGGACTTTTCCTCGGAATCGGGCTGGCCTTTTTCTTTGAATATCTCGATAATACGGTAAAATCACCCGAAGACGTGGAACAACTGATTCGACTCCCTTCCTTCGGGATGGTCCCCGAGATTTCTTATGAAAGAAAAAAGCGATTGGCGAAAGCGTCTTATCCGGTTGAGCTGGTTACACATGGTCATCCAAAATCAATCCTCTCAGAGGCATACCGGAACATACGAACTTCCATCCTCCTCTCTTTTTCAGAAAAACCCCCGAAGAAGATTGTCATCACCAGTCCCAACCCATCTGAGGGAAAGACCACAACCGTCATCAATACAGCCATTGCCTTATCCCAGACCGGGGCTCAGGTGTTGATCATCGATGGAGATATGAGACACCCAAGGATCCACAAGATTTTTAACGAGGAGAATGGCGCAGGGCTCTCAAATTTTCTATCCGGCAATTCACCGCTTGACTCAATCATTAAAAAGACCGAAGTTCCAAACCTTTATTACATCCCCTCCGGTCCAATTCCCCCGAATCCCTCAGAACTGATTGGCTCAAAGCTTTTTAAGGTGATGATGGATTCTCTCGGCAAGAAGTTTGACCACATCGTTCTCGATTCTCCGCCAGCCCTCGGGTTTGCCGACTCCGTCATTCTTTCTACCACTGTAGATGGGGTCATCCTCGTGGTGTTAGGCGGGAAAACACCGAGAGAGACCCTTCAGCGGGCAAAAGAGGTTCTCCATCAGGTGAATGCCAAAATTCTTGGGGTGGTAATCAACCGGGTTGATATCCATCGGAGTGGCTATGGATATTATTATTACCGATACCATTACTATTACGGAAAGGATGGGAAAAAGAAAGAACTTCCCTATTCATCAGAAGGCGATTCAGTTTCAACCTGAGTATTATCAATCCGCCATCATCCTCTTTCAGCAAGAGGGGATGATCTCATTTCCTGCCTTTCCTAAAGGGAGGTTGGAAAGGAACACGAAAGATATTCTTTTTGACAAGGATTTTCGCTGTTCATGAGACGCTTCTTCTCTTCGACTCTTATTCTCTTCATATCTCTGGTGGTAGGCTATCAGATCCTTTCCATATGGAGGGGAGTTTCCCTCTACCAGAAAAACCTCTCTAAAGAAAGTCTTCTTAAAGCCATGCAAGCTATCCCATCCAATCCTGACCCCTTTTACAGATTGGGACTTTTCTACCAGTGGGATATTCGTAATATCGACCTAAAGCAGTCGCTCCATTACCTCAAGAAGGCGATTGAAAGAAACCCTCTTGAGCAGGATTACTGGCTCAATGTGGCGAAGGTCTTTCAGAGGATGGGAGAAAGCAAGGCATCTGAGAGAGCTTTAGAAAATGCCATCAGGGTCTTTCCTGCTGGTTATAAGGGTAGGTGGGTAACTGGAAGTCTTCTCCTCCAACAGGGAACACTCGAAAAAGCAATCCCTCATTTCTCTTACATTCTCGACAATTATCCAAATCAGAGCCACATGGTTTATGATGTTTTGGGAAAGGCAGCCAACGATTCTGATTTTATCTTGGAAAGACTTGTTCCGAAAAACCCTGTTTCACTCAAACAATATCTTTCCTATCTCTATGAGTCAGGGGATAGGGAATCAGCGCAAAAGGCCTGGCAAAAGAAGGATTCATTTGCTTATAAACCCGACCGAAATGAAACTCTTCGACACATCGAATTTCTCATCTCCCGCGGTGAATTAAACGAGGCGTTTCTAATCTGGAAGGCCAGGCTTCAAGAAGAAGGATTATTATCTCCCTCCGATAGTAGCTTGATCACCAATGGTGGGTTTGAGAAGGAGAAGATTTTAGGTGGGGGTTTTGATTGGAAAATTGAGAAAATCCCTGGGGCCGAGGTCGCCTTCGATCCTTCGATGGCTTTCGAAGGGAAGGGTTCCTTGAAGATTGTTTTTAATGGAAAAGAGAATGTCGATTTTGCCCATGTCTATCAATTCGTTCCATTAAAACCCAATATCGAATACGTGCTAAAGGTCAATATGAAGACCCAAGCTGTGACAACTAAAAGTGGTCTGAAAATAGAGGTTTCAGGCGTTGGTCCAGCTTTTTATAAAGCATCCGAGTCATTAATCGGAGACAATGAATGGAAGGAGTTGATGGTTGCCTTTCGGACCCCTGCCCAATCCCAGGGCGGCTTAGTGAGAATCCGGAGAGAAAAAACCGCTAAATTCGACCGATTCATCTCCGGAACGGTTTGGATCGACAATTTCTCTCTCACAGAAACAAAAGGTCATTAGGTAATCAATAACTCAATAAATTTATCCTGCTTGCCCTGTAATGTAAGTGTACGGGGTGAAATGCAAAGCCTATTTCACAGGGACAAAAGAAACCAAAGAAACTAGAGAAACTAAAGAAACTATGGAAACGAGATTGACCCAATAACACAACGACTCAATGACCAAATTGTATAGTGATTTAATGACTTATTGACTGGAGGGCCAGTTCAATGAAAGACTACTACAAAACTCTTGGTGTTAAGGAAAATGTCTCAGAAGAAGAGATCCGGGCACGATGGGTCAAACTCACGAAGCACTATCACCCTGACCGAGGGGAAGACGTGGCTTCGAATGAGAAGATCAGGGAGATCAACGAGGCCTATCACGTATTGAAACATTCTTCCACACGCGTGGAATACGACCTCCAGAGGACATACGGCCAGGAAAAAAGAGGATCTTATTTCAAGAAACTCAGTGTTCCTGCCAGCATTTTATTTGTTTTTATCATCGTCGGCCTCATCTATTTTAATAGGTTCCAGACCACCTCTGTTTCTGAACTTACAGCTTCTAACCAAATAGACCAAACCAACCAAAGAAACGAAACAAACCAGAGAAACGAAATAAACCAAAGAAACCAGATAGACCAAATAGACCAGAGAGACCCAACAAACTCAATAAACCCAAAAACCCAACCACGCATTGACGCGCCAAATCAGCAACCCCAGCTTGCCACATCAACTCCGGCTGTACCAATCACTTTTAACCAGAGAAACCAAACAAACCAAATAAACCAAACAGACGAAATAGACCAAATAGACCAAAGAAACCAAACAGACCAAACCGACGAGACAGACCGAACAGACCAAACAGACGAAATAGACCAAAGAGACCCTAAACTTCAGTTCGCTCAATTTAAACCGCCTTCTCCTCTTGCAACAGAAGATGAGGTAAGAAAGTTCTTTGCCAATTATATCGAATGTTATAATCAGATGGATTTGGAGGGTTTCCTTTCTTTATTCTCCTCTAAGGCCATCCAAAATCAGAAAGATAGAATCGAAGGGATTCGGAAGATTTATGCCGATTTTTTCAACCAAGGTCAGGGAGTTCGCTATAACACGCAAGATATGAAGATCGAAATTTATCAGAATGCTGTCGAAGTGAAGGCTCGTTATGAAATAGAGCAGATATTGAAAATGGGTGGGGAGAAAAAAGTCTGGAGAGGAAATGTCCGCTGGGTGTTAGATAAAGAAAATGGAGTCCTAAAAATAATTTCCCTCGATTATCAACACCAGAAGTCCGTTTGAGGGAAGAAGGAGAATTTAAATGAGATTTCATGCGATCCCTTTTGTTTTCTTCCTGTCTCTCATCTTCATCGTTCCTTTTTACACAATTGCGCAAGTCCCTCTTCCACCTGAGAGCCCCAAGGTCATACCGGTAGAAGAAGTTCAAAAATTCATTGTAGAATATAAAGTTCGGTTCATGAAAATGGATCTTGATGCCTTCATGGATCTCTTCTCTAAAGAGGCCGTTGAAAACCGGATGCTCCCTTATGCAAATATCCGAGAGGCCTACCGAAGAACGATTGCTCACAGCAAATCTATCGTCTATAACCTGAAAATTTATTCTATCCAGACCTATACACGGAGTGTCTTCGTTAGAGGTCACTATGAAATTATTCAAACTCTTAAAGCTGGGGGTAAAGAGAGGGCTTTCCGGGGGGATATCCAATGGGACCTCGTCCGTGAAAATGGTTCTTTAAAAGTTAGAGAAGTCAATTATGGGAGAGAGCGTTTGCGATGATTGATCTCCATTCTCATATCCTGCCGAATTTGGATGACGGGCCCAGGACCATCGAGGACTCCATCCAGATGTGTCGGATCAGTTATCAAGACGGGATAAGAACCATCGTGGCAACCCCCCACATCCTGCCAGGAATTTACAAAAATGACAGGTCCACCATCCTCACCAAACTCCAACAACTTAACAACGCTTTAATGAAGTTCGGAGTTCAGAGTTCGGAGTTCGTAGTTAAGAATTCTGACTCAATGACTCAACAACTCAATGACCCAATGACCGGGTTTAAACTCCTTCCCGGTGCCGACGTCCATTTCACATCAGATATCCTTCAGCGTTATGAAAAGGAAGAAATTGTAACAGTCAATGACCAAGGACGATATCTCATGGTCGAGTTTGCTTTCCAAGGGATTCCATACCAGGCAGAGGAAGTCCTTTTCCAACTGTTGGCAAAAGGAATCATTCCCATCATCAGTCACCCAGAAAGAAATATGGAAATCGGGCAGAGACCCAAAAGATATTATGAAATGATCCGAATGGGTTGTCTGGGTCAGGCCACAGCCATGAGTTTAACCGGAGGGTTTGGACCCGGAGTAAAGCGGATAGCCGAAAAACTACTTTCAAAAAGACTAATTCACATCATTGCCTCGGATGCCCATTCCACTGATGGAAGACCCCCCATTCTTTCCGCTGGGGTGAAGGCAGCCGAAAAGATCGTGGGCAAAGAAGAAGCCCGAAAGATGGTGACCGAATACCCCGAGGCAGTTATCGAAGGCCGAAGGCCTAATATTCCCGAACCGATCTCTCCCTGACTTAAAGATTAGGGAGAGAGAAGGTCATTAACTAAATGGCCAGTTACTTAATTACCCAATTACTTAATCACTCAATGACTCGATTACTTAATGACCTAATGACCAAGTGACTCAATGACAATATTTAACCATTTCATCAAACTCATCCTCATTCTTCTCCTCATCTTTACTCCCATTGCCTTTGGCTCCATCGAACTCTGGGCTTTTTCTTTAATGGAGCTGGGAATCCTTTTAATCATCATCCTCTGGGCAATTCAATCTTTACTCCGCCCTGCACTACGTAGAGTGCAGGGCAGCCCTGAACCACGATGGATTCAGGGCCTTAGCCCTGAACCACGATGGATTCAGGGCCTTAGCCCTGAACCACGATGGATTCAGGGCCTTAGCCCTGAACCACGATGGATTCAGGGCCTTAGCCCTGAACCACGATGGATTCAGGGCCTTAGCCCTGAACCACGATGGATTCAGGGCCTTAGCCCTGAACCACGATGGATTCAGGGCCTTAGCCCTGAACCACGATGGATTCAGGGCCTTAGCCCTGAACCACGATGGATTCAGGGCCTTAGCCCTGAACCTTACATGGTTCAGGGCGAACTCCAATCTCCGCATTCCGCATTTGTTGTCATTCTCCTTTCCCTCTTTCTCCTCCTCATCCTCTTTCAACTGATTCCTCTCCCTTCAGGGTTTTTAAAAATCCTCTCCCCCAAAACATTAGAGTTGCGGAATTCTCTTTCGATTTTTGATTCTCAACTCTTAACTCTTAACTCTAAATTTCAAATTTCTTTCTTCCCCTTCGCGACCCAAATCGAATTTTTCAAATGGTTGATCCTATCTGGTTTATTTTTCTTTCTCATATATTGGAGACATTCGAATAGGGATATTATTCATCTAATTCTCGTAATTATGTTGGTCGGTGTTGCAGAATCCCTCTATGGAATGTTCGAGTTCTTCAGCGGCCATAAATATATTCTTCATCTGAATATGGAGGCCAGGATTGCCTCTGTGACTGGGACCTTCATCAACCGCAACTACTTTGCGGGATATCTCCTAATGGTCATTCCTTTAAGTGTTGGCTTCCTTTTTTCACGCGAAGCCACTCAAATAGGCCGGTTCAGGGGGTGGCGTGAGCGTCTCGTCTCACTCGATGGGAAGACACTCCTCATTGGGTTTTGTGTGATTGTGATGATTCTTGGACTCCTTTTCTCAGCATCAAGAATGGGAATTTCAAGCCTCCTTCTCTCATTCACTCTGCTCAGTCTCCTCTTTATAAGCCCTACAAAAGAGCAGAAATTTTCCAGAACATCAATCTTAATTTTAGGTTTGGCTTTGCTCTGGGCTGCATGGATTGGGCTCGACTTTGTGATCAGTCGATTCCTCACCTCCTCTGAAGATTTCAAAGGAAGATGGGTATTCTGGGCAAACACGTTTCAGATTTTCAAAGACTTTCCAATCTTTGGCTCCGGCCTCGGTACCTTCACTTGGGTTTTTCCCATGTACCGATCTTTCCATTTAATAGGAATTGCTACTCATGCCGAAAATGACTTTCTTCAATTGGCTTCAGAAGTTGGGGTTATAGGCATAGGATTACTCTTGATTCTATTCTTATTTTTCTTTTATAAAGCAATCTCTGGAATTAGTTTGCTTTCTTACAGGGAATCAGGGAGATATATTGGAATCGGTGGCTTGGTAGGCATCGTGGCATTAATGCTTCATAGCATCGTAGAAAGAAACATCCAGGTTCCTTCCAACGCTTTCCTCTATACAATACTCTGGGCAATAGTCTTAAGAATCAGTTTTACTAAAAAAGTTAACACATAGGTTTTTAGGTGAAACAAACTAAAGAAACTAGAGAAACCAAATAAACCAAATGGACCAAATGAACCAAACAAACCAACGAAACGAAAGAAACCAGATCGCTTCGCGATCGTGGTTCGTGGTTCAAACCAAACCTGGGAATGAGCATCGTGTAGAGACCAACTTGTTTAACCAGGAGATAGAAGCTTTTCTCCCACTGCTCGAAACTTTCCAATACTCTCACGGGGAGACAGTTCAGAAGATTAAACCCCTCTTTCCGAACTATCTCTTTGCGAAGCTTGACATCGATCTCCACTACTATAAGGTGAAGTGGACAAGAGGAGTGAGTAAAATCCTGGGGGTCGGAAATGAACCCATCCCGATTTCTGAAAAAGTGATCCAGACAATCAAGGCTCGAATGGGAGAGAATAATGCTGTAAAGCTGGACGAAGGCTTGGAAGAGGGTAACATAGTTCAGTTCACATCAGGTCCTTTTAAAGACCTGATGGGAGTTTTTGATAAAAAAATGTCAGATGGGAAACGGGTCAGGGTACTCCTGACCCTAATTGGTGTGGACGTTCCAGTCCAGGTGTCAAGGTGGCAAATCAAAAAAGTCGCCTAAAGCAGTTTATTTAGTTTCTTTGGTTTGTAGAGTTTATTTGGTTAAAAAGCAATTAACTTATGAATAAGTTGAATTGTTAAATCAGTTACAAAAGAAACAAAAGAAACAAAAGAAACCAGAAAAACCTTTTGCCCATTCACTTGGCACAACCAAATAAAGACATTCAATCGGATTTCTCAAAATTCGGCTTGGCGGGAGCTTATCCTAAAACAGATCCGTTAGTAAGGTCATTTAAAAAATGGGATGTGTCCCTAATTTAATTTGACATAACCCCTTTTTAAAAACCAACCCAATCAACTAAAGAAACCAAATAAACCAAAGAAACCAGATTGACTCAATTAACTAATGACCTGGTTACCTAACGTGAGAATCCTTTTTTCCATCCTTTCCTTGGCTTATATATTTGGAATCTTTTTCTTCGCCGATTCTTCCGTGGTTTCCGATTTATCTTCTTTTAACCCTTACAGCCTCCTCCATATCCCCCTCTATGGAATCCTTACAGCTCTCCTTATCTTCTCTTTCGTCCCAATGACTCATCGACGCAATGACTCAATAAATTTACCCCGTGAAATGGGGAGCCTATTTCACCGGGGCCCAAGAAACTATTTATTTGTTGCTGCTTTGTTCGCTCTTATTGTCGCCATCGCCGACGAAATCCACCAAGCCTATGTCCCAGGCCGTGATTCTTCCCTCACCGACGTCCTTCTCGATATGGCCGGCATCGGCATTGTAATATTCTTCGCCCCTCAACTTTTTAGAAAAAAAGAGTTTCCAAAAACTCGATTAACTCTATAAACACATTACCGCATCTACGCATTGACCCAATAACCCATTAACGCATTTACGCTTTTACGCATAAACACTAAGACCCAATAAACTCAATGGACGGTATTTTTGCAGTAATCCTCGCCGGTGGTTCCGGTGTCCGCTTCTGGCCATTAAGCCGGGAAACCAGCCCAAAGCAGATGCTCCAGATTGTTGGAGAGGATACTCTTCTTCGGCAGACCATCAAACGTATAAATGGCTTTGTCCCCCCAGAGAATATCTGGATTGTAACGACAGAAGACAAAGCCCAGAGCATAAGGTTTCATATTGAGCCCTTAGGCAACCTGGCCAAAGGGATCCAGTTCATCAACGAACCTGTGGGAAGAAACACCGCACCAGCCGTTGGTCTAACTGCAATTTACCTCAATCATCTCTCTTCAGAATCCATAATGGTTGTGTTGCCCTCTGACCATGCCATTCCTGATACAGAGAAATTCTTGAATGACCTCAGATTGGCTATCCAGGGAGCAAAGAAAGACTATCTTGTTACATTTGGTATCAAACCCAATCGGCCTGAGACAGGTTATGGGTATATCAAGGTTGCCAGATCTTCGAAGACGAAACCAAAAGGTCTAATTAAAGTTGACCGCTTCTTCGAAAAACCTGACCTTAAAACTGCAAAAAGATACCTGTCTGATGGCGGCTACTTCTGGAACTCCGGCATCTTTATATTTAAAACCTCCCAAATCCTCTCCGAAATCAAAGAACACCTCCCATCCCTTTATAGGACTTTAAAAGAAATTGAATCGATTCTCTTCGATTCATCTAAACCAAAGAAACCCGATAAACTCAACAAACCCAATAAACACAATGAATGCAACAAACTCAATAAACTCTATTCTCGTTTGGAGCCAATCTCGATAGACTACGGCATCATGGAGCGAAGTCAAAACATCCTGATGGCTCCTGCTAAATTCAAATGGTCTGATTTGGGGAGTTGGGCTGCCCTGGACGAAATCATTGAAAAAGATAAAACGGGAAATATCCTTAAAGGAAATACAATTGATATTGAAAGTCAAAATTCAACTGTGTTTGCTGGCGATAGGCTCATCGCCACCATTGGTCTCAAAGACATGGTGGTTGTGGATACACCCGATGCGACCCTGGTGTCTCCCAAGGAAAGAGTTCAGGAGGTTAGAAAAGTTGTCGAGGCATTGAGACAGGCTGACCGTGAGGAACATCTCATTCACAAAACCGTAGAGAGGCCCTGGGGAAGTTATACCGTTCTTGAGAAAGGGGATAGATACAAAATTAAAAGGGTTGTTCTTAAACCTGGAGCACGCTTGAGTCTTCAATTGCATAGGAGGCGGAGTGAACACTGGGTTGTGGTATCAGGGGTAGCAAAAGTGACAAGAGAGGGTGAGACCTACTTAGTTCATACGAACGAAAGCACCTATATCCCTATCAATACGAAGCATCGTCTGGAGAACCCTGGAGATATCTTCCTTCAAATCGTCGAAGTTCAAAATGGTGACTACGTCGAAGAAGATGACATCGAGCGCTTCGCCGACGACTACGGCCGTCCAATAACTTAATAACCAAATAAACTAAATAAACCAAACAAATTTATCCCGTGAAAAACGTTAGCTATTTAATCGGGATGAAATGCGCCCGTGGAGTGTGGAAACTACTCCATGGACCCGCCTATTTCACTGGGACTCAACAAACTCAATGAACCCAATAAACTCAAGTAACACTATGACCCAAAGACGCGATGACGATCTAATTGCCTTTCTTCAACTCTGTAACCCTTTTTCCTCCTCTATCCCTACCGTTACTTCAGACGAGGGCTGGCAATACATCTCCGAGCTTTCCAAACTCCACGGGGTAACCCCGTTCCTCTATTATCGCACCAGATCTCTGGGGATTTCATTGCCGGAGCAACTGAGCAAAGAATGGCTCGGACATTACCTTCATCAGATCGCAGAGGAAAAGCAGGCCCGTCGCCAGATTAAAGAAGTTAAGGAGATGCTCGATTCAGAAAAAATACCCATGATTCTTCTTAAAGGCGCCTCGGCAATGCTGCGTCTCTATCCGCAACCCGGGCTTCGAACTTTTTGTGATCTGGATATTCTAATACCTGCTGATATGATACCTTGTTTTAAAAAAGTGATGACGATGGCCGGCTATAAACCATTAGCCGCCAGAAATTCTCCTGAAGATGAGGAGCTTCAGAAATTTGACAGCCACCTCGACCCATTATGTAAAGACCGAAGTCTCATGATAGAACCCCACCTGAGTATCTTCGGAGTACGGGGAGACCATTTAGGTGCCAGATCAGAAATATGGCAGGGAAGGGAGGAAACAAGCACTGATGGAATCAAAGTTGACCACCTGAGCAAAGAGCAATTCATTGTCCATACCCTCCTTCACTCCTCAAGACATCTATCAGATGAAGGATTTACTGAAATAAAATGGCTTGTAGATCTTCTCTATGCAATAAGAGCATGGAAAATAGACTGGTTAAAGGTCGGAGATATTGGCCATAAATGGGGTGTTGAGAACGATATCCTCCCTGTTATTGCCACCTTAAATCACTATTGGCAAGCTGAAATACCCTTAGCTGAGGAAGCAGCGCCACTGGATATCAATACACTGGTACTAGGAGTTGAAGATCGGCAAGAACAATACTACGCAAAACTCCCTGCAAGTTATTTCGAGCGCCTTTTGAAGTTAAGAAAGTTGCCAGATAAAACCTCCCGGGTTCGTTATATATTTCACCTCTTTTTCCCCACTCGGGAGAACCTCCGCTGGCGCTACAATCTTTCTTCAAAAAGAATAATTTTGCCTTATTACATCCTTCACCTCTTCTACATAGGTAAGAAGTTTCTTACAGGACTATGCTATCAACTTCTTTATCACCCTCGATGACCAAATTACTCAATGACTATTCGGCCTTGAAGATATGGGAAGTGGCAGCCAAACGGCCTGGAGCAGGCCTGATCCACCATTCGGATCGTGGGAGTCAGTACTGTGCCCATGAATACCGGAGACTGGTGGATCAGTTCAAGATGAGAGCATCCATGAGCAGAAAAGGCGACTGCTATGATAATGCTCCCATGGAGAGCTTCTGGGGTACGCTCAAAAATGAGCTTGTCCACCACTGTCGCTACAAGACAAGGGAACAAGCTATCCGGGAGATCACCGAGTACATCGAGGTATTCTACAATCGGCAAAGACGGCAAGCGCGGCTGGGGTACCTATCCCCGGCTGTCTATGAGCGGCAATTCTATGCAATACAGGTTGCAGCATGAAGAATCTTTCGTGTCCACTATTGACATCAGGGGTCATGATCAACCTCAAGAGCATCTCGAAGAGTGACAGCGGCAGAGTGCCATATATCCCGGCTATCCACCAAGCCTACCAATATGCTCGTGTCCAAAACAACCTGTTTAGGTAGACTCATCGTAAAGCCTTTCAGAATCGACCAATGCATCGCCTCCCCAAGCCACCAGACCCGTTAGGTGATCAAGAGTAGAAGCCGGGAGAGAAGGTACGAAAGGATGATCTTCCTGAACCTTACGAGTTCTCAAGAATACCACAAAATCTAATATTTCCATTAATTTATCCGGTGGTAACTCATCCAATTCTCTCATCAATCGTTGTTTGAGTTTAACTCCAGCTGTTTTCATTACCGATCCTCCTTTAGCATCGGATCCCCACTATCTGCCAATCTTATTATAATCTGTTCCACCCTTATCGTCCAGCATTATTCGTTCATATTCTGTCGGCAACCTCCCCGCTGAGCAAAATTTTTGGCAAGCGGGGCTCCGGTTCCTCATCCGCCGGAAGCGAAATCCGCCCAAGCATGATAGAAAGGTGAAACCAAAATTTAGCTTGCATTGTATCTTATATCGAAACTCGGAACCAGATTTGCCTGTTAATCAATCTTTGACTTAAAAATTAAGTCAGAAAGGTTTAAAAAAATCCGAAATTCGAAATCCTAATTTCCATTCACAAAATACCCATTTTTCGCATTTCTTGAACGGTTTCTTGCCAACCTGATCGCAGATCATACTGCGGCTTAAATCCTAACTCAGTCTGGATGCGCTGACTGCTTACTGCAATATCTTCGGTGTATTTGTCAATCATTTCATGTATGAGCGGAGGGTTTAAGCCAACAGAACGGCACCCTTTTTCAATGAAACCTACCAATGCACGCGTTGGGCCCACAGGTAATGAAAACCGAGGCGGCTTACGACCAAGGGCAGAGCAGATGGATTCGATGATTTCGTTCAGTGTATGAAACTTGCCATCAGTTACGTTGAATACCCGACCCGCCGCGGCAGGATAAGAAACAGCCAGCACAGCCGCACGACCAACATCCTTATCATAAACCAGCGTCCGTCGATTGAGACCATTCCCGACAGGGATAAAGCGATGACGTGCCAAGGCATGTGTCAGCCGTTCGTAGTTTCCCTTTATGCGGGAACCATAAACCGCCCCCAGACGCAACACGGTTCCCAAATGTTGGCCATCTTTGCGTTTTGCATTCAAGACAAGCTGTTCGGCTGCGAGTTTTGTCTGGGCATAAAAAGTGTCAGGATGAGTTGGTGACATCTCATTGAGCACGCAACCATCTGCATGTCCATACACCGCAATCGTACTGAACAAAACAACGCGCTTGACACCCGCCTCAATTGCAGCCTCAACTACCGTCGCTGTTCCGCCTACATTGATCCGTTCATATTTCTCGCGCATTTCTGGCGGTGGATTGGCAATGTGCAGGAGAGCTGCTAGATGTACGACAGCATCTACACTCTGCATTGCAGATTGAACTGCCGATTTATCGGTCACATCGCCAATCCGCGTCTCAACATCGTCGGACCATTGCCCTTTGGACGGTTGATCCAGCGACAGCGTCCGGACCCAATATCCCGCTGCAGAAAGCACATGAACCACCCGCGGTCCCACCGCCCCGGTTGCGCCAGTGACGAGAATATTCATTCCCTATTTTCTGATTCTTCTCATGCCAGATATCCCGCCATGAACAGAGGCTTGGCATTGCGACGAGAGTCGGCATCGTGCGCCAACACCATTTTCCTTTCCACACGGACCCCTTTGAACTGCGTCCGCCCCTTGCCGGGCCCGCCGATTTCCACAACCCAGTCGCCGGATTCCGTTGTCAACCAGAAATCGGGCGTTTTCCGCCCCGTGGTTGATTTCAGGTAACGAAAAGGCATGCCTGCCATACTCATGGCTGTGGCAAAAAAATCCTCCCGCACGGCGCCGATGGCATCGTCCCACGACCTGTAAAGCAATCGGTAGGGAATCTGCATCAGAATTTTCGGCTCCCGAAGGACATTGGTCCCCTCCGGATCAACCTGAATAAGGATGAACGCTTTACTCAACAAGTCAACGTATTCAACTGCTTTATACCTCGTAATCCCCAAATTCCTGGCTATTGTTGTGGGATTCACGCCATCCACGGTGGATCTTCCAATAAACGTCAATGCTTTTCTGATCAAGTCCACTTCCTGGTAGGTCACTTTCGCCACGTTGGGAATGTCACGCTGAAGAACCGTGTCCAGAATGCTCCGCAACACGCTCAGCGGATCGGGTTCCGTCAACGAAAATGGATATAATCCTCCCTTCAGATATTCATCAAAAAGATATCCGTAGCGCATATGCTCTGGAGTCCACTTACCATGCCCCACGGCATCCAACGTCAAGCGGGTAAGCGTCACGCCTTCCTTGAAGCGCACATACTCTCGAAACGAAAACGGTAATAGCCGAATCAAGCGAACACGACGGGACAAGTCAAAGGCGGACTGCTGAAGCGCCAACGCAACCGAACTGGTGAAAACCACGTGGACATCTGGCAAAAAATCAAAAATTTTCTTCAGCTCGCCATCGAAACCAGGCAGAAAATGGATTTCATCCAGCAAGAGCGTTCGAATCCCTTGCTTCTCAAAGAGAACCTTGGCAAACTCAAATAAAGTAATATCTTTAAATGTATCAATACTGCCATAGAACGACCGATCTGTTTCCATGGCCAACTGCTTAAGAATCACTGTTTTGCCAACGCCGCGCGGTCCCACTATCCCGATAAAACGTCTGCCTTGTTCTTTTCGAAGCGCAACCAACGCTTCCCTGTGGATCGGAAATCGTTTGGCCTCAACGCGCGCCAAGGCATCTAATGCTTGGAGTTCAGTAATACTCATGGTGAGAATAATACCATCTTAGCAAATTATTGTCAATAATGAATTGCATTTTGTTTAAACATTATTCCAGAAATCCATTAACAAGATAGCAGCCTCGACTACCGACGCTGTGCCGCCGACATTGACGCGCTCGTATTTTTCACGCATTTCAGGCGGGGGATTGACAATATGCAGTAGCGCCGCCAAATGAACGACCGCATCCACGCCTTGCATCGCAGATTGGACCGCCACTTGATCAGTGACATCGCCAATCAAAACCTCTACGCTTTGCGGGAACATGCCTGCTGCAGGAGTATCAACCGAAAAGGCACGAATCAGACATCCTGCTTGATGTAGCGCGTGGACGACACGCGGACCAACCGCACCGGTGGCACCAGTAACGAGAACAAATTTAATTTTGTCCGACAAATTGATCCGATCGTTTTGATTTGGAAAAGAGATATTCAATATAGAAATAAGGACTTCAAATCCTTAATACTTTTTCCAAACTACCCGGTTGACATAATCGGTATAACTCAAGATGATGCGCAAGACTTTCTTCGAAACGTTTTCCACATCATAATCCTGAACCAGCCTGAATTGCCTCTTATCCTTCGAATATTGCGTGGTTACAACATGGATGGATTCCATGACCTTCTTCGCCTCAAGTCCGCACATGATCAAAGTACCTTCATCCATCCCCTCGGGACGCTCATGCGCCTGACGGATTGTCACCGCCGGGAAGTTAAGGATGGACGATTCCTCCGTAATGGTGCCGCTATCCGAGACGACGCAGAAGGCATGCATCTGGAGTTTCACATAATTAAAAAAACCCAGAGGTTTTAAAAAACGGATCAGGGGATCCGAATCGTTAAAATTCATTTCCTCTAGTTTTTTTCTTGTCCGCGGGTGCGTCGATACGATAAGCGGCACCCCATACTGCTTTGCGATTTGCTGCAACGATGCCAAAAGATTTTGAAAGTTTTCCTCGTTGTCTACATTTTCTTCACGGTGCGCACTGACAACGAAATATTCTCCCGGAAGAACCTGGAGGCTTTCAAGTACATCAGAACCCTCGATTTGAGATATGTAGTAGGAAAGGACTTCTTTCATAGTGTGGGGAATAGGGGACGTCCATTTGTAATTCAGCAATTATCCAATCATTTGAAGATCGTTATCCTTAACGATTTTCTCCCCCTTTTTCACTGAATATGCTACTCCTGGTTGGCTCATATGTAAGCGTTTCGCCATCCGGGTCCCTTCTACTCCCAACTCCCTTACCCCCCAATAGCAAAAGACACTCCTCGCTTCCGCTCGAACCTTTTGCCTGCTTTTTGAGTATAGATCCTCTTTCTCTATTTTATAAAGATCTAACACTCTTTGTTCAAGCCTTTCAATGGTATATCCACGACTCTTTAATTCATAACGACGATCCATCTGTTCATCTGCTTCGGATAAAATATTCATTACAAATTCGCCATCACCCAGTATCCGCTCATCACCCTTCATGCGATCTTGACCCTTCAATCTAAACTTCCTAACTTCATACCAGCCCCCAAGGCTCCGTATCAGTCCTCCACCAACTAACTCAGGACGTCTTCCTTGATCCATGCCTTCTTTAATATAGGAATAATAGTTCTCTCTTCCTTTTAATATGGTCTTTCCAAAATAGGAAAGTACATATTTTGTCTCCTGCCAATCGCAATTCCTTTTCCCCATCATGACGCTATGCCCGCTATATTTATACCTATTTAACCCCCTAATATCAGATACGATCTTTGCCCTTAATGGGTTTAGGTGGATATAGCGAACCAACTCCTTTAGATATAGATCCTCCTGGCAGATGATAGATTTGTAACGATTTTGAAAAAGTTGACCATGACGCTTGTGCCTTCGATTAAACCTAATCGCATATCCTGTTAACAGCCGCCGCATTAAGTTTGAAAGCCCTTGGTTTCCTGAGCGGAATAGAAAATGCGAATGGTTTGATAAAAATGCCCAGGCATAGCAGGATGTATTTGTGGCAGGCAACAGATCAGAGAGGCGATCTATCATATCGTTTCGATCGGTATTATCTCGAAATATCTCCCTGCGTTCTATACCACGAATGATAACGTGATGTATAACCCCGGGGGCATCTAATCGGGCTAATCTTGGCATAGGGACATAGATAACAAACTGGTCCGGTCATGTCAAGTTATTTATTTACAAATGGACGTCCCTCAATTCCCCCTTAGAGACACGGAGATCCGAAATTCGAATACCCGCCTGCCATGCATTAGAATTGGTATTAAAGTGACAATTGCA
>Ga0210033_1000687_pt1 | contig 32184 bp, 28 predicted proteins | sample CryGeymeta201501_FD_185465 | JGI IMG/M metagenome (GOLD analysis project Ga0210033, IMG submission 185465) | Groundwater microbial communities from Crystal Geyser aquifers in Utah, USA - Crystal Geyser metaG 2015-01 (SPAdes) (version 2) | ecosystem: Environmental > Aquatic > Deep subsurface >... | reverse complement strand
CCCTGCGCATCGCCTCCACGGCCTGCTCGGTCGTGGCGTAGGCCGTGATCATGAGCACCTGCGTGCTGTCGTCGCGGATACGCGTCGCGGTCAGCACGTCCATGCCCGAGCCATCGGGCATCAAGAGATCGGTGACCACCGCGTCGAAGGGCGGTTCGTCTTCCAACCGGGCCAGCGCCGCTTTCACGCCCGGATCGGAGGTGACGTCGTAGCCGTTGCGTTCCAGCAGGATGCCGAGCATCTCACGGAGGCTCGGCTCGTCGTCGACGAGCAGGATCCTCGCCCGCATGGCTACGCGAAGCCGGCTCGTCGCGACGGCGTGCCGCGAGGCGGCTTGGTGGCCAGGGCCGTCACCATCTCGTAGGGCGAGAAGACGTGCTCGCCATCTTCCGTGATGAGCTCGAGGAAGTCGTGCTCGAAGCCACCGCTCTTGATGTCGCGAACCACCATCGCGTCCCCCGGTCCGCCGAGGTAGAACGTCAGCCCATGGCCTTCCGCGACCTCGAAAGCGTCGTCGCTCGTCTCGACGCCCTCAGCCCGGGTGAGCATGTGCACGATGGTGATTCGGTCCATGGCTCGCATCGTCCCGGTGGGAAAGGCCCGCGTCAAGCGCCGCTCGCGTTGCTGCTCTGTTTCGCGCTCCTCGGTTGCGCGCCGCGGGAGGTGAGGCGAGGTCGCGTGGCGATGGACGACGGCGACTTCGAGACTGCCGCTCGGCATCTCCGCGTCGCCGCGGACGAGCACCCCGACGAGAGTGACGTGTGGGCGGAGCTGGCCCGGGCCGAGTCCCTGGCGGAGCGCCCGGCGCGTGCACGCGTGGCCTGGCTCGAGGTGGCGCGGCTTCGGCCCCACGACGCGCGTCCCTGGATCGAGATCGGCTACACGCACGAGCTCGAGCGTCACTACCTGCGCGCCCTCGACGCCTACGGTCACGCCATCCGCGTGGCGCCGTCGCGGGCCGCGCCCCATCGCGTCCGGGGCACGCGTCTTCTGCGCTGGGGACGGGCCGCCGAGGCCATCGAGGACCTCGAACAGGCGCTGCGTCTCGAGCCCCACTCCGCCCGAACCTGGCAGGCGCTGGCTCTCGCGCGTCACATGACGGGGGACCTGGCCGGCGCCGAGCGCAGCTTCCGGCGAGGCCTCGAGCAGGTGCCCGAGGATGTGGGCCTGAAGATCGGTTTGGCGGCGGTCCTCGTGAATTCACATCACTTTCAGGAGGCACTGGGAATCTACGACGGACTGCGTACCCCGCGCCCAGAGGGTGCCAACATCGAGGTCGGGCGCGCCCTCTTGCTGCACGAACTCGGACGTCCCGAGGCGGCCGAGCGCGCCTTTGCCCTGGCGGTCGCTCTGGCTCCGTCGCGCGCGGATCTGCGTCGTCGCTTGCGCGACTACCGACGGCTGCGCGCTCGGGGCCCCGCCGTTGACCCGGCGGCCTCGACTGGGCAGGGTGCGTCTCCATGACCTCCTCCACGAATCGACAGGCTGACGAGAGCGGTGTGCGCGTCGAACGGCGCGGCCCCTTCGCCATCTGGATCCTCGACCGCCCGGACCGCATGAACGCATTGTCGCGCGCGACCGTGCGTCGCCTCGGCGAGCTGGCTCGCGAGGCCGCGTCCATGAGCGACGTGCGCGCCATCGTGCTCACGGGCGCTGGGGATCGCGCCTTCTGCGCGGGGGCCGACCTGAAGGAACGTCAGGGCATGGACGAGGAGGACGTGCGCGACTTCCTGGGCTTGTACCGTGCGGCCTTCGACGCCATCGCACGCTGCCCCAAGCCCGTGGTCGCGGCCATCAACGGCGTGGCCTTCGGCGGCGGCCTGGAGCTCGCGCTGGCCTGTGATCTCCGCATCATGGCCGCCGACGCACGTGTGGGCCTGACCGAGGTATCGTTGGCGATCATCCCGGGTGCGGGGGGCACGCAGCGGCTCACGCGTCTGCTCGGCGAGGCCAAGGCGAAGGAGCTCATCCTGCTCGCGCGCCGCCTGTCCGCGGACGAAGCGCTCGCGTTGGGCGTGGTCGGCAAGGTCGCCCCTGAGGGTGAATCCGTGCTCGATGCGGCCCTCGCGTGGGTCGAACCCTTGGCGGAGGCCGCACCCATCGCGGTCTCCGCGGCGCTCGACGCCATCGACGCGGCCTTCGATCTCTCCCTCGACGCGGGCTTGCTCCATGAGCGTCGCTGCTACGAGCGGACGCTGGCTTCGGAGGATCGGCTCGAGGCGCTGGCCGCGTTCCACGGCAGGCGCAAACCCGTCTACCGAGGCTGCTGACTCGCGCCGTCGGTCGTGCCGTCGGTCGCAGGCGGCGGGACCGTGGGGTGCTCGCCCAGCGCCAGGAAGGCCTTCAGCTCACGCAGCACCGGCGCCCGGGTCATGCGCCCGAGGTAGTAGCGTGCCAGCCAGCCGTTGCCGGCTGCGAGCTGCACTCGTGCCGCTTGCTCCAGGCGCTCGTCCGAGACCGGCTCCAGATCCAGCGAGCGACCGAGGGCGCGCAGCGCGGCGTCTCGATAGCCCGCGGCCACCATCTCCCCGGCGAGGTCTCGGAGCGCATCGGCCCGCTCGACGGCTTGGTGGAAGCGCGCGCCATAGTCCATCGCGCGCGGGGGCAGGTGCCGACGCGCCTCGTCGCGCCTCGCTTCGGTCAGAAAGAGCGCCGAGAGTCCGAGTCGCAGCTCGGGCTCGGCCGCCACCGCGTGCTCGCAGGCCGCGACCGCCGCGTCGTACGCGCCGGCGTCTCGCCTCACCTCGCACAGCTTGAGCCAGGCGTAGAAGGAGTTTGGCTCGACCTCGGTCGCGTGGGTCCAGAGCGCTTCGTCCGAGCGCCACGCGCCCTGATAGACGACGCTGGACGCGCCCAGCGCGAGCAGGGGGAGGGCGACGAGGGCACGTGTGCCCGTCTGCCCCAGCGATTTGCTCAGCGCGTCGAAGCCAAGGCCCACGCCAAGGCCCACGCCTAGGAGCGGCAAGGAGAGGTAGCGATCCTGAAGTTGGAAGTAGAGCGGGACGATGTTCAGCGTCGGCAGCGCGAGCAACGCGAAGGCCGCGAGGGAGAGCGCGCCGAGGCGCGAGCGCCGTCGCCAGGCGAGCGCCGCCAGCAGCACGAGCACCAGGATCCCGATGGCGTCGGTGGGCACGAGGCCCGGCTCTCGCCTGATGACGTGGATGGGCGAGAGCGCGTTCGGTGTCGGCCACACCAGCAGATGCAGGTCGTGGGTGAGGGTCATCAGGGGCAGGGCGAGCCCGGCCGACGCCGTCCGGATCATCTCGTGGCCGCGCCAGATGCCGAGGGCCACGACGCCCAGAGCCGTCGCGAGCGCGAAGCTCGGCAGCTGACGCAGGAGCGCGCGCTTGAAGGAGTCGCGCCGGAGCAGGAGATCGAGCGCGATCAACACCAGCGGCAGGGGCAAGCTCGTGGTCTTCGACAGCGCGGCGAGCAGGAAGAAGAGGCGACTGAACCAGGCCTCCCGATCCCATGGGCTCTTCGAGCGCAGATGCGACCACAGGGTCAGGGCGGCGAAGAGCAGCGCGAGCACCTCCTTGCGGCCCGTGGCCCAGGCGACCGCCTCCACTTGGGCTGGGTGAATGCCGACGAAGATGGCGCCGACGACGGCGGCCACGGGGGAGAGGCCGAGCAGGACGAAGACACGACGCAGGACCCAGAGCGCGCCGACCAGGATCAGCAGGTTGACCCCGTGCATGACCGCGCCGTTCAGGCCCACCAGGGGAACGTCGAGCCAATAGGAGAGCAGGTGCAGCGGGTGCCACGCTTCGAAGCGAGCGCCGCCGACCAGACGCACGAAGGCGCCCCAGGACACGTGCTGGACGTCCGGGTTGTCGACCAGGAACCGACCGTCGTCCCAGCTCGGGACCAGACCCTGCGTCAGGGCGCGGGCGTAGACCAAGACGCTGACCACGGTGATCGCCAGATCACTGCGCAGCTCGCTCGTCCGCGCGGTTGCCGGCGTCTCGTCACCAGCCCGCTTCACGGCAGGACGCTTCAGAGCCCGCCCTGACCGCGCACGTACTCGACGAAGTCGCGGATGTCTCGGTGCACGCGGCTCTCCGCCTCACGAATGGACGGCGCACCACCCTCCACGCGTTGGCGATCTGGATCGTAGCGGTAGGTGTCGTGCTCCAGCAGCAGGATCTGCACGTTGGCCTGGTCGCCTGCACCGGGCGCGATGCGCAGCTGTCCGCCAGGCGCGGGCCCCGGCAAGGCGTCGCCGAAGTCCTCGCGATCCTGAGGCGAGATCCACTCGATGCCGAAGTTGCCTGCGTTCAGCCGCCGATCGACCTGGATCACTCGGCCGCCGCCGATATCCACGGAGAAGTCAGCCGTGGCCTGGACGCCCGCATCGGCCAAGGCCTCGTCGATGAGCTCGAGCCCGCGCGTCTCGCTCAGCGTGCGGAAGTCGCGCGCGCGCGGCGTGCGTGGCGCCGGAGGTGGACCACAAGCGGCGACTGTGAGGAGCGCGAGCAGGAGGAGTAGGCGGTGACGCTGCATGGAGTTCATTCGAGGGTGAGAGGGTAGTGGACGACCATGTCGGGACCGTCAAACGAAGGGAACTGGGCGTTCCTCGCAGCCGTGCGCAGGCAGTCGCCGCATTCGCCCCCTGTGACCGCGGCCGGACCCTGGAGATTCACGCGCGCCACGTGCCCGGTGGGCGAGACTCTCAGCCCGAAGATCAGGCGTCCACGCACGGCCTCGTCGCCGGCCGCCAGCACCAAGCAGCGGCGAATCCGGCCCATGGCGCCGTCCATGCCCGCTTCGATCTGCGATCCCGAGAGCTGTTGCTCGCCGCCCGTGGCGCTGAGGTCGAGGCTCCGTGGACCCGCGCCGCCCAGATCTTCCCCGTGGGTTTCGATCCTGGCGAGCTCAGCTTCCGAGGCCCCCCCGGGCTCCGCGTGCGTGCCATGTCGTCGCCCATGTCGCCGCGGTCGCTCGTCGGGGCTGGCCTCCGCGACCCCGCCGTCGATGGGCTCCGGAGCCCTCGCCACAACCACGTTCTGTATCGGTCGGAGCCACAGGGCCCAACCCACGGCGGCAGCCGCGCCCCAGAGGACGCTGGCGGTCAGGAAGCCTGCGACATAGCGTGACACGCGCGCCTTATACCACGGGCCTCATGATTGCCGCGCCCCTGGACCACTTTACGCGGGGTCGCGCCTGCCCTGCGGATGTCGCCACCGAGCGCTCGGACCTCGGGGGCCGCGTCCGCGCCTGGGACGTGTCTCGGGCGTTGACCCGGCATGCGGCCTCGCCTACGGTCGCGGGGTGCGCGCTCTTCGATCCATTTTGTCCCGCGTGGCCTGGGCTTCGATGCTCGCGCTCCTCGCGCTGCCACGCCTCGCGGCGGCGCAACCCGAGTCGTCGGGTGAGCTTCCGCCCTCCCTGCAGGAAGCTCCCGAGCTCGAGGTCCCCGGCGCCCGACGCGAGCTGCCCCGCGAGCCCATGGCGCTGCGGGTCGAGGTCGGCGCCGGCGCCAGCCTGCGCTTGGTGCAGAACCACGACTTCGATCAGGACACCTTCGCGCCGAGCTTTCTGACGGCGCGCGCCGCCTTTCAGTGGCATCAGCGGGGCCGTCTGCGGCACGGGGTGGGCCTCGGCGTCACGACCAACCTGAGCGGCGACGGCTCCTTCCAGACCGGGCTCGATCCCGTTCAGCAGTGGGTGTTGACGCCGCTCTATGTGCTCGAGCTGCGTTTCTCGGACGAGCCCGTGCCCCTCTTCGATCTGGCCGCCACCGTGGGCTTGCCGCTCGCGCTCACGCCCGGCTTCTCGCCCGGGGCCGAGCTCGACGTCACCTTCACGGCACGCATCCTCGCGGGCCTGGGGGCCTACGTCAGCGTCGGTGGCTGCGCCTTCTTCGGCGGCAAGTCGCGCGCGGGCAATCTCACCGTTCACCCCATGGTCAGCGCGGAGGTCGGCCTCGCGCTGCGCTACGAGCTCTTGCCATGAGTTACGCCTCACAGCCTGGCCATTCCGAGGAGCGTGCCTCCGCTCGCGCCCCGCGAAGTGCGTGGGCACGACGCGCGCCCTTGTGGTTTTTGTTCGTGTTTCTCGTGGGGCCGGCCCCCGGAGAGGTCGGCTCCTGTGGACAGGCCGACGTGCAGCTCGACGCCCAGCAGTACTGCTTGCAAATCCAGGCCTACGAATGCGCACGCATCGACGCGCGCGGTGAATACCCGACGGCTCGGTTCGCGGACCTCGCCGCTTGTCGTGACGCCGCCATCGGTACCTGCGAGGACAGGAGCTGGCCGCCCGCCTGCCAGCCCTATCCGACCCGGACCGAAGGTCAGGCCTGCATCGACCAGCTGGCGCGCGCCTCCAACGTGAGACTGCCCATCACCGCCATCCCCGAATGCGATCTGTGCCCATGAGCCGCCGCAGAGAACACCAACCTCGGCACGTTCAGCTCACCCTGGTCGGGGTGGCCGCGCTGTGCTTGCTCTCGTCGAGCTGCGCCGTGGTCGCCTCGCGCGCCGACTACGCGGACTATCGCGCCGTGCGTGTCGCCAGCGACGACCAGGCGCGCATGATCGCGGGACGTGACTACCTGAGCCGCCATCCCGACGGGCGCTGGGCCCCTCAGCTGCAGCGAGAACGCGACGGCGCCGAAGACGGCCTGTTCGAGGCGGGCCGCTCCACCACCGAAGGCCTGCGCCTCTACCTCGAGGTCTACCCCGACGGTCGCTTCGGCGGTCAGGCACGTCAACGTCTCGCTGCGCTCACCGCCGTGCAGAGCCATCGCAGCGAGGAGCAGGAGACCGCTCGTGACGTACGTCAGGAGCAGCGCGACGCCATCGCGGAACAGCGTCGCAGCTGGGGCACGCGTTCCGTCACCTTCTGGTCGCGCGTTCTGATGAGCGTCAACGAGTGGGGCGTGCCCCTCGCGCAGGTGGCGTCGGCGAACCCCGAGTTCTCCGAGGCCTTCGGACGCGAGCCTCGACCGATCTGCTCCGCCAGCGAGTGCATCAAATTCTACCGCATGGACTTCGGCATTCCGGTGCCGGGCCGCACGCGCATCGAGCGCAACCTGAGGATCCTGCTGCGGCTACGCATGCAGAACGGCAAGCTCGAGCGGGCCGAGATCCTGATGCCTTTTCGTGGGTTCTCGCGTTGGTACGAGCTGGCCCACGACGAGCTCGTCCAAGACGGAGATCCCGAGGAGCGCCAGGCGGCGATCGAGTGGGCGCGTCAACAGGTGGTCCCCGCGATCCGCGCCGCGGCGCCCAGCGCGCATGGCGTGGACGTCGTGCCCGAGCCGATCGACCCGCCCACGGTGCACATGCCCGCGAGCGCGGAGTCTGACGGAGAGGGCGCGCCGACCGATCCCGAGGCGGGGGCCGCAGCGACCCCGGCAGCGGCGGCGGACCCCGAGGCGGGCGCACCCGCCGAGGTCCCGGAGGGCGTGATGGTGTTGCCGATCGCGCTGCAGGGGCTCTCCACCGACTCGCTCCGCTTCGTGATCTTCGCGGCTGGCGACGACGACGATGGCGTGGCCTACGACGGCCTGTTCATCGAGCACGTCCAGCCCGCCGCTGATGAGTAGACCTTCCGCGTCGCGAGGTATGAACATGCGCCACAGCCTTCTGGTCAGCGCCGTCGTCTTCGCCGGCTGCGGTGGGGGCGGGACTTCGCCCGGGACGGACGCCGGACCCACCGTGACGCCGGCGCAGACCGAGCACCGCGTCGCCTTCGAGGGACAGGAGCGCTACGTCGAGGGCCTGACGGTCTTGGGCACGGATCTCACGGGCGCCCACGTCGAGGTCGAGCTCGGGTCGCCCTTCGATCTGCTCGACAGCCGCTGCACCCACGCGCGTTGCGGCGCCGTGCTGCGCGTGCGTGACACCCGGCCCAATCGCGGCGTGAGTGTGCCCGCGCCCATCGACACGGAGAGCGTCTTCGTCGTGGTCGTGGACGCCAGCGGCGCCCGCCACCGTGGGCTCGTCTCCGTCAACCCGTTGGACACCATCACGGGCGCTGGCAGTACACCGCTCACGGTGGGCAGTGGCGTGCTCTTGGCGTCGTCGGCGGATGCGAGCGCGGTCTCGACCGTTCGCGGCCCCGTCGGTGACACGCCCCTGCGCTGGGTCATCTTCGGAGACGCCAACCTCCATGGCACCTTGGATCTACGCGCTGCGGATCTCCCGGCCGAGGCGACCGCACGATCGGGGGGGCATGCGGGCGGACTCGCCGGCGTGGCCGGGGACGGTCCCTCGGGCGGCGCGCCTGGTGCGGCCGGATCCGGCGCGGGCGGCGGCGGCGCGGGCGAGAGCGGCACGGCCGGCTCGGGCGCGGACGGCACGCCCCTCACGGGTGGCGCCGGTGGCGTGAGCACAGATCAGCTCCCGGGCACCTGCTTGGGTGACTTCACCGCCACGGGCTGCGGTGGTTCGGGCGGAGGCGGATCCGAGACGGGCGCGGGCGGCGCGGGCGGGGGCGCAGCGCTCATCGTCAGCCTCGGCACGCTCGATCTGACGGGCGCGCGGATCCTCGCCTCCGGCTCGCCGGGCCAGGACGGCGGTGGTGGAGGTGCGGGCGGCAGGCTCGTGCTCGCGGGCACCTCCATCGTAGGCGCGCCTACCGTGGACGTCGCGGGCGGGGAGGGCGGCGCCTCCCTCGCCGGGGCTGGCGACGGCGGCGCCGGAGGCGGCGGCATGCTGCGCACCGATGGCCCGTCCTCGATCACCACGACCCGGCCCGGACCGAGCTTCGACCTCGACGGGTGGTCTCCCTTGGTGTCGGCCCGATCCGTCGTGCTCACGGGGCACGCGGCGCCCGACGCGCAGCTCTCCATCGCGCTCCTCGCACAGGCGCCTCTGGCCACGACCCAGGCGGACGCATCGGGGGTGTTCAGGGTCGAGCTGGCGCTGACGCCCGGCTTGAATCGGCTCTCCCTGAGCGAGACCTCGGGCGGCGCCAGCGTCCGCAGCTGGAGCGGCACGAGCGTGGAGCTCGCGCGCATCGGGGGTTCGCCGCTCGCCATGCCCGTGGGCGGCGTGCTCGACGTCGTCAGTCTTCCCGCGGACGAATGAGCTTGGAAGTGGCGGGTCCTGCCCGTCGCGCGGCGGCCGTTAGACCCGCGCTCGATTGACGTGGAAGGGCTGCCGGGCGACAAGGGGATCATGAAGCGATCCTCGCCGCAGGATCCGTGGCCGAGCGAACTCCTGGTCAGCGACGCCATCGGTCGCCTGATGGAGTTCTGGGGTTTCAAGCGCAACATGGGCCGCGTCTGGGCCGTGCTCTACCTCTCGGACAGGCCCCTCTCCGCCGCGGAGCTCCGCTCGCGGCTGGGCTTGTCGAGCGGCGCGGTCTCCATGACCGTGAACGAACTGTCGCGTTGGGGCGTGGTGAAGCGCGTGTGGCAGGCGGGCGAACGGCGCGACTACTTCGTGCCCGAGGGCAACATCTGGAAAATGGTCTCGCGCGTCTATGCGCAGCGCGAGAAGGTCGAGGTGCTCGACGCCATCGACGCCTTCGAGCATGCGTTGGCGCTGGCCGAGCAGAAGGCCGCGAGCGCCAAGCCCGACGAGGCCGAGCGCGCGACGCGGCAAGTGGAGCGCATCCGTGGCCTGCTGAGCCTCGCGCGTCTGGGACGGCAGCTGATCGAGGCGCTGCTCGAACGCGGACGCCTCGACGCCACGCCGCTGCTCGGCATCCTGCTCGGCCAGTCTCGTAAATGAGGCGGACGTGAGCAACAGAAGGTCGTCGAAGTCCGCGACTGCGGCTCGCCCCAACCCGACGACGGACGGATCGCGCCCGCGACCCGCCTCCGGGGGAGAGGATGTGTTGGCTTGGCTCGAGCGCGTCCTCGACGCCCGCGCAGCGCGCCTCGGCCTCACGGCGCTGATCGTGATCTCGGTCCTGCCCTACGCCTGGATCGAGCACGACCTGCGCTACCTCTTCCTGTCCGTGTTCGGCGCGGAGTTCCTGCTGCGTGTGCTGCTCCTGGTCTCGGGCCGGACCCGCTTCACGCTCTCGGAGGCGTTCTTCCTGCTGGCGGATGTGCTCGCGCTGTGGAGCTTCCTGCCCGTCGAGGGGCTGCTGCCGGAGCCCTACCGCATCCTCTTCCGCAGCCTGAGGCTCGTGCGCCTCGTCGTGCTCGTGCGCTTCTTCCGTGGCCTCGTGCTCGACGTCTGGGTCGTGATGACGCGACGCGAGCAGCTGCAGCAGCTCGGGCTGGTCACGGCGAGCGCCGTCGGGATGACCTTCGTCGCCGCCGTCGTCCTGAATCAGCTCACGATTTCCTATGATTACGATCTGAACCCAACATCCGTCGATGGATTCTGGGACCGCATGTGGTGGGCCTTTCGCCAGGTCGAGAGCCCCGACAATCTGGTCCACACGCTGCGCCTTCACCCGGCGCTGATCGTCGTCTCGCTGGGGCTCACGGTCGTGGGCGTCTTCATCTTCTCCTACCTCGTGGGTATCGGAACCAGCGTCGTGGAGCAGGTGCTGCGCGCGCAGCGGCGGCGACCCGTGGCTCATCGCGCGCACACGTTGATCGTCGGTCCACGGGCCGAGAGCGAGATCCTGGTGCGCGAATTCGCCCGCATCCACGAGAAGAATCGCGTGCTGCGCGGCGAGCACCTGCGCGAGATCTGGAGCTGGCTCTGGTGTGGCGGGCCGCGAGCCCAGCTGCGCACGCGTCTGCGCATGACCGTGCTCGGCGAGGCCGAAGAACCGCCGGCGTATCTGTACGAGCGAGAGCTGAAGCGCGTGGTCTATCGGCAGGGTGATCTGGTGGACCAGGCCGCCCGCGAGCGCATCTCGGCGGCTCAGGTGAAGCGCCTACTGCTGCTCTCCGAAGAGTCTCTGGGGGACGACGCCGACGCCGTGGCCTTGACCCGGCTGGGCGCGCTTCGGCGCGACAACCCCAGCGCCCACGCCTACGTCGAGCTGCTCGAGACCCGGAACCGAGATCTGGTCGAGGCGATCGGCGGGGAGGGCACCGTACCGCTCGACATGCCGCGCGTGCTCGGCCTCTTCCTGGCCCAACATCTGATCGCGCCGGGCGTGGCGCCGCTCTTCCACGAGCTGCTGACCGCCGACGGGTCGGAGATCTACACGCACGTCTTCGTCGATCCGGCGGAACATCGCATGCTCGAGCGCTTGCGCGGCGAGTTCCCGAGCTTCGAGGCGCTGGCCGCCGCGGCCTACCGCACGCACGCCGTCACGCTGCTCGGTACGTTCGAGCGGGACGGGCAGGGCGCGCCCCTGACGGATCTGCTCGCCGTGTCCTCGGTCGCTCCTCGGATCGCGCCCCTCGGGACGCCCGTGGAGCAGCCGCAGCTCGCTGGCCTGGTCGGCCTGGCCGAGACCTACGGGCCCTTGCGGCGCTTCACGCGCGACCTGCTGAACGGCCGGGTGCCGGTTCAGCCCGACCCGCCCGCGGACCCCGCCATGGCGGGAGAGGCGGAGCGAATCGTGTCAGGATTGACACTAGAGGGCGCGGACATCGGGCGCGTGCTCGCCGTCGGCGCGAGTCGCGCGTTGCCGTCCTTGATCGAGGCGCTGCGCGGCTTCGCGCCCGAGGTCGCGATTCGGGTGCTGTTGACCGAGAAGGAAGCCGGCGGGGCCGTCGCGCACGCGCTGGCGGAGCTCGGAGATGCCGTCTCCGTGGTCGTCGAGCGCGGCGGTGATCTGGCCCAGACGGTCACGGACGCCTTGCGCCGGGAGCCCACGGACGCCGTCGTCTTCCTGTCGGACCCCATGGCGGCCGATCCGGACGCGAGCACGACCTTGCGGGTGTTGCGCTTCGCGCGGGCGCTCGCGACGGCCAAGCTGGCCTCACCGAGGCTGCATGTGGTGGCGGAGCTGTTGGCGACCGAGCGTGGGCGCGCCTTGGAGCAGCACGTCACGGCGCAGACGTGCGGCTTCGCGCCCGGTGAGCTGACCTGACCTTGCTCAGCACGCGCCGGGTGAAGAACTACTTCCTCGTCCACAGCGCCTTCGTGCCGGGCGTCGCGCAGGTCTACGAACGCTTGCTCGGACCCGACGGTCCGACGGTGCTGCGTTTCCGCGTGCCCACGACCGAGGGTGCCGGGAGCTTCCGCTTGCCAGAGATCGCGGCGGCCTTGGCGGCTCGCGGACGCATCCTGATGGCCCTCGAGCTGCAGGATGGTGAGGTCGTCGTGGCACCGAGATACGACCTCGAACTTCCCGAAGGCGAGCCCCGAGCGATCTTCGCCTTGGGGGAACTCCGACCTCGGTAGAAAGTTTACATAATATATCTTCTGCGAACCTACATATGGGTTCGGCGGGCATGCCCAGCCGCAGGTCTCTTCTGGCTGGCCCGGCCGGCCGGCGACCCGCCGTGGGCTCAGCCGCCAGCGTCGAAGGCGAACAGGCTGCCCCCGTTCGACAGCGCGAAGCCACGACCGTTGAGCACCGAAGGCGCCGCGCCGAAGCCCGTGCCGCTGCTCAGCCGTGCCACCTCGCGACCGGTTCGCGCCTCGAGCGCGAGCAAGGCGCCGCGCGACTGGCCGAGGAAGAGCAGCCCGCGAGCCACACGTGGCGCCGACGGATAGCCGTGGGTGATCGGATGGTGCCAGCGGACCTCGAGCGAGTCGCGGTCGAGCCCGAGCGCGCCCTCGTCGGCGGAGGTCATCAGGAGCAGGTCTCCCGCGGTCGCGAGCCCGAGCCCGCCCGTCAGGTTGGCCTCCCGGCGAAGCACGCTGCCGCTCGAGAGCTCGAGCTCGTACAGCCCGGCCGCGAAGGAGGCGGCGTAGAGCTTGTCTCCGACCACGAGCGGCGTGGTGTCGACGTCCAGGAAGCGCGGTGCGCCCCCGGCGTTTGGATCGACGTCCACGCTGGTGTCCCGCTCCCAGACGAGCGAACCGTCGCCACCGTCCAGGGACACCACCGTGCCGTCCGAGCAACCCGTCAGAATGCGGCCGTCCACGTAGGCCAGACCGGCGTGCCCGCTGATGGAGAAGCCGTCGATGGGCTCTCGGTGATAGCTCCAGAGCAGCTGGCCCGAGTCGGCGGCGAAGGCCACGACCTGGTCCATCTCCGTCACCACGTAGAGCGTGTCGTCGACCAGGAGCGGCGGCTGGCGCACGGGGCCGCCCGCTGTCTCGGTCCAGCGCAGCGAGAGATCGCGACCTCTCAGCGAGTGGATGACGCCGTCGTCTCCGGCCACGTAGAGCACGCCTCGCCGCCTGTCGATGGCGGGCGTGGCCTCGATCGAGGCGCCCACGTCGTAGCTGGCGCGTCGGCGGCCCGATGCGTCCATGGCGTAGAGCAGACCTTCGGTCGTGCCCACGTAGACTCGGTCCCTGGACGGATCCAGCGCCGGCTGGGCGTGCTCCACTGGCGCGTACGGGCCGGATCGCGGATCATCACGAGTGATACGATTCGTCCAGCTCACGGCCAAGATGCCGCTGTGGACGCTCGGTCGCGCCGAGGTCTCGCTGCCGAGCCAGCCGAAGGTCTCTGGGCTCACGCCCCCTGTGCCGAGGCTCGCGCACCCTGTGAGCAGCGCGAGTGCGCCCATGGCCCAGCGAGGGAGCGCTGGCCTGGGGCTCGTCACTGCCCGCCGTTCGCCGGGACTCCCGGAGGGCCACCGGCGCCCTGCTTGGACTGGAGCCGCCGAATGAGTTCTTGAATCTGCTCGGGCGAGAGGTTCCCGGCGCCGCCCGGGCCTCCCGCGCCGCCACCGGGGGGCAGCCCGAAGTCGCCCATGCCGCCAGCGCCCGGCGCCGCACGTCGGGCGGACGAGGGATCGAGCTGCGCGAGCAGGAGCTCTGCCTGGTCGCGAACGTAGGGCAGCTCGGGCGCGTCTTCTTCGCGCAGATGCTCGCTCAACGCGCGCAGCTTCTCCTTGGCCCGGACTTCGTCGCCCTTCTCCAGGTACATGCGCGCGATGTCGTAGTCGGCTCGCTCACGGTTGCCATAGCCTTCCGTGTTTCCGAGCTCTTCGTAGCGCTCCATGGCGTGATCCCAGTCGGAGTCGGCCTCGAGGGTGTAGCCAATGCCTTCCAGGGCACGCCCAGCGATGGTGGGATCGTCGCCCGCCTGTCCAAGCACGGCCTGGTAGGCCTCACGCGCGCCCGCGGCGTCGCCCGAACGCAAGAGCGTCGCAGCCTCCGCCAGGTGAGCCCAGTGAGCCGCCAAGGTGCCCTCGTGCTCCGCGGTGACGCCGCGCAGGTCCGTGAGGACGGCCTCGTCGCGAGCGGCCTCGGTGGCGAAGCTCGGGCCCGCGTCGCCCTCGGGCATGCCCGCGTCGGCGTCTCGGATGGGTGCCTGCGAGGCCTCGATGCCGGTCCATAGACCGGCCGCCGCGCGGGTGGCCTTGCCTTGGCTGACCGTGGAATAGATCAGCAGCACGGCGACCAGCACCAACGCACCACCCACGCCGTAGGTCAGCGTGTTGCGGTTCTGCTTCATCCAGCTGGCCGCGCCGGCGGCGCGCTCCAAGGCCTTGTCCTCCACGAGGTCGGCGTCACGACCGCGCTTCGCGGCCTTTCGCGCCGCTTTCGCGGCCTTGCTCGCGGCCAGGCGTTGCCCAGCAGACATGGCACTGGAGGAGGCCGGCTTCTCGGGGGTCTCTTCGGCTGCGTCGGGCTCTTGCCCAGCTTCCGCTTCGTTGCTCGCCAAGGCTGAATCTCCGAGGTGTTTGCCCACAATTGGGGCGAAGGGCCCGGAATATACACGGGGGCCGACCGCAGTCAATCAGCCTCGGCTCATGGCTACGTCGGAAACGGCACTGGACAGAACCCCGCCCCCCGCGCGCATGGTATGCCGTGGCCATGTCGTGTCGCCCCAGCCGTTCCCGCCTCGCGCTCGCCCTGTCGGCTCTGCTGGCGCTCGTCGTGGCGCGTCCGAGCTCCGCGCGGGCCTACGAGGACCAGGCCACTCTGGGCTTCGACGTCGGCTGGTTGGGCGCTCCAGCGGCTGCCGCGGGCGTGCCGCGCAACGGCGTCTCCCTGGGTGTCAGCGGAACTCTGGGCCTGAGCGACAGCTGGTCCGTCGGGGCTCGAGTCGGCTACGCGCTCCATCCGGCGGATCCGATCCTCCACTCCGTCCTCGGCGGCGTCGAGCTTGTCTATCTGGTGGACGTGCTGCAGCTCGTGCCCAGCCTGGGACTCGGCGTCGACGCCTTCCTCTCCGTGCGCGACGGGCGCGTCGGCGCGGACCTCGGTCTGCACGCCCTGCTGCGACTCGACTACCTCGCGAGTCGCACGCTGATGATCGGGGCAGATGTTCGCGCCTACGCCCTGCCCTTCGCCTTCGACGAAGGCGGTCTCTCGCCCTTCGCGATCCAGGTGGGCCTGCGCCTCAGCCTGGCCTTCGATCGCTATTGAGCGAGTCCGCCCCGAAGTTCGATCCGCTCTTCCACCGCTCGCCTCGAGCGGCCGCGTTGGCCGACGTGGAGAGGGCCATGACCTTCCCTCAGTCGGCCGCCCTACCCCCGAAGCTCATGCCCGCGGCTCGCATCGAACATCCGGGTCGCGTCCCGACCCGGAAACGCAACGAGCCCGGAGACCATGAGGTTCCCGGGCCCGCCGCCGCGTTTGGAATGTCCTAGAAGCAGGCGGGGGAGCCGAGCCCCGTCGCAGGCTTGCACGAGAAGTCCGCGCAGTCCGCGAAGCCGTTGCCATCGTCGTCGAGGCCGTTGCCGCACTGCTCAGCCGTCGACTCGGTCGGACAGACGGTCACGGCGCTGTTGCGGCTGCAGCCGAAGTCGGCGCAGTCGATGAAGCCGTTGCTGTCGTTGTCGAGTCCATCGGAGCAGGTCGCGTCCGTTCCCTCGGCGGGCGGCGGGCAGACGCTGGCGCTGACGTCGGCGTTGCGGCTGCAGCCGAAGTCGGCGCAGTCGATGTGCCCGTTGCTGTCGTTGTCCATGCCGTCGGAGCAGACCACGTCCACCGCGGCGGTCCGCGCGGCGGCGTCAGCGAAGGGAACCGCCGTGGTTCCGGCGCAGACCACGAGGCCCTCGGCTCCGCCCGAGCACCCCGTGTCCTCACAGTCCGAGAGGCCGTCCTTGTCGTTGTCCACGCCGTCACTGCAGGCGGCGTTGTTGTTCTCGCGGGTCACGCCGAAGCAGGCCGGAATCTCGGCGCAGCTGAAGTCGCCGCAGTCGATGTGGCCCTCGCCGTCGTTGTCCACGCCATCGCTGCAGGCGGTGGTGACGGCCGCGGCGATGTCCGTGGGCAGGGGCGAGACCGGCGACCCGCCAGCGCAGACGACGATGGCTTCGCCATCGCAGTCCGTGTCAGCGCAGTCGGTCGCGCCGTCCAGGTCGTTGTCGATGCCATCGCTGCAGCGCGCGTTGGTGCCCTCGCCGGTGCACACCTGACGCATCTGACACGCGAAGTCGTCGCAGTCGGTGAAGCCGTTGCTGTCGTTGTCGATGCCATCGCTACAGCGCGCGTTGGAGTTCTCCACCGGGCACGTCGCGGTGCCCTTGCAGGCGTTGTCGTCGCAGTCGACGAAGCCGTTGCCGTCGTCGTCGCAGCCGTTGGTGCAGCCGTCGCCGACGTCCTCGGAGAGCTGAGGCGTCGTGCACGCCATGGCCGAGCAGATGCCCACGTCCTGACAGCCGAAGTCGTCGCAGTCGGTGAATCCGTCGCCGTCGTCGTCGCAGCCGTTGTTGCAGTTCGCCGCCGTGCCTTCGGTGCCGCTGGGATCACAGCTGCCGCTGCCATCAGGGCCCGCGTCATGACCGCCTGAGTCACCTCCGGAGTCCGGGACCGCGGAATCGCTGCCCGCGTCCGACCGAGAAGAGTCGTCCCCACAGGCCGAGAGACCGAGGACGAGCACCAATGAAGCGAAGAGCGCGAACGATCGAGTCTGCATGAAGTTCTCCATTCGAGTGTCGGACCAGAGCTAGCTAGCCGCCCTGGCCCCCAGGTGCAAGGTCGAGTCTCCCCGCGTTGACCCCGGTGTCCGATCCGCCGTCACGGCGATGCGTCACCGTCAGCAGGGGCCGCAGCGCGTCCAGGCGACGTGGGCCGATGCCTCGCACGCGCAGCAGATCGTCCACCGAGTGAAATTCCCCATCCTCTCGCTTGGAGGCCAGGATGCGCGCGGCCAGGGCGGGACCGATGCCCGGAAGCAGCTCGAGGGTCGGCGCATCGGCCTGGTTCAGCTCGACCGGCGACCCTTCGCGCAGCGCGCGCGCCGCCAGCGCGGGTGGCCTGGGCTGCTGCGCCAGACTGTGTGATGGCGCGACCGGAACGGCATGGAGACGCGCGTGGGCCAGACCCACGACCGCCATCAGCGCCACCATCGCCGCGAGGACGCGGGTTCGAGCCGTGGCTGCTTGGTCGTCCATCGACTGCGTATCGGTCGCAACCCGGTTCAGTTGAGTCGGGGCCCGAGGCCCGCTGGACTTCGCGAGCGGCTCAGTCGCCGAGTCCGAAGCCGTCGTGCAGCGCGCGCACGCACAGCTCGCGGTACTTGTCGGCGACTAGGCACGAGGTCTTGATCTCGCTGGTGCTGATGGCCTGAATGTTCACGCCCTCGTTGGCCAGGATGCGGAACATGCGCGCGGCGATGCCCGCGTGGCTGCGCATGCCGAGGCCGACGATGGAGACCTTCACCACGCGCGAGTCGACGATCACCTCTTCGGCGCCGATGGACGCGAGGATGGCGTCGACCTCTTCGCGGGCGCGCTCGAGCTCGTCCTCGGCCACCGTGAAGGTCAGATCCGTGCGCCCTGCCTCCGACACGTTCTGGATGATCATGTCGACGCTGATCCCGGCCTCGGCCAGGGGCTCGAAGATCGACGCCACCACGCCCGGCCGATCCGGGACGGAGCGAATGGTCACCTTGGCGGCGTTCTTGTCGCTGGTCACGCCCGCCACGACCACGGACTCGAGAGACTCGTCTTCGCCTGTCACCATCGTACCCTCCGATTCGTCGAAGCTCGAGCGCACATGAATGCGCACCCGGTACTTCATCGCGAGCTCCACCGAGCGGATCTGCAGCACCTTCGCGCCCAGGGACGCGAGCTCCAGCATCTCTTCGTAGCTGATGCGCGCCACCTTGCGAGCGCTCGGGCAGACGTTGGGATCCGCCGTGTAGACGCCGTCCACGTCCGTGTAGATCTCGCAGGCGTGGGCGCCGGTGGCTGCCGCGATGGCCACGGCCGAGGTGTCCGATCCACCGCGCCCCAGGGTCGTGATGTCCCCGCTTCGGCTTGCGCCCTGGAAGCCGGCGACCACCACCACCTCACCGAGGCGGACGGGCGCGAGCAGAGCCTCGCCGTCGATGCCGCGAATGCGCGCACGGGTGTGGGCGCCGTCGGTCTCGATGCGCGCCTGATGACCCAGCATGGAGCGGGCCGGGATGCCCAGCGCGCCGAGCTGGATGGCGAGCAGCGCCGCCGTGACTTGTTCGCCGGTCGCCACGAGCACGTCGAGCTCGCGTTCCCTGGGTCGCTTGGCGATGCCACGGCCCAGGCCGAGCAGCCGATCCGTCTCGCCCGCCATGGCGCTGACCACGACGATCACGTCGTCTCCGGCACGCCGACGCTTGGCGACGCGCTCCGCCACCGCGCGAATTCGCTCGAGGGAAGCCACGCTGGTGCCGCCGAACTTCTGTACGAAGAGAGCCACGGGCTGACGCTACACGCCAGGACCGCGTCGTCAATCGTGGCTGGGCGCCTGGGGCGTCTGCGGCGCTTGCGGCGTGCCCTCGCCCTCGTCGGCGGGGGAGTCGCCCGCGGGCTCGCTCGGAGCGGGCGCGGGTCGGCGCACACGACGAGGGGGCGCGCCGTAGTCACTGATCAACTTCTGCTGCAGGTGGTCCGCCAGCATGCGCTCGACGTAGCTCGGCATCGCAGGGACCTGAATCGCGACCCGCACGCTGGCGTCGGGCCCTTCGCCCACGCGCAAGAGCTCGAGGGAGCCGGGGAAGGTGCGCCCCGTGTCGATGTAGTCGAAGAGCAGGTAGCCGTTGTCCGCGTCGCGGTCTTCGATGCGGAAGCCGTAGTCCACACGCAGCATGCGAATGGCCGCGCCCCAGACCTGTTCGTAGCGGTAGTCGAAGGCGAGCTCACGGCGCGCTTGGGCGCGCGGCGCGAGCACCAGGCAGAGCGCGATCGCTGTGAGCACCTGGAGCGAGAGTCTGCGCATTCCTCGACGCTACGCGGGTTGCGTCCGAGGGCAAGAAAACGGCAGGCCCTTGAAGGCAGGAAAGGCGTACCGGAAACCAGCCCGGAGAGCCTAGGTCGACTCTGCGGGCACGCGGGCGCGCGCGTCGGTCTGGCCCAGGAGCGCTCGCAGCGGGACATTGCTGAGGTAGAGCGGCACGATCCCGAGGGTCAGGATCACCGCGGCCTGAATGCCGTAGAGCAGGAAGATGTAGACCGAACCGGGACCGGCCACGAGCGACTCGGCCAGGTAGAGCCGCAGGCCCGCCGAGACCGCGAGCTGGAAGTTCCCGAACAGGCCTGGACCCGTGGGCAGCAGCACGCCGATGGCCAGGATGCCCATCAGCGACACGGCGTGACCGAAGCCGATGGGCAGGCCGACGCCCAGGGCGAGCACCCACATGCCCAGGGCGTTCAAGCCCCAGTAGACCGCGCTCTCCGCGATGAAGCCGCCGGCCAGGCGAGGATCCGTGAGCGAGTGGACGCCATCCGCCACGGACGAGACCTTCTCGGCCAGCACGCGGGCGAGCTTCTTGGACACGATGCCCAGCATCCACTCGGTCAGGCGCACGGCGCGCGCCCGCTGCCAGACGAAGGCGAAGAGCGCCACGAGTCCGCCGCTGAAGACCGCCAGCATCAGGTAGCCGTAGAAGGGCAGGCTCTGGGCAATGGGATCATCCGTGACCACGCGGGGGATGGCGAAGAGAGCCCAGGCCACGCACAGGCTGGTGACCAGGCCGTCGATCACGCGCTCCACGGCCACGGTGCCGAAGCCCACGCTCATGGGGATGGCGTGCCGCAGCTTGGTCAACGCCGGTCGCGCGACCTCTCCCAGACGCAGGGGGAAGGCGAAGATGGCGAAGAAGCCCATCCAGTTCAGCAGGATGACTTCCTTGAGCGGCAGGTGCTTGATGGGCTCGATCAGATAGCGCCAGCGAGCCGCGCGAACGAAGTGCGTGACCAGCAGGATCCCGAGGTAGGCGGGCGCCGTCCACCAGGCGATGGCGCGGAAATCCGCAGCGTCCGGCACCAGGGGCACACCACCGCGCGCGACGATCCAGGCGAAGAGCCCGCCGAGCACGATCGAGAGCACGAGCTTCGGCAGCACGCGTCGCATCACGGACGCTGGCGCGGGGAGCTTGGCGCCTGCGGGCTCTTGGTCCTCCAGTTCGGCGGACGACGGATCGGCGGACTGGGTGCTCACGGGCTCTTCATGGGGCTATGGGGCGATCGCGCGCCCGATGCGTCTCGGTCAGTCATCGATGGAGCCGGCCAAGATGTTCCGTGGACCGTCGTGGAGCAACTCGCGGACTTGCTCGTCTCCGACCAGTCGCCGCAAGCGCTCGATGCCCTCCCCCACTTCCTCGACGTCGCCCGGGCGGTGCGCGTCGCTCGCCGCGCCGTAGTAGACGCCCTCCTCGAGCATGCGCTCCGCCGCGCGTCGGGGCAGACGACCGTAGCGACCCACCAAGGACATCAAGTCCAGCAGCGGCAAGGCCCCGGCATCCAGCAGCGGATCGAGATCGTCCGTGCTCTTGAACAGAGGCGTGTAGCGCTCGGGGTGTGCCAGCACCGGACGTAGGCCGCGCACCCGGAGTTGAAAGAAGTACCGTTCGAGACCCAGCGGGAAGCGCTGCGGGGGCAGCTCCACCAAAGCGCAGTGCTCTCCCGGATAGGCGAGGCCCTCGCCCTCGGAGAGCAGGCGCAGCACCACGTCGTCGAAGTAGTGTTCGGCGCCCAGGCCGAGCTCCGGCAGACCGGAGAGCTCCGCGACCTGGCCCTCGAGCGTAGCGAAGGCGGCGCGCAACCCCGACGCTGTGTTGGGAAACATCGCTGTTCGGATGTGGGGGGTCGTCACCACCTTGGCGAAGCCCAGGCCTCCGAGACCACGCAAGAGGGCCACCGAGTCTTCCAGCGTCTTCACGCCGTCGTCCACCGCGGGCACGGCGTGGCTGTGCAGATCGATGTAGTCGCTCACTCGACCGGCTCCCGGCTGATCTCCTCGGCGGCCAAGGCGAGCAGCTGCTCTCGGGTGTTCAGGTTCGGATCTTCCAGCACCCGCTCGAGCAGCGCCCGCAGGATCACGCCGACGTGGGGACCGGGAGAGATGCCCAGTTCGCGCATCAAAGCGTCGCCCCGCAGCGCCAGATCCGTCACGCCCAAGGCAGACCCAGCCGCGGCCACTTGTGCGATGCGAGCCAGGAGCTCGTCCAGATTCGAGAGCTCGTCGTCGACCGGCTTGCCCTTGCCCATGGCGTCTGCGCGAGCGAGGGCCACCAGCCGCGGGATCGACTCGCTGCCGACGCGTCGCACGAAGCGGCGAACCGCCGCGTCCGACCAGCTGGGGTCGTAGCAGATGAGGTGATTGCGAATCAGCCCGACGATCGTCTGTCGCTCGGCGTTGCTGAAGCGGAAGTCGCGCAGCCAGTGCTCGGCCATGCGCGCGCCGATGCGCTCATGATTGTAGAAGGTGTAGTCGTCCGTCTTCTCGGAATGCGCGCGGCTCTCGGGCTTGCCGAGGTCGTGCAGCAAGGCCGCGAGGCGGAGCACGGGATCGGGCGGACAGGCGTCCAGCGTGGCCAGCGTGTGCTCCCAGACCGGGAAGGCGTGCCAGCGGTTCTGTTCACAGCCCACCTGGCGCAAGAGCTCGGGCAGCGTGACCTCGAGGATCCCCACTCGTCGCATCACCTCGAAGGCGCGCGAGGGGCGCTTGGCCTTCATCGCCTTCATCCACTCGTCGCGCACGCGTTCATGACTGACCTTGCGATAGGTCTCGAGCGCGCCCTTCATGGCTCGTTCGGTCTCGTCCTCGAGCTCCATCTCGAGCGTGGCGACGAAGCGCGCGCCTCGCAGGATGCGCAGGCCATCCTCCGCGAAGCGCTCGGCGGCGACACCGACGGCTCGCAGGCGACGCGAAGCCAGATCTGCGGAACCCCCGAAGGGATCGATCAGCGTGTCGGTGTCGGGCGCGTACGCGATGGCGTTGACCGTGAAGTCGCGGCGCGCGAGATCGTCCTCGATGCCCTCCACGAAGAAGACCTCGTCGGGTCGCCGTCCGTCCGAATAGGCGCCTTCACCCCTGAGGGTGGTGACCTCGTACTGGTTGCCGGAGAGCAGGACCGTCACCGTGCCGTGAGCGATGCCCGTCGGGATCACCTTGCGGAAGACGTCGCGGACCTGCTCGGGTCGCGCGCTCGTCGCCACATCCCAATCATTGACCGTCAGGCCGAGCAGAAGGTCGCGAATGCAACCGCCGACGATCCACGCGCCGTGACCCGCTGCCTCGAGGCGACGACAGAGGTCGCGCACCTGGCCAGGGATCTGGTCGTGGGGAATGCGGGTCGCGGACATGCAGCGACGCATAGCCAATGAGGGAGATTCGCGCCACATCGGGGCGTCGAGGGCTCCTTCTTTTGCGGCGCCCTACTCTTCGGACAGCGGGTTGTTCGCGCCTGGATGGGTCGCTTCGCCCTCGAGCGGTGGCAGCGCGTACGCCTCGGCGGCGCGCAGGCGTTCGCGAATGGTGTCAGCGCGCGTCCGCAGCTGCATCACTTCGTGCACCTTCATGGGATTCGTCCGCCCCTCCTCCGTCTTCTCGAGGAAGGCGGCGTAGGAGTCGAGGGAGTGGGCCAACTCGATGTCGTTGCCCAGCTCTCCGAAGAGGGCGACGGATCGCTCGAAAGCGTCCTTGGCACGGACGTGCTCCTCCCCACCCCAGCCCGCGGCGCCGGCGATCTCGCCGAAGGTGCGCTGCGCGACACCCAGGAAGGGCTTCGCGCCCGCGCTCTCGAAGAGCTCGATGGAGCGCGAGATGTACTCACGCGCGTTGCCGAACTCGTGGACCAACATGTTGGCCTTGGCGAGACCGCGGAGGATCTCTCCCTCTAGGATGCGGTCACCCAAGGAGCTCGATAGCGCCTCGGCCCTCTCCAGCACCTCGATGGCCTGCTGTGGACGCTCGAGGCGATAGTGCGACTCACCCAGGTTGGTCAGAATCACCGCCTCGCGCATGCGGTCTCCGACCTCGCGCGCCACGCGCAGCGCCTCCTCGTAGACCTCGATCGCGCGCTCGTGAGCGCCGTCGTCCTGGTGGATCGTGCCGAGGTTGTTGAGGGTCTGCGCGATGCCGGGGCGGTCTCCGATCTCCTGCCGCAGCAGGAGCGCCTCCTCGAAAGCTCGCTGCGCTTCGGAGAAGCGACCGGAGTCCTGATAGACGAGTCCCAGGTTGTTCTGGCTCAGCGCGATCGAGCGCACGTCGTCGAGTTCGCGTCGCAGCTCGAGCGCCTTCAGCATGAAGCGTTCGGCGGAGGAGTAGTCGCCCCGCATCCAGTGCACCTTGCCGATGTCGTCCAGGGACGACGCCTGGCCCCGGCGATCCCCGTCCGCGTCGAAGAGCGCGTGACCCGTGCCCAGATGACGCATCGCCTGGTCGAGGTGGCCTATGGCTCGGTAGAGGCGCCCGATGCGGTTGTGCGCGGCGCCGCCCTTGGCCTTCAGGTCTAGGCACCAGGCCATGGTCAGCATCTCTCCGAAGGCGCTCAGCGCTTCGTCGTTGCGTCCCGCGAGCTGGAGCACGTCGCCGTAGTGGTGCAGAGCCTCCACGCGAATGCGCGGATCGGCGTCGCCCAGGAGTTCGAGGCCACGCGCGTAGTACTCACTCGCCTTCGCGTTGGCGTAGCGGGCGCGCGCCCTGTCACCCGCGGAGACGTAATAGCGGGCCGCGCGATCCGGAGCGCCGCCCTCTTCGAAATGCTGCGCCAACATCTCGATGTGCGCCTCGGCATCTTCCTCGCCGTGGAACTCGAGCCACTCGCCCACGCGTCGATGAAGCGTGCGCATGCGGGAGCGATTCGTCAGCCGATAGAGCGTCTCTCGCTCGAGGTTGTGCTTGAAGGCGTATTCGCGCTCGCCAGGGATTGACGAGTCCGGGAGGGGGAGCACGTAGTCTCGGTCGGCCAGGGTCTCGAGCAGCTGCTCGTACTCCGACACCACGGTGTCGTGGCCGCCCCATAGATCCGGGGGCTTCTGGCCGTCACGACTCAAGGCCACCAGGGCGCCGAGCCAGAACACGCCACCCATGGCGGCGGCCTTCTCCAGCAGGAGGCGCTCCGCGGGAGTGAGCGAGGCGATGCGGGCGCTGATCGCGTCCTCGACCGTGAGTGGCAGATGCGCATCGTCTAGCTTCTGGAGATCAACGCTCCAGGTCGCATCCTCCTCGACGCGCAGGACACCGGCGTCGAAGAAGGCGCGGAGCATTTCCTGGAGCAGGTAGGGGCTGCCGCCCGCCATATCGACCGCCGCGTCGATCAACTCCGCCGGAGGGTCACCGGTCTTGTCGAGCAGCTTCAGCATCAACTGCGCCGCATCGTCGGGCGTGAGCGGCGACAGCTCGAGGCGCGTGTGCGCCTCGTTGCGTTCGAGCCAGTCCGCACAGCGAGCCAGCAGCTCCGGCCTCGCGGTGGCCACGATCAGCACGGGGCACCCTCGGAGAGATGCGGTCAGATAGCGCAGGAGGTCGAGGGAATCGTCGTGTGCCCAGTGCAGATCCTCGAAGGCGAGCACCATGGGGCGTTCGCGGGCGTCGAGTTCGAGAAAGCGTCGGAGCACGGCCCGGCCAACCACGGAGGCCTGGGCAGGGTCTTCTTCGAGGGCTTCGACGAAGGGCGTCCCCTCCAGCTCGAGACCTAGGAATGCCCCGAGATAGTGGACGAATTCGTCGACACGCCGGTCCCCCAGAGCCTCCTCGACCATGGCGCGAAAGCTCGCACGGGCGGAAGCGCCGTCGGCACCTTCGAGGATCCCGAAGCGGGCTCGGAGGATGCGCGAGAAGACTCCCAAGGAGGAACCGCTCTCCTGGCAGGCGGCCCGATAAATGCGCACGCGCCGCTCTCGTTCGGAGACGCGGCTGACGAATTCATGCAGCAGGCGGCTCTTTCCGATGCCAGGTCCGCCGATAATGGTCACGACCTGCGGCTCACCGCTGGAGAGCGCGCGTGCCAGCGCGTCGTCCAGCTCGCGCAGTTCGCGGCCGCGACCGACCAAGGGGGTACGAATCGTGGCACCGGGCACCCCCAGTGCCCGAATTGCGGAATTAGTCATGTCTAGGATCCCTCGGCAAAGAGCCGCGCTCTTGGACCGACGCGGAGCGCACGTCAACCGCCAGCCACCCACGGTTGCACAGCATCGCACAACTCGCCGGCCTCGCGCAGCTAGATCCAGCAGATGTGTTCGGAGCGGCGATGATGTCCGAGGGTCTAGCGTGAGTTTACCGCGGCGCGAGAGCTTCGTCGCTGCTCGCGCAGCGTAGCACGCGAATTTCTCCCGTAATCACAAGGACTTGGCTTGCGTACAGGCACGCGTACGGGCGCCTGTACCCGTATAGCAAACAACCATGCTTGCACGTCCTGGCGGATGCGTGTGATGGAGCCAGAAGTTGGCTACCATCGGCTGTGATTATCGTGGTTCGAGGTATCGTTTGACGCTGCCATGCAGGTGATGTATAGCAAATAGAATGGCAAGCCTCCAAACCGTCCGGGTGAAGGGACATACGTACTACCGGCTCGTCACCAGCCGGCGCATCAACGGCAAGCCCACTCCCGTGGTGCTCGCCTACCTTGGCAAGGCCGACGACATCCTGAAGCGCCTGGATGCCGCGGAAGAAGCGCGCGTCCAGTCGTGGTCCCACGGGGCCGTCGCCGCGCTCTACGGGCTTGCGTGCGAAATGCAGGTCGCCGAGGTCATCGACCGCCACCTTGAGACATCGGGGCGGCGGCGACGGCGGCGAGACGAGGCACCCGGGCCCCTCCCGCCGAAGACCAACGACGGCCTAACCGTGGGCCAGTCGTTGACGCTGGTCGCCATCGGTAGAGCCTGCCATGCCACCAGCAAGGCCCGCTTCGCGGAGTGGGCCAGGACCACAACGCTGGGAAGCCTCGCCGGTGTGGACGTGGACCGTCTGACCAGCCAGCACTTCTGGGACCAGATGGACCAGCTTCCCGTGCCGCTCATTGAGACCATCGAGCGGGATCTCCTCGCCGATGTCATTCCGCGTTTCGGCATTTCTCTGGATTCGCTGCTGTTCGACGCCACGAACTTCTTCACGTTCATGGCGTCATCCAACCGGCGTTGTGACCTCCCCGCGCGCGGCAAGCAGAAACAGAAGCGCAACGACCTGCGGCAGGTCAGCGTCGCGCTCTTGTGTTCGCGCGAGCACGGGATGCCGCTATGGCACCGCACCTACGGCGGCAACGTCGCCGACGCGACCTGCTTCTCCGACGTGCTCGGCTCACTGCGGCAGCGCATGGTCGACATTCAGCAGGACATCGAATCCCTGACCGTCATCTATGACAAGGGCAACGTGTCGCAGGCCAATCAGCGCCAGGTCGACGAGTCGCAGGTCCACTACGTCTCGGCGCTCACGGTCGCCAGCCAACGCAAGCTCGTTAACGAGGTCAACCCCCTGCTCGCCCCTGTGGAGTTGGCCCCGGGTGAAGCAGTGCCAGCCTATCGCACCCGGCGACGAATCTGGGGAGCCGAGCGCACCGTCGTTGTCCTATGCTCCGAGCGCCTACGCCAGGGCCAGATGGCCGGCGTGATGCAACACGTGCACAAGGCCCGGAAGTGGCTCTCGGAGCAGGCCGTGATCCTCAAACGCGGTAAGCAGCGCAGAGACCGCGCACGCATCGAGCGCGACATCGAGAGTCACCTCAAAGGCAGACAACACCTCTCTGCGCTGCTGCGCTTCAAGCTCACCGGCCAGGATCCCCATCTCGCGCTCACCTATGAATTCGACCAGGCCGCTTTCGACGCATTGGCCCGCGACACGTTCGGGCGCATCGTGTTGATGACCGACCGGCACGACTGGTCCACGGCGCAGATCATCCGCGCCTACCACGGCCAGGCCACTGTCGAGGCCGTCTTCGCTCACCTCAAGGACCCCGAACACATCGCCCTGCGACCGCAACGCCACTGGACCGACCGGAAGCTTCACGTCCACGTCTTCACATGCGTCCTCGGCTTCCTGCTCGCCAACCTGCTCCACCTGCGCGCCCGACGTGCCGGCGCCCCCTACGCCAGCGTCGAGAGCTTGCTTGAGGCCCTGGGACGTGTGCGCAGGAGCATGATCGTCCGCCGCCCTGCTCGCACCGGCAAACGCGCCGAGCGCATCACCTACCAACTCGAGGAGATCGAACCCGAGATCGCCCCGCTGCTTCCGCTCCTTGGCGTCACCGGTTAGTCTATACACCCGTTATCAGTATTTTCTATTTATTTCAAACAGATGCAGATATTTGGAGGGGTGCCGCGGTAAACTCACGCTAGTAGAGCCAGACGCCCGTTGTGCAGGAAGCGAGGCCCGCCACGACGCAGCCTTCTCGCAGACCGCAAATGTCTTGATCCCAATGTTCCCAGGGTCACCTCGTGGAGGTAGCCATCCATGGTGGCGTGCCCACTCGAGCCCGCGTTGGCGGGTGCAGATTGGTGACCCCGCGTTGGCGTCTACCTTCAAATGACGACAGCCAAGCCCTCGGCGGACCAGACGTCGTGCGCCGCGGACGCTCGAGACGCGTCGATGCGCGGGCTCCCGTATTGTGGGCTGCTGCGAAGTGCGATGGAGGTGTCGTCTTCAGATGGGTGGGGGCTGTTCCACGCGGACGGCGTGGGCTCGGACCATCATCCAGGTGCCGGCGGGGAAGGCGACGAGGCGATTGTCGCGGCGCCACTGCGTTCGGGCAGCGCGGTAGGCCTCGAGCCACGCGCGCCGTTGGGTGGCACGCGCGCGACAGCTCTCGCTCGTCCACGGCCCTGTGCGGCGCTGCGGCGCGTCCGTATGGGCAGCAGGCTGGCCGGGGACGGTTCGTGAAATCGGCTGATCGAAGGGCGACACGCGGCCACACGCCTTGGCGCCGAGAAATCCACGGCGGCTTTCGCGCACCTTGTTTCGGGCTTCGTCACGCTTCTTGTCGAGCTGCTGCAGCATTGCCACGCGGCCTGCCTCGCCCAGCGCCTCGAGGTGTGGCGGGTTGACGAGCTCAAGGCGCACCTCCGGAGGCCAGTCGCCGTGGTCGGCATCGAGCCAGAGCGTGGGGCGCGTGGCGACCAGGACCTGATGACCCATCTGGCGGACGTCGCTGCGGGCTCCGGGCCAATGGCGTTCGTGGCGCACGAGTCCGGCGGCGACGGGATTGACGGTGAGGTAAGCGAGGGCGCGCAGCTCGTCGTCGAGACTGCGCAGGGTGTCGACAGTGGTTTGCCGACCGTCCCAGACGGACCCCTGCCAACAGCGGAGGCGTTGGGTGAAGAGGGCGAAGGCGCGATGGAAGTCGCGGAGGAAGTCGGGGCGACAACCGTCTCGGTCGATGAAGACGAGGTGGTAGTGGTCGCTCATGAGCAACAAGGCGCAGACCTGGATGCCGTAAGCAAGGGCGTAGTGAGCGAGGAGATAGAGGAAAGCGTTTCGAATCGCGGGGTCCGGTCGGAAGAGGAAGTGCTGATGCAGCACACGGCGTGTGACGAAGACGACTTCGCCGGGGAGAACGGGTCGGGGCAGGGTCATGAGGGGACTCCAGGGGAAAGGGGGAGTCCGAGGTCAGAGCACGGGCCGTGCCGTCACGCGTAACCGTTGAAATTGCAGACTTTTACTATGTCCCAGGGTGAAAACGGCGGCGAAACGGCCGCCGATCCGCCGGCGGGCGCCAGGCTTCCGCCCGATTTCGGGCGGCTCCGAGGAACCGATCTGATGTCGCCGTGGCGGCTCGGTTGAGATAGGCTCCCGGCCGATGTATCTCGGTCGCGTAGTTGGCACCTGTGTGGCGAGCCAGAAGGTCGCTGGCATGGCGGGCGTGAAGTTGCTCGTGGTACAGCCCGTCACCCCTGGAGGCGTGTCCACCGGGCGGCTCCAGGTTGCCTGCGATGTGGTGCATGCCGGACCCGGCGACCACGTCGCGCTCGTTGGCGCTCGCGAGGCTTCTCACGCTCTCGCCGAGTCGTTTGTCCCCGTGGACGCCGCCATCATCGGCATCGTCGACGATGTTCAACATCCGTCCACGGAGCGAACATCGTGAAGCTCTGCCTCGTGACCGGCACCGTCGTGGCCACCGTCAAGCATCCGGCCTACATCGGCCAGAAGCTGCTCTCGTGCCAGCCGCTCGACTCGACCGGCGCTCCCCAAGGCGCGGAGCTCCTGGCCGTCGACCGCGTCCAAGCCGGCACTGGCGACCGAGTCCTCGTGAATCAAGAAGGCAACGGATCGCGACAGATGCTCGGCACGCTCGACGGCAAGTTGCCGATTCGCTCGGTTATCATTGGCATCGTCGATGACGTGGCCGTTGATCCTCTCGAGGCTCGTCGAGGAGTCTGATGTCTCGCGGCCCGACGGAGCACGTGTTGCGGCGCCAGGCCGCCGAGGTGTCACGACTGATCTGGGAACGCGGCTGGGTCGCGAACCACGACGGCAACGTAACGGCTCGCCTGGCTCCGGGCCGAATCGTGGCGACCCCGACCGCGCTCAGCAAGCGCGCCTTGGGCGCAGAGGATATGTTGCTGATCGATGAGTCGCGACGAGTGGTGCGCGGCCGGCGGCGGATCTTCAGCGAGGTCGGCCTACATCTCGAGGTCTACGGGAGTCGTGAAGACGTGGCGGCGGTGATTCACGCCCATCCTCCTCACGCCACAGCGCGCGCAGTCACCGGAAGTTCCCTGCCCTGCTTCCTACCGGAGGCGGTGGTCACCCTGGGAGAATCGGTGCCGCTGGTCCCGTTCGCCCTGCCTGGGCCTGCCGCCGAGGCGGCCTTGAGGCCTTTCTTGCTCGAGTCGGATGCGGTTCTGTTGGCGGGCCACGGTGTCCTCTCCTGGGGTGTGGATCTGGAGCAAGCGTATTTGCGCATGGAGCTCGTGGAGCATCTCAGCCAGATCGCGAACCTCGCGGCGCCCGTTGGCGGTGTCCAGGCGCTACCGGCTTCCACGCTTGCGCCCCTGCTCGAGGCTCGCACGCGCGTGGGTCTGGGGCGCGCCGATCGACATCGCGCCTGATGGATCAGAGTCCAGAGGCGGGTCCATAGTGCCCTCCGCCATCTGTGGTCTCCACACCCAGCACATCGGCCCCGTCCCGCACCACGACGACGATGCGTTCTCCGCTCGCTGCCACATGGGCCTGGCCGCATCCGCCCCCACGTCGGTCGAAGCAAGGCAGAAGCGACCGCTCCGGCGACGTGACCGAGGGTCCCTGGACGCTCAGGACGCGCGCGGGACCACCGCTCCGATGGACGAATGCGATGACACCCGTCCCGTGCGTGCGGGTCGCATCGAAGGTCTCCACGCCGTGGGCGATGGCAGCCCAAGCGCCGCAACCTTCGTGCCCACACGGGCACATCCAGAGCGTGTGTCGCTCATCCAGAACGAGGAGCGTTGAGCCCTGCGCGTCGACCACACGGCGGGTCGTGTCTGCTCGGGCGTCCCTGGGAAGATGGACGTGGTCGGCAGTGATCGTTGGTGAATTCCGCCGTTCCGTGAACCACCAGACCTCATGCTGCGTCGTGAGCAGGCTGTCGCCCTTCCCTTGCGTCACCCAGGTTGGCGCCTCGTCACCCAGGGTCGCCAGGGACGCCCTCTCCGAGGCCTCGGTTCTGAGCCACTCCAGCGTCCCGTCCGCAGATAGGGCTACCACGACGTGATCGCCCACGAACGCGGCCGAGACCGTTTCGTCGGCCCGGTCGATGGAGCGTTCCCACGTCGCTGGGGCGACCCTGGGAGACCCCTGGACTGCAGTGAGTGCCGGCGGGGCGACCCTGGGAGGTCTTGGGATCAACGACCCCTGCGAGGGTCCGGAAACTGCGGGACTGGGGATATCCAGGGCCGGCACGTCGAATACTCGCCAAATGACCGAGGGTGACCTGGAGCCGAGGGCGAGGAGCGACACGCGACCCTGGGTCGTCAGTGCGACGCTGGCGCTGAGTGCGCCTGCCGGGTGGCCGGCGAGCCACGTCGGTTCGGGCAAGGCGCTCGCTGCGAACGCCGAGAAACCGACGCCAAGGGCGCGTTGGCGACATCCGTCCTCCCTGAGCGCGCACTGAGCCGCCGAGGTCGCCCAGAGCCAGGTCACCCCATCTGCCCGGAGTCGCGCACCTCGAAGCGTCGCCGGACGCAATGCGCCCCCGGCCTGCACATGACCGTCCTCTGCGTGGGTCCAGCCCACCCGTCGACGTCCGATGGCAACCACGGAGAGCCCGTGGTCCGTCGCCTCGAGGCGCCACGGCGCGTCGGTATCCGCGTCGAGGGGTAGCCGTGTGGGGTGCAGTGGGTCCGGCCCATCTTCACGAGTGACCGCCCCGTCGAGACCCTCGGTCGCGCCCGAAGCGCGCGCCAGGATCGTGAGCGCGGCCGCGACTCGCTCCATCGCCTCCAGCGGCCGAGAAGGAATGCGGGCGCCGGGCACGAGGGGTGGCGAGAGCGCTCTCATCTCCGTCTTCGCCCGCGTCACGGCCTCCCCAAGCTGGGCTTCCGCGACCTTCACGTCAGGAAAGAGCAGCCACGCCTGCGGTCGAGGCACACGACCGAGCGCCACTGCGCATGCTTCGGGCCAGCCCGCTGGGCGCCGTTCAACCTGGGTCGCGTAGTCGCTCTGGGCGCCGTTCAACCTGGGTCGCGTAGTCGCTCCACACGCGTTCGGGCAACACGACCCCGGGGTCGGCGGCGGCCCGACCACCGACCAAGCACGCGGTGGCTTCGGCGAAGGCCTCCCTCGCCTCCCGGGCTCGGCGTCGTCCGCGCCACATCGGCCAGCCGAGAAAGGCCAAGGCCAGCAGCAGGTTGAGCGCGATGGCGACCTTCCAGGGCCAGCGCCGTGGACGGAAGTCTGGTTCGTTCGGCTCCAGCGCACCCAAGGTGGCAGTATTGAGCGCCACGTTCGGCACGACAACAGGAACGAATCGGGGGCCTCGCGCGTCCAAGGGAGGTGGGCCCCTGATCGTCGGGTCGGATTCTGAGTGCTCCGAGTAAGTGCCCGCAAACGCGTCGGAAAGCGTCGGCAGGATCAGCGGGACAGGTTCACCCAGGGGGTGAGAATGCGCGCCCGGGAGCGTCCGGGC
>Ga0210033_1000685_pt1 | contig 32227 bp, 25 predicted proteins | sample CryGeymeta201501_FD_185465 | JGI IMG/M metagenome (GOLD analysis project Ga0210033, IMG submission 185465) | Groundwater microbial communities from Crystal Geyser aquifers in Utah, USA - Crystal Geyser metaG 2015-01 (SPAdes) (version 2) | ecosystem: Environmental > Aquatic > Deep subsurface >... | reverse complement strand
TGCGGCGACGGGCATTGCGGCGACGGGCATTGCGGCGACGGGCATTGCGGCGACGGGCATTGCGGCGACGGGCATTGCGGCGACGGGCGTCGCGGCCTCCGGACTCACGGCGGCAACGGGCGCGGCCTCGCTCGGCATGGCTTCGTCCTCGGGCTCTGCCTCGCGCGCGGTCGGGGCCTGCGTGGCGTTCCCATCGTCGACCACGGTTCCACGCTCGGGATGCAGGGGTCCCATCGAGGCGTTGACCAACGCCAGGCCGGCAGCAACGCCCAGCAACGCGATCCCCGCGGTGGCGATCGGGTTCGGACGGGTGCGGCCGAGCCTCTGCACACGAACTTGGGCCCCGTTCATGGCCCAGTCCTAGCACGGCGCCCGTGATCCGCCGAAAACCTTGCGTGTCGATTTCGGGCGGCGCGCCGCGAGACCTTCGCCAGCAGGATGGACGCTCGAGGCTACGCTCGGGGATTGACGAGCGGTCCGTTTCGGTTTCTCATCCTGCGATGCTGCATTCCATGCGGATCGGCGGCGCAGCCGGGGGGAAGGGATGATCCGGACCAAATTCTGGGGCGTTCGGGGCAGCATCCCTGCACCCGGCACAGCAACCGCGGGCATCGGTGGCAACACCAGCTGCGTCGAGATGCGCTGTGGCAGCGCGCGCCTGATCTTCGACGCCGGCACGGGCATTCGCCTCCTGGGTCGCGAGCTAGCCAGCGAGAGCCCTTGCGTGCTGCACCTCTTCTTCAGCCACGTCCACTGGGACCACATCCAAGGCTTCCCCTTCTTCGCGCCCGCGTTCATCCCCGGCACCACCATCCACCTGCACGGTCCGCGCAACTACCTGGGCACGATCGAGACCGTCCTCGGCGGCCAGATGGAATTCCCCACCTTCCCCGTCGTGCTCGACGAGCTGGCCGCAGACCTGGTCTTCCACGACGTGACCGCGGGCGACGAGATCGAGATCAGCCCTGGTCTGAAGGTCCGCTCCGCCGCGGGCCATCATCCGGGAGGCGTCCTCGCCTATCGCGTGGACTACGAAGGCAGCAGCGTCGTCTACGCCACGGACACCGAGTACGGCCCGGACGACCTCGACCCGACCTTCGTCGAACTCTGCCGCGGCGCCGACCTGTTGATCTACGACACCATGTACACGCCCGAGGAGTACGACGGCCGGGCGGATGGCCGATCGCGCGCGGGCTGGGGCCACTCGACCTGGGAGGGAGGCGTGGCCCTGGCCAAGGCCGCGGGCGTCAAGCGCTACGCGCTCTTCCATCACGACCCGGATCAGGACGACGCGGCAGTCGAACGCAAGCTCCAGCGCACGAAGGAGCTGTTCCCGAATTGCCTGCTCGCTCGCGAAGGCTTGGAGCTCGAGATCCGAGCCTTGGTCGGGCGGTCAAGATAGACTTGCCATCTCGCCGCCGAGGCATTCCGCCTGGCAGCGTTGCTCGTCGGTCACTTGCTGAAAGCAAGCTCCCTCCTCGTGCCTTGCCAGGCGGGCGCCGCGACGCCGAATCTTGGCAAGTCTATTCTGACCGACCTCCCTAGCGTCCGGCGCGAAATAAACTGGCCTTCCTGCGCCGATCCATCCCCGCTCGCTGCGTTGCTCGTCGCTCACATACCCCCGGTATGTTCGCTCCTCGCGCCTTGCGAGCGGGGCGCCTCGACGCAGGAAGGCGATCAGTTTATTCCCCGCCGGTCGCTTACGCTCCGCGAGCGCGGTGTCAGCGCGCGGGTGGCATCACGGATTCGGGCGGCGCCTCGCGCCACAAGCGCTCGAGCAGGTCGAAGAGCGTGGACGCGGGACCACTTCGCCACTCGCCCTGGAAGAGCGAGATGCGCCGGATGAAGGGCTCCCCCAGCGCGAGCTGCACCTCGAGCTCCGGTCGCGGCTCGTCCACGATGCCCGCCTCGCGCATGGGACGGAGGAGCCACACCGCGCCATAGCGAAGCGCTTCGAGCAGGGCTTGCATCTTGCCCGCCGAGATCGTGCTGCGTCGGCTGAGCAAGCGATCCCCATGGGGCGCCCGCCCGGAGACGATGCGCTCTCCATCTCCGAGGACCTGCAACCTGCGGGTGCCGTGCACATCGGAGTCACAGGCCGTGAAGGTCAGCAGCAGGTTGCCTCGGCTCGCCGGATCGAGGGCCGCTCGCTCGAGGGAGGTCACGAAGGGAAGATCGGCGTCCATGGGGGTCGCGCCGTGCTGGTGCCGCAGCCACGCCGAGGCGAATTCGTAGGCGGCGCGGGCGTGGGGCAGGTCGGTGGCCGCCGCATGGACCGCGGCGATCCCCGCGTCACCCAGGAGCGCCAAGGCATCGAGGCTGCGCCAGCCGAGCCTCGACTCCGCGCCCGGGGAGAGCACGCGCGCGAGCCGACGCGCCGCGTAGGTGGCTCCGCCCGGACCCAGTTCGCGCAGACGGCCACCCATGTTCGTGTCGCCGGCCAGCAGGATGCCGTCGAGCTCCGCTTCGAGCTCCGGGCCGATGCCGGCGTCCCTCAAGGACTCGGGCGGAGTGATCAAGAGGTCGACCAACTCGGTGTGGGCTTCGCTGCCCTCCGGCGGCATGTAGGCCCGCAGGCGACCGCCCGCACGCACGGGATCGTAGGCGAAAACGACCCGGAAGGCGCCCGCGCCGCGTCGATCGAAGGCAAAGGAGAGATCGAGGCCCGTCTCGGCGCGCTCCCCCGAGTCGAGGCGTATGAAGGCCTCGGGCGGGTGCAGGACGTTCACGTCCCCGAAGGAGACGCGAATGTAGGGGCGATGCGCCTTGGGTGGAGACACGCGCAGAGAGCGCGGATACGCCTCCGCGAAGCCGAACACGTCGACCGGACCCGCGCCGCGGTTCTCGCATACGAGCGTGAGCTGCACGCTGCCTCCCGCCTCGAACGGGCGCGCGCGGCCGACCAGCCCGAAACGAACACCGCCCACCTCTGGACCGAAGGCGACAAACTCGGTCGCCACGCTCTCCATGCTCTTTCGGCCTCGGCCCCCGGTGATCATGCATTCATTTGACCTGATTGCGGCGCCGTCGCAAGTTTCGGCCCATGCCTCTGACCCGCACGCATCAAGCTCTGCTCCTCGGCACGATCGCCAGCCTGGCCTTCGGCTGCCAGCCGTCGCTCGGCACGCCCAACGATGACGCCGCGCACCAGATCGTCTTCGCCGCCGATGGTGTGCCCGCCTATGCGGGGCAGGCGCTGATGCGGGAATCCTGCGCCAACGGCATCTGCCATTCGCCGGCAGCCGTCAACAGCTCCTCCGCCGACGTCCGCTTCGGTGCGCCCGCGGGCCTCGACTTCGACGTGCGCCCGGCCTGCGCCTCCGGCGAGAGCTGCGACGCCGACGTGGAGCGCCTGCGAGTGAACCAACTTCGGACCTACGACTGGCGGCGGTCGATCTACAGCCAAGTGGACAAGGGCTTCATGCCCCCGCCCGGCATCGGGCACGAGCTCGTCTCGGGCTGGAGCTCGAGCCTCGCCTATCAGTTCGCCGATGGCACGCCCCTGCCCGGCCTGGACACCACGGAGGGCAAGTACTTGCTGCGCGCCTGGCTGGGTGCGGGTACGCCCGTCGTGGAGCGCTACATGCCGGCACCGGCAGGTGCGAGGCCGGGTGGAGACTGTTCCGACGGCGCAATTGGGGACTGCATCTACGAGCGCGGGGCCGATACGGATGGCGGCATGCCGCCCCCGCTCGATCCCACCTGGACCGCGATCTACACCCGGCTGATTCACCCGCTGTGCGGGACCCGCTGCCACGCGGCGGGCCCGCCCGACTATCGCGCCACGACCAACCTCGACCTGTCGACGCAGCGCCTCGCCTACGACCAGATGGTCGACATCGCCGACACGGGCTCCAGCTGCTCCGGCGCCGGCTTGCTCGTGAAGCCCGGAGACTCCGCCAATTCGGTCCTGGTCAACGTCACGAGCCCGAGCCCGAGCTGCGGCGCGCGCATGCCCCAGGGCGGACCCTTCCTCACCGCGGCCCAGCTCGCCACGGTGGCGCAATGGATCGACGCCGGCGCCTTGGACAACTGAGCCGAACATGAAGAAGGGCTCTTTCCTCGCGGCGCTGCGCTCGGGCGCGCTCGTCTTCGACGGCGCCATGGGCACGGCGCTGTATGAGCGTGGGCTGCTCTACAGCACCAGCCTCGACCACGCCTGCATCACCAAACCGGATCTCGTGCGGGAGATCCACCAGGCCAACGTCGAGGCGGGTGCGGACGTCCTGACCACCAACACCTTCGGCGCCGGGCGCTTCCGCCTGGCTCCCCACGGCCTCGAGGATCAGGTCCGCGAGATCAACCTCGCCGCCGTGGCCCTGGCCCGTGAGGCCGCCGGAGATCGCGCTTGGGTCCTGGGCTCCGTGGGGCCGACGGGCCTGATGCTGAAGACGGTCAACGAGAACCGCTACCCGGAGATCCAGGCCGCGTTCCGGGAGCAAGCGGCGGTGCTCGCAGAGGCGGGCGTCGATGGGCTGATCCTCGAGACCTTCCGCCAGCCCGAGGAGCTCGAGCTCGCGCTGAAGGGCGTCAAGGCTGGCTCCCGCGGTGGGTTGCCCATCTTGGCCTGCGCCTCCTTCGACGCCTTCGGTTGCATGAGCGACGGCACGGGCCCGGCGGAGGTCGGTCGCAAGATGGTCGACTGGGGCGCCGACGCCATCGGCGTGAACTGCTCCGACGGACCCGCGGGCGTCTACGAGACCAGCACGCATATGCTCGATCTCGGCGTGCCCGTGGTCGCCGTGCCCAACGCGGGCCTGCCCCATCGGGTCGAAGGACGCCTCGCCTATCGCGCGACGCCCGAGTACTTCCAGCTCTTTGCGCGTCGCCTGTACAAGGCGGGCATCCACGGGGTCGGTGGCTGCTGCGGCACGACCGAGGAGCATGTGCGCAAGATCGCCGCGGCCTCGCGCATGGTCGGTGGCGGCGAGGGCGTGGGTCGCAGCGCGAACGTGCGCGACGAGCGTATCAGCCAAGCGCCCCTGACCGCGCCCGGTGTCGAGGTGGTGCCCACCCACGCCAAGGGCGAGCTCGGTGGCGCATTGGGTCAGCGCTTCGTCATCTCGGTGGAGGTGAACCCACCGCCCGGCCTGTCCCTGGAGAAGGCCCTCGAGGGCGCCAGGCTGCTGCGCGAGGGCGGCGTCGACGCGATCAACATCGCCGACGGTCCGCGCGCCAGCGCTCGCATGGGCAACCTCGCGCTGAGCGTGCGCGTCCAGCAAGAGCTCGACATGCCCGCGCTGATGCATGTGACGACGCGCGATCGCAATCTCCTCGGGCTGCTGGCGCATCTCTTGGCGTCGCACGAGCTCGGCGTGAAGAACTTGTGCGTGATCACGGGCGACCCGCCCAAGATGGGCGCCTTCCCCGACGCCACGCCGGTCTACGACACCGACTCCGTGGGCCTGCTACGGCTGATCCGCGGCCTGAACCACGGCTACGATCCGGGCGGCAAACCCCTCGGCGGAGCGACGTCCTTCTTCTGCGCCACCGGGGCCGAACCGGCCGCGCAGGACCTCGAGCGTGAGCTCGACCGTCTCGCGTTGAAGGTCGAGGCCGGCGCCGAGATGGTGATGACCCAACCGGTCTACGATCCCGACGTGCTCCACACCTTCCTGGAGCGCACCCACGCGCTCGGCATCCCCACCCTGGTCGGGATCCTGCCTCTGGCCAGCTACCGAAACGCCGAGTTCCTGCACAACGAGGTGCCGGGCATGACCATCCCCGAGGGCATTCGCAAGCGCATGCGAGCAGCCGGTGGCGGCGAGGCGGCGCGCGCCGAAGGGGTGCTGATCGCGCGCGAGATGCTGCTGAGCGTGCGTGAGCGGGTGGCGGGCGCCTACATCATGCCGCCCTTCGGTCGCTATGGCCTCGCCCTCGACGTGATCGAAGGGATCGTGCGTTGAGCGCGCGCTCTGCGCAGGCTCGTTTGAATTGCGTGGCCCCGGCGCATAGGCTCGCCGGACCTTGATGGACGCCGCGCGTAGCGAGAGCACACCGACCGCGGCCCAGGCCGGCAGCGCCCCACCCGAGTTCGAGGTGCCGTTGATGCGGCTGCCCTTGCTGGGCTGGCTGGCAGTGGCCGCCGCCGTGACGGACGCGCTCGTCAACAGGATCGGCCTGCGCGTCTTCGCCTCCAACCTCGGCCACGCCACACGGGTCGCGCTCGAACGCTGGGGTGGCGTGCCCCGAAACCTCGCCGCCGTGGCTGGGCTGGTCGCGCTCACAGCCGGGCTTCTGTCTTTCGTGCGGCACCGTGGGCACGTCTCGCTGCCTTCGCGCATCGGGCTCGCCGGCTTCTCGGGCATCCTGCTGCCGACGCTGCTCCTCGCCACCGTGCTGCCGGCAGCGCGCACGACGCCGCCCATCGTCCTGCTCGCGACCGGCGCGGCGGACGTGCTCGTGATCCTGTTGGCCGCGGCCGTGCTCAGCCGACGTGGCCCAGCCTCCTTGCGTCTCGGCATCGCCAGCTTCGCCACCGCCTCCCTGCTCGGCTTCGCGGCCATCGTGCTCGGCATCGCCGGCGCCCTGCTCAACCTCCGCCTGGCGTCCTCCCTCTCCGCCACGCTGGCACAGCTCGGTGAGGTGGCGTGGCTGAGCGTCCCGGTGGCCTTCGGTGCAGCCCTCTGGCCCCGCGAAGGCGGCGCTCGCGCACGTCGACGCTCGATGGTGGCCGCGGGCTGCTCGCTCATGGCGCTGAGCCTCTTCCTCGGCGCCCAGCTCAGCTTGCGTTCGCATTTCGCCGACCTCTTCTACGGGCTCACGCACCTCACGCTCTTCCTGGAGAGCGCGCCCGTGGTGTACGGGCCGCTGCTGGCCGTGGGCGCGGGCGTCATCTGCCTGGGCCTGCTCAGCCCAGGGATGGCGGATCGGCAACTCGCCGCGGGCCTGCTCCTGCTGGCCGCCGCTGGCTTCGCGCCGCGCGCCCCGGGTCTACTGCTCTACCTCTGCCTCGGTGCGCTGCTCTTGACCCGCGCCTGCCTCGCCCGCGAGACCCTGGCGGCCACTCGGGACATCCTGCGCACACGCGACTGAGCCCGCGATCTCGCCGACGCCGTTGCCTTCCTGCGCAGGCTGCGCGACCCTAGGACCATGCGACGCCGCCCCGTCTCCTCGCTCGCGCTCCTTGGCCTCGCCTGGTCGCTCTGCGCGGGAGCCATGGCCCAGGACGCTGGCGTCGGTCCTCATCCGGAGCTCTGCCCCCTCGACCACATCGGCTGCCACACCGACGACATGGACTGGTTGCACCGTGACGCGCTCTTCGCCGACGTCGACTTCGACACCGGCTGGGTCCCCGCGAGCTCACCGCTGCAGCTTCGCTTCATGTTCAACCTGGCCGGCTCGACCGAGATCGCGATGGGCGGCACCTCCGTCACCTCTTGGCCCCCGCCCCTCGCCGAGTCGGTGCCGGGACGACCCGACACGGGCGATTTCTCCGTCAACTACGGCTACGAAGTGCATGTGCTCGTGCGCTTCGACGTCACCGTCGCGGGCATCCGCTACGCCTGGATGAGCGAGATCCCGATCCCCTTCATCCCGGCCGATCTGCGCGTCGCCGACGAGGCGCACTTCGATCCCTACATCCTCCCGCCCACGGATCCGCGGCCCATCGAGGTCCACGACACGACCGAGCGCATCCACCTCTTCAGCGTGGGGCTCGGCAGCATCATCGGCATCACCGGCATCGATGGCGGCCTCGCAGTGGACGGCCAGGCGGCGCTCGACGGCTTCTGGCAGACCGATAGGCTCGTGGTCAGCGACGCGCGACCGATCCTGGACGAGCTCGGCAGCACGGTGATGGGTCCGGGCGCGGGCGTGCTCGGCTTCGGCGCGTTCAAGGATGTGTTCGTCCACCCCGAGGGCACGCTGCACTACACGGGCACACTGAACTTCTATCCCAACCTCTTCATCAGCGTCGTCGGCGTGGACTTCCACTTCGACCTGGCCGAGATCCCGGTCACGCTGGTCGACCTCGACTCCAACGTCATCTTCGACGACGCCATGAGCCACGTGCCGCTGCCGGACATCGAGGTGGTGCCGCGCGACATCGCCTTCGGTGAGGTCACGGCGGGCGAGCGCATCGAACACCTGGTGCGCGTGCAGAACACGGGCGAAGCGACCCTCCACGTCAGCCTCGCCACGCCCGACTCGCCCTTCGACGTCAGCACCGCGAGCATCGAAGTGCCTCCGAGCTCCGCCGTGAGCTTCAGCGTCGGCTTCGCACCCCTTGAGGCCTTCGACTACGCGGCGACGCTGCAGGTCGGCTCGAACGATCCCGACGAGCCGCTGGTCTTGGTCCGCCTCACGGGCACGGGGTTGCCCGCACCGCCCGAACCCGACGCGGGAATCGTGGCCGACGCGGGCCTCGACGCGGGTGGCGGAGCCAGCACGGCAGGCGGCTGTGGCTGCCGCATCAGCGAGCCTCGTTCGTCAGGCCGCGCGGGCCTCTTGCTCGCGATCTTGGGTCTCGTCCTCGGCGCGCGCTGGCGCCGACGTCGAACGCTCAGTGTCCGGCGGGAAATAAACTGATCGCCTTCCTGCGTCGAGGCGCCCCGCTCGCAAGGCGCGAGGAGCGAGCATACCGGGGGTATGTGAGCGACGAGCAACGCAGCGAGCGGGGATGGATCGGCGTAGGAAGGCCAGTTTATTTCCCGGCGGATACTCAGCTGAGCTTGGCCACGGCCGCGGCGATGCGCGCCATGCCTGTCTCGATCTGGTCTTCGCTGGTCGCGTAGCTCATGCGCAGGTAGCCGGGCGCTCCAAAGGCGGTCCCGGGCACGAGCGCGCAGCACGCCTCGTCCAGCAGATAGCCCGCCAGGTCGACATCGCTCTCGATGCGCTTTCCTGCGGCGTGTCGTCCCACGAGCGCGCGGGCGTCCACGAAGGCGTAGAAGGCACCTTCCGGCATGCGCGCGTGGAGTCCGTCGATGGCGTTGATGCGGCCGATGATGAGATCCCTTCGCCGCTCGAAGGCCGCGCACATCTCGACCACGGGCTCTTGCGGACCCGTCAGCGCTGCCAGCGCCGCGTACTGGGCGACAGCGGTGGGGTTCGAGGTGGACTGGCTCTGGAGGGTGTCGCAGGCGTTGGCCACCTGGGTCGGCGCCAAGAGCCAACCGATGCGCCAGCCGGTCATGGCGTAGGTCTTGGAGACGCCGTCGACCACGACCATGCGATCCTTGAGCTCGGGCGCGAGCTCCAGCGCCGACCTGTTCTCGAAGCCGCCGTAGATGAGCTCGCCGTAGATCTCGTCCACGATGATCCAGAAGTCGTGCTCGGCGCAGACCTCGAGCAGAGCCTTCAGGGAATCGGCGTCGTAGGCCGATCCCGTGGGGTTGCTGGGCGTGCACAGGATGAGGGCGCGCGTGCGATCGGTGATGGCCGCGCGCAGCGTCTCGGGCTGCAGGCGAAAGCCCTGCTCTTCCGTCGTCTCGGCGATCACGGCCGTCGCGCCGACGAGGCGCACTTGCTCCGGGTAGCTCACCCAGTAGGGCGCCGGGATGATCACCTCATCGCCCGGTCCGTAGAGGGCGAGGGCGAGGTTGAAGAGCGCGTGCTTGGCGCCGACCGTGACCACCACCTCCTCGGGGCGATGGCGAACGCCGCCGCGCCGCTTGGCCGAGGTCTCGACGATCACCTCCCTCAGCTCCTGCACACCGCGCGCGGTCGTGTAGTGGGTCGCGCCGGCCCGAATCGCCGCGTGGGCAGCCTCGCAGATCGACTCGGGCGTGGGAAAATCAGGCTCTCCGAGCGAGAACGACAGCACGTCCTTGCCCGCTGCGCTCAGCTCGCGCGCCTTCTGAGCGACCGCGATCGTGGCGGAGGGTTTGATGACATCGAGGCGTGAGGCGAGCTTCAGCGTGGACATGCGCCCCCCATAGCAGATGCTCGGCCAGACGACTACGCGGCACACCTGGGGAGCAGCGCCTGCTGCACCCGCAGCCGTGCAGACCGCTGCCGAACCAGAGGTCCGTGGGTTCAGACGGGGTCGATGAGCCAGCGCCCCCGCAGCCGCCGACCGAGCGGTGCACCCGTACCGCGACCGAGGCGGCGAGGACGTACGCGGACGGAGCGGTACACCCGTAGCGCGACCGAGGCGGCGAGGACGTACGCGGACGGAGCGGTACGAAGGGATGGCTGGCTCCAGGCGCGCTCGCCCTCGCGCCCGCAGCCAAAAACAGACCGCTGCCGAACCAGAGGTCCGTGGGTTCAGACGGGGTCGATGAGCCAGCGCCCCCGCAGCCGCCGACCGAGCGGGACACCCGTACCGCGACCGAGGCGGCGAGGAGGAAAGCGGCTCAGCGGCCCCGGCTGGACCCACGGACCCGTCAGATGAAGATGATGCCGCCTTCGGGCGGGACCACGATGTACACATTGCGTGAATCGAGATCCGCGACGCCGTTGCCGACCACGATGATCTTCGCCTGGAAGATCTGCGCGGTCGCCGCGGGCGGTCGAACGTCGTTCCAGAAGTCGATGTTGAACTCGACCTGCGTGCCGGGGATGACGCCATAGAAGGTGGTGTCGTCCTTGCTGGCGTAGCCCGCGCCGGGGACGCCCTCGCGGTAGCCCTCGGCGGGCACGATGCTCTTGATGAAGAGCGTGGCGTCGAACTCGTCCGGGTTGCCGGGTACGTTCTCCGTGCGCGTGTTCACGTCCTGCGGCGTGCCGCCCACGAGCTGGGCGACGGCGTCCACGACCGCCGTGCTCAGACCGGAGCCGTCGCCGCTGATGTCGAAGACGAGCGGGCTGCCGGAGCCGTCCACCGTGCCCGTGTCGCGGGCGACGGTCTCGTAGTCGGTGCGCAACGAACCGCTGCCGCTGAAGACACCGATCACGCGCGCGCCGATGCCCGTGAGCGCGGCCACGGTGGCGTCGTAGCTGGGCGCGGTGAACGAATAGGCGTCGTGACCTCCGGGGCCGTTGTGGAAGTTGTAGTCGCCGAAGAGCAGGATGATCGGCAGCGCGCCCGGGCGGAAGCAGGGGTAGCCGCGGCGCACGCCCGCCTCGTCCGGAATCGACGGGCAGGTGTGGTCGGGAACGCTGCCGCCGGGCCAGGTCAGGCCCATGCCCGTCGCCGTGGCGTGCATGGCGGGGACGTAGCTCTCGGGGCCATCGGCGCCATAGTGACAGGGCAGACCCTGAACCGCCTCGAGGATGTCGGGCGTGCCGTTGGGACCTCCGGTGATGGTGCCGATGTCGTTGGTCGCCGCGTTGCTCGGGCAGACGGTCGGGCTGGCCGAGATGCTCCACGCGCCCAGATCCTCATTCGGTGGGGCGATACTGCGGAGCAGATAGAAGGGCAGATCGTTGCCCGAGCCGTAGAAACCCGTGGGGAAGTCGTCCATGCCGCCTGCGCCGAACTGCACGTCGGGGATGGCGGCCTGGATGCCGGGGATGATGGTGCCGACGAGGCCCGTGATCAGGTTCGTACGCTCACCCCCCATGGAGCCCGTCATGTCGACCAGGAAGAAGACGTCGGCCACGGAGATGTCCGTGCCGAAGCGCAGTGGGCGGTTCGCGCGGTCGCCGTTGTAAGGCAGCACGACGAAGAAGTCGCCGGGCGGAATGGTGCTGCCAGACTCGAGGGGATCCGTGCCCGTGCCGTCGACCTCACCGAGGTCCGTGACGCCGTCACTGTCCGAGTCGACCTGCCGCGGGTCCGTGCCCAGCACGGACTCGCGTTCGTCCGACAGACCGTCGTTGTCGCTGTCTGGGTCACGGAAATCCCAGATGCCATCGCCATCGGAGTCCGCGGGCGCGCAAGGGTTGGTCGAGCGCGCTTCATCCGCGTCGGGTACGCCGTCGCCATCGGAGTCGAGGTCGAGGTAGTCGGGCGTGCCGTCACCGTCGGTGTCCGCGGTGGCGTCGCCTTCGATGGCGTCGGCGATGCCGTCCATGTCAGCGTCCCGCCCTGCGCGACAGCCGGCTGCGCCCGAGTCCGGCGGATCGACGATGCCGCCGCCATCCGCGCGCATCGGTCCGACGTGACCCGCGGAGCAACCGCCGAGCGCGAGCAGGGCCGCGAGCGCCGTGAGGAAAGATGTGTTTCGTGTGTTCAGCTTCATCGCCCACCTCTTCGCGCGCAAGATAGCAGCTCCGCGCCCCATGGTCATTGGGGGGGCGGCTATTGACCGAATCAAAGGGGCCGGGTGGGCTCAGATCAGGATCGTGCCGCCGTCGGGCGGAACGATGATGTAGACGTTGCGGGAGTCGAGGTCCGCGACGCCGTTACCGACCACGATGATCTTCGCCTGGAAGATCTGCGCCGCGGCGGCCGGCGGGCGTACGTCGTTGAAGAAACGCACGTTGAACTCGACCTGCGTGCCGGGAACGACGCCGTAGAAGGCGATGTCGTCCTTGCTGTCGTAGCCGACGCCGGGGACACCGGCCGCGTAGCCCTCGATGGGCACGATGGCCTTGATGAACTCGGTGGCGTTGAAGTCGTCGGGGTTGCCAGCGACGTTCTCCGTGCGAGTCGTGACGTCCTGCTTCACGCCGCCCGTGAGCGCACCGATGCCCTCGACGATGGAGTCGGAGACGCTGCCGCCGGGCGCGTCGTAGACGAGGGGCGTGCCGCCTCCATCGACGGTGCCGGTCTGGGTCGCGACCTGCACCATCATGGCGCGCCCGCCGCCGTCCACGGCCACACCGATGAAGCGCGCGCCGATGGTGTTGAGGGCGGTGACGGCCTGGGCGAACGTGTGCGGCGGCGGAGAGATGCCGGAATAGGTGTCCTCACCCGAGGGGCCGTTGTGCCAGCTCACGTCGCTGACCAAGATCACGATCGGCAGCGCGCCGGGGCGGAAGCAGGGATAGCCACGCCGAGGCGCGGGCTCGTCCGGGATGGACGGGCAGCTCTTGCGCGCCAGGTTGAAGTTGCCGCCACCGGAGTAGCTGAAGCTGCCGCCTTCGCCCGTGGCCGTCTGGTAGAGCGCCTCGACCTGCGACTCGGGCAAATCGGCGCCGCCGCCCGCGCTCAGGCGACCGAGGGCCGCCTGCACCGAGGGCAAGCTGTCCGTGATGTCCTGCTCGTTCTTGTACGGCTGGTCGCCCGAGTCACCGTAGTAATCGCCGCCGCCGAAGATCGAGCCTGGGTCCCCGAAGGGGAAGTCGCGGTGGAATCCCACGCCCATCTGCACGTCGGGGATGCGCATGCTGATCTGGGTGGAGATGCTGGTGAGCGAGCTCGTCACGTTGGAGATGGGCGTGCCCATGGAGCCAGTGGTGTCGATCAGGAAGTAGACGTCCGCCACCGAGATGCTGGTGCCGAAGCGCAGCGGGCGAATCGCCTCCGGGCCGCCGAAGGGCAACACCACGAAGAAGTCAGTCTCCGGGATGGTGCTGGTCGGATCGAGCGGATCCGTGTGCGTGCCGGTCGCCTCGCCGAGGTCGGTGACGCCGTCGCCGTCCGTGTCGATGTTGTGCGGATCCGTGTGGTAGACGTTGACCTCGTCGCCGTCGGAGAGGCCGTCGTTGTCGCCGTCCGTGTCCCACCAGTCGGGCGTGCCGTCACCATCCGTGTCGATGAGCGCGCAGCGATCGGCGTCGCCGTGCTCGACGGCGTCGGACACGCCGTCGCCGTCGGAGTCGTCGTCGAGCCAGTTCGGGATGCCGTCGCCGTCGATGTCGCTGTTGCCCTCGACGGCGTCGGCGATGCCGTCTCCGTCCATGTCCTGCGTGCGGTCGCAGCCGGGCACGAGGGTCGAGCTGTCGGGCGTGCCTCCGTCACCGCCGCGGTTGGGGCGATGGGCGCTAGCGGTACAGCCGAGGCCGGACAACGACAAGGCGAGAGTGAGAAACAGCAGGTTGCGGGTCATGGGCTCGTCTCCGGACGGCGCCGTTCGAGGAACGGCCGGATGGGTCGGGCAAGTGAGAAGGGAAATCGAGTGAGGACGAAGCGGGATCAGATGACTGGACCGCCCGTGCTGGCGGGGACGACGATGAAGACCTGGCGCGTGTCGAGCACGGCCGCGCCACCACCGCGCACGTCGATGAAGGCGATGTAGACCTGCGCGCTGGCCTCGCCGGGCACGTCCGTGTTCTGGAAGCTGATGCGGAACTTCACGGCCGTGCCAGGGATCGCGCCGAAGAAGGTGGACTCGTCCACGGCGGCCACGGCGTCCGCGTGACTGACGCCCGCGGGCTCGGTCCAGCAAGGATCCGTGGGCGGAGCGGCGCGACACGCGGGCTGCCGGCGCCGGATGAACGCGGTGGCGTCGACGGCGTCGGTCGGGTCATCGCGCAACGCCGTGTCCACGTCGAGGGGCACGCGCGTGGCGATGGTCTCGATGGCGTTCACGACCGTGTCCGCGAAGATCGTGCCCGTGCCACCACCGCTGGGCAGGTCGTACACCAGGGCGGTGCCGTCGAGATCGACGGAGCCGCTCTCTTCGGCCGTGCGCGTCATGAAGTAGCAGGGCGTGCGACCGTCGGGCCCGACGACCGTGGTGCAGCTCGTGCTGGAGGCGTTGACGCCGACGTACTTGGCGCCACGCCGCGTCATCTCGCTCATGGCCTGCGCCCAGGTGTGAGCCGCCGGCGTGAAGCCCGTGTAGTCCGAGCAGGAAGAACTCTCACCGGGCGGGCCGTTGTGCGAGCAGTAGTCCGTGAAGTGGACGATGATGGGCAGCGCGCCGTCCCGGAAACAGGGCGCGCCATAGCCCGTGTCGAGGCAGTCGCCCACGTAGCGCCGCAGCATGTAGGAGGAGCTGCCGCTGCCGGTCCAAGAACCGCCCTCGCCGGTGAGGATCTGGTAGAGGGCCTCGGAGCTGGACTCGGGCCCATCGGCGCCGCCGTGCAGGCTCATGCCGCTGAAGGCGGTCTGGACGTCGGCCGCGCGAGCCGGAGGCGTCATGCCGATGGCCAGGATGAAGGGCTGGTCGGGGCCGCCGCCGTAGCTGCCAAAGGGAAAGTCATCGTGCTGACCGCCGCCAAAGTAGGCGTCGGGGATGGTCTCACGGATGCGGTCGATGAGGCCCGTGCCGGGCGTGGCGACCGTCGTCTTCACGTTGCTGAGCGTGCCGCTCATGGAGCCGGTCGTGTCGGTTAGGAAGAAGACGTCGGCGACGCGGATGTCGGTGGCGAAGTCGAGGTCACGCTCCACGGGCTCGCCGAGGTAGGGCAAGACCACGAAGAAGTCCTCGCGCGGGATCGTGCAGTCGGCGCGAGTCGCGCAACCGCACTCGGGGGCGCCACCCGCGGGCGGGCAGTTGATGGACTCGTAGGCGCCCTCCACCAAGTCGCCGAAGGAGTCGCCGTCGGAGTCGATGTTGCACAGGTCGCTGCCCAGCGCCTGCTCTTCACGATCACCGAGGCCGTCGTTGTCGCTGTCGCTGTCGGCGAAGTCGGGGCTACCGTCGGCTGCCACCATGCCCGTCGCCGGATCGACCTCATTCGGGCAGCTGCGCGGTGGAGTGGCCAGGTTGGCGTCGCCCGCCTCGACCGAGTCCGCAATCCCGTCGTCGTCCGAGTCCAGGTCGCGATAGTTGGGGATGCCGTCGTCGTCCGTGTCCCGCCGGCCCTCCTGGGCGTCCGTGATCGTGTCGCCGTCGGAGTCCAAGTCGAAGACGTCGGGGATTCCGTCGAGGTCCGAATCGGCGGGCGAAGCCGGGTCACCGACCTCCTCCGAGTTGGGGATGCCGTCCCCGTCCACGTCCGCGTCGCGTGCGTCGGAGATGCCGTCCCCGTCCATGTCACCGCCGCGCTGCTCGGCGTCGGGCGTGCCGTCGCCGTTGGCGTCGAGGTCGAGGAAGTCGGGCGTGCCGTCCATGTCGGTATCGATCGGGGGCGTCACGCAGTTGGCGTCGCCGGCCTCGACGCTGTCGTCGATTCCGTCACCGTCCGAATCCGTGTCCATGGCGTTCGGGATGCCGTCGCCGTCCGCGTCCCCCGTGCCCTCGTCCACCGAGCTGATGAAGTCACTGTCGGGATCGTCGCCGCCACCGCAGCGCGTGATCGGGCTGCTGCCGTCGACGTCCGGGCCCGCGTCCCCTGCGGGAGGGGTCGACGTGTGGCCCCCGCAACCGGACAGGGCGAGCAAGCCCGCGAGCAGCAGGACCTGCCAGGCGGGATGAGCCAGGGGAGCGCGGAGGGCGAAGCTAGGTGACATGCGAGTATGGTTTCCGAGTTCGGCGAGCCGGATGGATGGGGAGCACGATAGGCTTGGCGCAAGTGCAGCCGCAAGGCCCCCTGCTTTCATGCAAGAGGTGTAGCGGGAACGGCCAACCTATGCCAAGAAGACATCTGGAAGCCGGGGGACGGCGCGTGGAGATGGCCGACCACACTCGTTCGGGCGAGCTTAGCCGCTATCGGGCACTTGCCCGGCGGCCTCGACACCCTACCCAGCGGCCACCACGCCCTACCCACGCGGCCATCACGCCCAACAAGAGAAGAGAGTTCCATGCTTCGCGCCCAAAGCTTCGCCATCCTCCTCACCAGCTGCGCTGCGTTGCTCGTCGCGGCTTGTGGTCCCACCTACCCGAACTGCAACAACGACGAGAACTGCCACACGGGAGAGTTCTGCGTCAACGGGCAGTGCCAGTCCTGTCGTGACGACGCCGATTGCCCCGCGGGCCAGAGCTGCAACGAAGGTCGCTGCGATCCGATCGACGGCTACTGCGCGGGCAACGCCGATTGCCCCGCGGGCCAGGAGTGTCAGGGCAACCGCTGCATGGCGACCCAGTCCGTCGAGATGCCCGAGGCCGACACCACGCCCACGGAGCCTCCGCCTTGCCAGCTCTCGGCCGTATACTTCGACTTCGACGCGGACGGCCTGAGCAGCGGCACGCGCGACGCCATCCAGGCCAACGCGCGCTGCGTCCAGAGCCGCAACATCGCCCACGTCCACCTCACCGGCAACTGCGACCCCCGCGGCACCGAGGAGTACAACCTCGCGCTGGGCGATCGCCGTGCCCGCAACGTGAAGAGCTTCCTCGTCTCCCTCGGCGTCGCGACCCGCGCGGTCAGCGCGTCGTCCGTCGGTGAAGAGATGTCGCGCGGCACGGACGAGTCGAGCTGGTCCCGCGACCGTCGCGTGGACTTCACGGAACGCTGAGCATGCGTGCGCTGACCATGCGGCCTGCACTCGGCGCGCTCGCGGCGCTGCTCCTGCTCACGACGGCCTGCGTCAAGAAGGCGGAGGGGGAGCGCCTGATGGCGCAAGCCCGGGAGCACGAGCAGCGCATCACGGCCCTCGAGCAGGGCTTGGCCAGCGAGCGCACGTCGCTCGGAGAGGCCGTCGCGCAAGCACACCAGAAGGTCGAGGAGCTGCAGGAGGTGCTGACCCAGGCCACGGCCGTGGTCACGCGCAACAGCGCCGACGTGGGCGCGCAGGTGGAACAACTCCAGCAGCAGCTCGCGACCCTCGAGGGGCAGCTCGCCGAGCAGCAGAACGAGCTGACCCAGACGCGCGGACAGGTGGAGCAGCAGAGCGAGCAGATGAGTCAGCAGCTACGTCGCGTCGCACGCAGCGCCGGCGTGGACGTGACGCTCGAGGAGAGCGAGATCCCCACCGACAGCTCGGAGCATTGGGCGGCGGCCCAGCAGGCTCTGACCGCTGGACAGAGCGGACGCGCGCGAGCGCTCTTCCAGGCTTTCGTGCAGCGCCACCCCAGGGACGATCAAGCCGACGACGCGCAGCTGGCGATCGGCAAGGGCTACCTCGCGGACGGGCAACCCGCCCGCGCGCTCGGCGCGCTGCAAGAGGTGATCCGCAACTTCCCCCACGGAGACACGGTGGACGACGCGCTGCTGGCCATGGGCCAGGCCTTCTTCGATCTCCACGCCTGCACCGACGCCCGCACGGCCCTCGAGACCTTGGTGCGCACCCAGCGCCGTTCGCCTCTGGTGAGCCAGGCTCGCGCCAAGCTACGCGAGATCCAACACGCGCCCGCCAGCGCCTGCACCAGCTGAGCGCGCGGCGCGAGGCGACAGGGCCCCGCGGTCCTCAGACGGGCCAGTGGTAGAGCATGGCGTACACGATCACGCCCGTGACCGAGACGTAGAGCCAGACGGGGTACGCCACGCGTGCCCAGGGTCGATGCTGCTCGAAGCGGTCGCGCAGACCCAGGTAGAGCGCGCGCAACACCAGTGGCACCACCGCCATGGCCGCGAGCACGTGGCTCGCCAGCAGGATCAGGTAGGCGACGCGGACCGCACCCGTGCCGGTGAAGTGGTGATCGCCGAAGAGCACGATGCGCGTGAGGTAAAAGCCGAGGAAGACGCAGGACGCGCCGAAGGCGGCCAGCATGCCGCGACGATGGCCCTCGCGGTCACCCCTTCGGATGCGGCCACGGGCGATGAGCATCAGCACGGCGGCGGTACCGTTGAAGAGCGCCGAGGCGAGCGCCAAGACATGAGAGGTTTCCAAGACCCTACTCGTTCAAGAGGTGGAGCGTGTCCCGAGCCAGTCGATCGATGCCCTCGCCGTCGTGCGGGTAGTAGCCGCGTAGATGGCGAGCCTTGTCGACGAGCACGAAGTGCGTGTCGTGCACGATGTCGTAACCGCCACCTTCGCGCTCCACGGGCTCCCCCATGGCGACGCGGAAGCTCTCGACGACGCGGCGCATCTCCGCGGGCGGTCCGGTGAGGAGTGACCAGTGCCGGGTGTCGAGGGAGAAGCGTTGCGCGTAGGCGCTCAACACCTCGGGCGTGTCCGTGTGCGGATCGACGCTGAAGGAGACGATGCGTAGATCCTCCCCGTGGTCGCCGAGGCGATGGGAGAGGTTCTTGAGCTGCGTCGTGAGCACGGGGCAGATGGTGGGACAGCTCGTGAAGAAGAAGTCCGCGACCCAGATCTTGCCCTCGAGGTCGTGGGCGCGCAGCGGCTGGCCCGCCTGGTCCGTCAGCGTGAAGTCCGGGACCCTGAGCAGGGTCGGAGGAGCCGTGGCGCCGCCAGAGCAGGCCATGGCGAGTGCGAGGAGCGCGAGAGTGGCGAGCGCGCGAGACATGGCGGCGACGCTCGGCGAGCTAGACGGCCCCGACCACGAGGGCCGCGAAGAGCGCGGTGAGATAGACGAGGGAGCCGACGAAGACGCGCCGCGACCACCTCGGATGCGCCTCGCGTCGCAGACCCGGCAGCACCAATGTCAGAAACCCGATGCCGAGCACACCCGCGCTGACGAGGTAGATGGGCCCGGCCACACCCAGCGGATAGAGCATGAGCGAGACGGGGAAGAGCGCGAGCGTGTAGATGGCCGACTGCACGCGCGCGTAGTGGTTGCCACGCACGGAGGGCAGCACCACGAGCCCTGCGGCCTCGTACTCCTTGCGTCGGAAGATGCTGATCGCGAGGGAGTGGGGGATCTGCCAGAGGAAGAGGATGCCGAAGAGCACCAGGCCAGGCCCGCCGATCTCCCCGGTGGCGGCGGTCCAGCCCATCAGCGGAGGCAGGGCCCCAGGCAGCGCTCCCACCAACAGAGCCAGCGAGCTGCGCTGCTTCATCGGCGTGTACACGGCGACGTAGCTCGCCAGAGCCAGCGCCCCGAGCGCGCCCGTGAGCGGGTTCACGCCGAACCAGAGCACGGGGACGGAGACGGCACCGAGGCCGAGCCCCGTGAGCAACGCCACCCAGGGCTGCATGCGGCCGTCGGGCAGCGGGCGGTTCCGCGTACGCCTCATCAGGCGATCGGTGTCGCGCTCGAGGTAGCAGTTGAGCGAGTTGGCGGCGGCAACGACGGCGGCCGTGGTCAGCAGCGTGATGGCGACGATGAGGCCCGAACGATGTCCAGGCGCGAGCCACATGCCACCGGCCGTGGTCACCAGCACCATCAGCGTGATGCGCGGCTTGGCCAGGGAGACGAGGTCTCGCAGGGACCCCATGGGCACGGTTCTCTCGATGGACACGGTCATCGGCGAGCAGGACTTTGGTAGCAGCCTCGGGAGTCGTCAAGGGCCGGGCCCGATCAGGACGAGCTCCACCGTCGGCCAAACGACGCTTCAGCGAAGCGCCAGCGCAGCGACCAGAGCGATCGCTCCGCCGAGGGCGAGGACGACGCTGACGCCCAGGATGATCCAGGCCGTGCTCGACGACGGGGGCTTGGCGGGCGGCCCGTACTCATCGGACTCCGAGTGGGCGAGGGGCGCCATCGGGGGAGGCGCGGGCGCCTGCGTCTCGATGGTGGAAGGCCGGCCGTCCAACACGTCCTGCAGCGCGTCACCGAAGGCGGCGGCCGAGGGGAAGCGGTTGTCGGGATCCTTCTCGATCGCCTTCATCAGCGCCGCTTCGAGCCCCGCCGGGTAGTCGCGCTCGAGCCGCTCGGCCAGAGCCATGGGCTTGCCGTGCACGTGCAGCTGGATGTACTCGATGGGCTGCTTGGCCTCGAAGGGCAGCTTCCCGGTCAAGAGCTCGAACAGGATGATGCCCAGGGAGTAGATGTCGCTGCGCGCGTCCAGGGTCTTCCCGCGCGCCTGCTCGGGGCTCATGAACTCCGGCGTCCCGAAGACCATCCCTTCGCGCGTCAGCACCATCGAGCCCGGACCCATCTCGCGCTCGGTGACCTTGGCCAGACCGAAGTCGAGCACCTTGGGAAAGTCGGGGATGTTGCCCTGGCTGGTCAGGAAGATGTTCTCGGGCTTGAGATCGCGATGGATGATGCCCGCGCGGTGCGCTTCCTCGAGCGCGCCGCAGACCGGGATCATCACGCGCAGGGCACGCATGGGATCCATCGGCCCCTCGGAGCGCACGACCTGCGCCAGGTTCTTGCCCTCGAGGTACTCCATCACCAGGTAGCAGGCGCCGTCCTCGAGCTGACCGTAGAGGAAGACGCGCGCCGTGTTGGGATGCGAGAGATGGCTCATCGCCCGCGCCTCACGGCGGAAGCGCGAGACCAGATCCTTACGCGAGAGGTAGCGCGAGTGGAGGATCTTCACCGCCACGGAGCGATTCATCTCGGGCTGGTCGGCCCGATACACGGCACCCATCCCGCCCGCGCCGATGCGCGCGACGACGTCGAACTGACCCGCGATATTCGTCCCTACATAGGAGTCCGCCACGCCGGCACGATACCAGATATGGCGCGCAACCCGGCCCCCTTTCGGACGACAAGGGCCCGAGGCAAAAGATGAGCCACGAACCCACGAAGATCGGCGCCCCACACCACGCGCCGCGGACGATCGTGCCGGCCCACGCCGCCCGCAAGTCGGCCCAGGCAGGCCGAACAGGCTTCCACGAATGGCTGAAGCGAGGCGAGGAGCGCAGCCGCCACGCTCCCGGTGAGGGGCGCCCCGACGGCAAGCCCAGAAGGCGCGAGGATGGAGAAGCGTCGGCCCCCGTGCCCGGCGAACGAGGCACGCACGGGGCGCAGGATGCGAGCCGACGCGCGCTGCGCGAGGACCAACGCAGGGCCGACGACCGCAGGGACGATCGCCTGGGCCCCGACGCCGACCGACGAGCCGACGAGCGCGGGCTCTCGCCCTTCCAGCCACCGCCCTCCGTGCTCCTCTCGCCTTCCCTCTCCCCTGCCACGCCCGCGTCCAAGACCGCCGGCAGCGCCGCCGCCCACGCGGAGACCGCGGCCATGGCCGAACGCCTGCTCGACACCTTGAGGATCGGGCGCGCCGCCGACGGAAGCCATCAGGTGCGCATGCGTCTCTCGCCGAATTCGCGCTACGCCGGCGTCGAGGTGCGCCTCGAAGAGCACGGAGGCGAGCTGCGCGCCTCGTTGCTGGCCGAGCCCGGCGCCGACGCGCGTGCGGCGGAGTTGGCCGACGACATCGTGCGTGAACTGCGTGCGCGTGGCGTCGACCTGACGGACGTCGAGATCGAACGTGCTTAGGTCGAACCGACCGAGCCACACGCGGGCGTCACGACACGAGCGAGAGCCCGCGTGAAGCGCCATAGGGGTCGCCAGAAGTCGCCTCCGTGGACATACTCGGTGCCGTGAGTTCGCCTCGCCCCTACCCCTACGAGCACTTACCGCGGATGAGCCGTGAAGAGGTGCGCCTGTTGCGGCGCGCCGTGCGCACGCTTCCCCTGGAGGCGCCCGAGGCGATGCTCCAGGCGGCGAAGGAGCTCTTCGGCGTGCGCCCTCGTCTGGAACCCACGCCGCTGTCCTTGGCGCGTCCGGGGCAGCTCCTCCAGTCGCTGGGCGATCCGCTGGTCGCTCTCTGCCTCGAAGGCGTCGAGGGTCGGCGCGACGCCATCGCCATCGAGCTCGACTGCGAGCTGGGCCTCTCCGTCGTCGATCGCACGCTGGGCGGAGAAGGCGGCGTCGCGGTGGGCTCGGGGCTCACCCCCATGGACGATGCACGCCGCGGCATCCTCGCCTACGCCGCGGGTCGCATCCTCGCCGCGAGTCGTGTCGCCATGCGTGTCGGCGCGGTGGTGACGACCCGGGCGGCGCTGCTCGCGATCCTCGGCGACGAGGGCTCGTGGGTCTGGCCGCTGCGCGTGCGTCTGGGCGAGGAGCTGGGCGCCATGCGCGTCTGGATCCCCACGCGGCTCCTGGATCGGGCCGAGCCGAAGGCGCCCGTGCGCAGCCTCTTCGCCGGGCTGGAGCTGGTCGGGTCCATCGTCGTCGGCAGGGCACGGCTCCACGCGGCCGAGTTCTTCGACCTGAGCCCAGGCGACGTGCTCGTGCTCGACGAAGCCAGCATCTCGCGGCTCGACTCGAGCGGCGAGGCCAGCCTACGTTTCGGACCAGGCGGCACCCTCAGGGCCGATTGCCTGCTCTCGGATGGCACGCTCACACTGAAGACCATCGCGCTGGACCCCAGCCGATCCTTCCAACAGGGGAAGCTCATGCACGACACGGACCGCACAGACACCTTCGAGGAGCCCGGACAGAGCGCCGACGCGACGCTCGAGGCCCTGGCCGACGCGCCCATCGAGATCGTGGTGGAGCTCGGGCGCTGCTCCCTCAGCCTGGGTGAGCTCTCCGCGCTGAGGCCCGGCGAAGTCGTGCTGAGCGGACAGCGCGTGGGCGGAACGGTGACGCTGCGCGCGGGCGATCGCGCCGTCGCCAGCGGCGAGCTGGTGGACGTCGAGGGCGAGGTCGGCGTGCGCCTGACGGACGTCGCACGCTGAGGGGCCGCGAGTCCGAACCTCAGTAGTAGAGCGTGAGTCCGGCGAGGGGTGAGACGATCAGCTGGGGGCGGCTGAATGTCTCCCCCTTGCTGCTGCCCATCACCTGTACGCCGGCTTCGATGCCGAGGAACTGATTGATCTCCAGGACCAGGCCGACGATGCCGTTGGCGCCCAACGTGTAGGTGCGCGAGCAGCCCGATCCGCAGACGCTGTCGCCCCAGCCCGTGAGCTGCAGTCCGACGCCGATGAAGGGCACCCAGGCCGTGCGGTTCAGGAACGAGTAGCGCAGACCCGCTCCGAGCCAGAAGGCGTTGAGCGTCTGGTCCGAGATCGTGCCGCTGTAGGAGACGTTGTTGATCATGGCGCCGAGGTTGATCTCACCGGACAGGCCCCCGGGAAACTCCCAGCCGATGCGGCCCTGAATGCCGATGCCCGGAGCCGCCCTGACCACGCCGACGTCCGGGGAAGCCGAACTCGCATTGTTGAGGTCGGTGAGCCAGATGGGCACGATCAAGTGGAAGCCGTACTCGATGCCGCGGCCCTCTTCGGCCGTGGCCGGTTGCGCCGCGGGCTGCTGCTGCACGGGCTGCGCCGTCGCGTAGGTCGGCTGAGCGTAGACGGGCTGGGCTGTGGGCTCGGCGGCGTAGCCGTCCGCGGGTGCGTCGCCATAGCCGCCCGGAGGTGGCTCGGCGAAGGCCGCGCGCTCGGGGGCGAGCAGCGAACAAGCGGCGAGGACGTGGATGAGGAGGAGACGCTTGAAGTTAGGCATGATAATACCCTTCCGACGCGGGGAGCCGCCGTCCATTCAAACGGCGGCGCCGGTCAATCGACGATGGCGAAGCGCAGCTCGCGCCTCTGACCTTCCCTCGAATACTCGATCCAGAGCTCCGAGGCGACGCGCAGACCGTTCCACACCGTGAGGGCCTGCTCTGGGCGCTCGACCGACTGGCCGTTCACCTTGAGGATGGTGTCACCCGGTCCGAGGTCGATGGCGCGGAAGCGCGGATCCTCGGGATACAGACGCGCGATGCGGAAACCCACGAAGTGCCCATCCTGGAGGTCGGGCTCGGTCTCGACGCCCTGCAGGAAACGACCGAGGCCCGCGTCGAGCACGGGCATCAGCGCCGCGCGGGAGATCTCTCCCGTGCTGACCGGCGGCGCGGGCGTGGCCACCTCGGCGCCAGAGGAGTCGGAGGAGTCGGAGGCATGGGCCGAGGACGCCTCGGTCGACTGGCCGCAGGCCGAGAGGCAGAGGAGCAGGCTGACGAGGACGGGACGCATGGCAGTCATGTGCGCCCAAGGGCAGCCAGAGGTCAATTTTCCGGCGGCTCGCCACGCGCCTGACGCACGGCGGCGAGCACGTCGGCCGCGACCTCTGCCATGGGGCGGTCGGCGTCGACATGGACGATGGCGTCGTTGGGAAAGTGCCGGTCGATCTCGCGATAGAAGGCACACAGCTGCTGCTGCAGATCCTCGCCGTCATACATCTCACGGCCACCGCTGCGCTCGAGTCGGCGACGCGCCGCGACCTCGGACGGGACGTCCAGGACGAGGGTCAGATCGGGGCGACGCGCGTGCTTGTTCAGCTCCTTCACCCAATCGAGGGCCGCGTCGTCGCCGCCACCCGTGGTCGCCTGATAGGCCACGGAGGAGTGGTCGTAGCGGTCACTGATCACCGTCACACCATCGCGGATGTTCGGGTGAATCTCCGCCTCGAGGTGGTCCATGCGATCGGCGGCGAAGAGCAGCGCCATGGTGGTCCAAGACGGCGGGCGACCGCCGTGCATGCCCGGAACGACGACTCGACCCGACAGGATCTGCCGCAGCAGGTGCCCGACGGGCCCGTCGCTCGGCTCATGCGTCGTGTGCACGGGCAGCCCACGGCCCGCGAGCGCCTGGGCCAGGAGACCAGCGTGGGTGGTGGTGCCCGCGCCATCGACACCCTCGATGACGATGAAGAGACCTTCGATCATCGGCGCAGGCTAGCAGCTTCCCACGATCAGCGGGGAGGGGGTTCCACGGGCTCTTGCCCGGACCCGCACAGGCTGAGATCGCCGAGGCGACACAGGCCGAGGCGCGCCTGCTGCGCCAAGGGCGCGCCCGCTCCCACCTGGAGATAGGCTCGGTAGGCCTGCCGCGCGCCCGCTGGATCGTGCAATCGATTCTCACGCAGCCGCGCCAGGGCGAACAGGGCCGTGCTTCCGAACACGCCGCTGGTCTCGGCGTCGGCCGCCCGACGATAGGCCTCGCCCGCCCCGGCCCAGTCCTGCTCTCGCTCGCGCGTGTCCGCGACCATGCTCCAGGCCCGCGCCTGCTCCCTGGACTGCCCGCTGCGCACGATCGCGTAGAGCTCGTGGCGAGCTTCTTCGTACTGCCCATGCTCCGTGAAGCGCAGCGCGAGCTCGAAGCGGGCGTCCGCGTCGAGGGCGCGCGTCGGGCGCGTGTCGGGCGCGGGAGCCGCGACTGCGGTCGGGGCCGAAGGCGGCACCTCCATCGTGTCGAGGGCCGGCGCGTCCGCAGCCTGGGCATGTCCCGCAGGGCTCGTCGCGATGGTGTCGGCTTCGTTCGACTCGGCCGCCGCGTGCTCCTCCTCGCCCGAGGGAGCGAAGGCCGAAGCAGGGGCGAAATCGCGCACAGGCTGGCGACCTCGGCTCTCCACATGCAGCGTCTCGCCCGCGAGCAGTCGACGCGCGCCACCGAAGGGCAACGGACCGACGCGCACGATGCCATGCTCGACCGTGACGTCGGTGGAGCCATCGGCCGCGACCCGCACTCGGAACGCCGTGCCCACGACCTCGACCCGCGCGCTCTCGGTCTCGAGCACGAAGCCCTCTTGCCCCGGATGCTCGGGGTTGAACTCCACGCGCACCTCGCCCCGCTCGAGGCGCATGCGCACATCCGACTGCATGCGCTCGGGCACCAGCAAGCTGTCCGGCGAGAGCTCGATCCGGCTGCGTCCCAGGCTCAGCCTCGCGCGCTCGAGCTCGCCCGTCAGCACGCGCATGCCCTCGCGCAGCCCGCCCGCGTCCACGCGCTCGCCGCCCTGCCAGCGCTCGATGCGCGCCGTGACGCCGGCTCCCTTCGCAAGGGACGCCGACGGCGCCGACGCGTGGGGCGCAGGACTCGCCGCGCGCCAGACGAGGAAGATCGCCGCCGCCGCCGCGATGCCGAGGCCCAGGCCCCAGGCGAAACCGGGCCCTCGCTTGCTGACACCGGCGCCTGCACGACGCGCCTCGAGCAACGCGCGCTCCATGCGTACGCGCGCCACGTCATCGAGCTCGGGCGGATCGTCTCGCAAGCTCTCGGCGAGACGCTCGCTCTGGGAGGGTCGCCGCGTCATCGCGGATCCTCCAGATCGAGGGCGTCCAAACGGCGTCGCGCCGCCTTCAAGCGTGCGTGCAGAGTCGAGATGCCGATCCCGGTCATCTCGCGTATCTCCGCGAAGGTGTGCCCTTCGACGGCGTGCAGCACGAAGACCGTGCGCTGCTCCAGGCTCAGCTCCGCCAGGGCACGCTCCGCTTGATCGAGGGCGCCGTGGCGAGTGTCGGGCCGGGACGCGGGCCGGCCGAGACCGACGCGCTCCCTGAAGGTGCGAAAGCGCTCGCGGCGCTTGCGGGCACGTGCCTCGTCGAGCGCCTTGCGCGTCGCGATGCCCAGCAACCACGTGCCGAGGCTCGAGCGACACGCGAAGCGCGGTGCCGAGTCCAACGCGGCCAGGAAGACCCGCTGCACGACGTCCTCCACGTCGGGGTCCTGACTGCCGAGGATGCGCGCGACACGCCGGTGGACCCGACCCACATGCGCGCGAAAGAGCGCTCGGCTCGCGCGCTCGTCCCCCGCCGAAGCCGAGAGCAGGAGCTCTCGCTCCGCTTCGGGGGACTCGGGGATGTCCTCGACCAGGTGCATGGTTGGCGCGCGCACGCCCTGGAGTCGGCTCGGACGCGTCAATTTTCCAATCCCATGCGCGGTCGCAGGCGAACTCCGAACACCACCCAGGGTCGCACGCGATCTTCGAGGTACACCTGTCGTGCGGCGCGCACGAACGTGGCGCGGGTGACGGCCACGTCCACGCCGCCCTCGAGCACGAACTCGAAGGGGCCCGCGACGCGCACCGAGCCCTCCAACGTCGTGCGCACGGCCAGATCGCTGACCACGCGACGCTCGGCGGTGTCGAGGTCGAAGGCCTCCCCGACCCGGCTGAGCAGGCCGAGGCCCGAATGCACACCGAAACGCTCTCCTTCCCAGACGCGCAGGAGTACGCGCAGGCCCGTGTCGACGGCGCGGAAGCGATAGCGGTCACCGCCGACGCGACGATCGTCCGGCAAGAGAGAGAGCCCCGCCTCGAGCAGAAGGCAATGTCCGCCCGTGCACATGCCGAGGCCGGCGCCCGGTCCGGCCAGGACCGCTCCCGTCAGCGGGGAGAAACCCAGCATGAAGCGCAGAATCACCATCGGCATGGGACCCGGGTCGGGTTCAGTCCGCCCGAAGAGCTCGCCGCCAGGGGCGAACTCGGGGTAGCGCAGGATGTAGGCCGCGGCGTCGGGGTCGTAGCCCGGCGCGACCGAGGGCAGCGGAGCATCCAAGAGCGCCTCGAGGGCGAAGACCGCGACGCGAGCGGAGGACTCCTCGCGCGGATCGAGCGAAGGCAGGAGCGCGACGCGATCGCGGCCCTCGGGGCCGATCAGCCTCACTTCGATGCCGCCGGTCACGGACCAGAGGGTGACCTCGCCCTCCGCGGAGACTTCGGGGATGTCACCCGCAGGGAGCTCGCCGAGGCGCGCCGGGCGCCCACGACGGCGCAGGGTCTCGACCGCGCTGTGGGCGAGGGCCCCGAGGTCTGGCGACGAATGGACGACGATGGGACGCGCCGGGGCAGCGCGGACGACGGCTTGGGCGTAGGCCGGCCCCGCCAGCCCCAGCAGGCAGACGCCGAGCACCAAGCACGTGCCCGAGCCGACCCACCAACGATGGTGCCAAGGAGCCCCGCGCGAGGATCCGCTGGGGTCCATCGTCCTCACCTCATCCATGAGTGTGAGTTTCTGCACCAATCATGCCATAGCCGAGCGTCCCAGGAGACGCTCGGCCCGACTTCGGCACCAGACCCGTCGAGTTCAGTCGCCGAGACCGAACTTGTAGGTGAAGCCCGCGCGGCCGTAGAGCTGCGTGTCGCTGAAGCCCGCGCCGAGGACGTCACCCAAGATGCGGCGATCGTGACCGGCCAGGATTCCGTCCATCATCACGAAGACGTTCCAGTGCTGGTTGAGCACGAACTCGAGGGCGCCACCCAGGCGCAGGCGCGCCAGGTTGTCGCGCGAGAGACTGGGCTCGAGCGTCGCGTCCAGCTCCTGACCGTGCAAGACATTGCGGTTGGTGGAGCTGAAGTCCCAGCGATCCGAGGTAAAATCGCTGGCGAGCCAGAGCGAGAAGGCACCGGCGCGGTTGAAGTGGAGCGACAACATCGCCTGCAGGGTCAGGAAGCCGGAGTTCGTCGGATGCTGCGGCGCCGGCACGCAGCCCGCGCCACTGGCCGTGCTGGGGATCGAGCAGAAGCCGCCCGAGCTGGTGCGCCCCTCGGTGCTGGTACTGGCACGCGCCGGTCCGATGCCGCCGCCGAAGCGCGCCTCGACGCCGAGGGAGACCTGGCGAATCGGACGCCAGCCGAGCTTCACGCGACCCTCGAACTCCGTCAGCACGCCCAGGCTGCGGATGCCGAAGCCTGCCTCCAGGAAGTCGAGGATGCCGATGCCCAGCCGCAGATCGGCCAGGTAGGGCCAGCCCACGGACATGTCGAGCACGGTCATGTTGTCCGGCAACACGCCGGCACCACGGCTCACGGCGTCATGGCGCTGGCGGCGCTGATCCGCGACCTGGTCCTCGCGCTGCTCGGGCGTCAACTCGCCCTCGTGCACGAGCGCGATGTTGAACAGGCGCGTCTGATCGCTGACGCGCAACGCGACCTGCTCCACGTGGGCGGTGTAGCCCTCGGCGCGAACCTCGACACGATGCGACCCGATGGGCAGCGTGCCTTCCCACGGCACGGGGCCGACCTCCTCATCGTCGACGAAGAAGCGCGCGTCCGGGGCGTTGGCCTCGACGCGCACGGGGGTGCCGACGGCGTCGAGGGTGGCCGTGACGTCGCAATCGTGACCGGGCGCGACGGTGCACGTCGTGCGGAACTCGCGGCGACCGGCCGCTCGCACGGCGATGGCGTGCGTCCCGGCCACGGCGTTCTCGATCACCACGGGAGGCGATCCGTGCTCCTCACCGTCGATCATGACGACCGCGCCATCGGCGCTCGAGTTCACGACGATGCGGCCCGGTGCACGCGCCACCGCTTGAAGCGTGATCGAAACGACCTTCTGCCGGCCGTCCTCGATCGTGACGGGCTGCTGACCGGGCTCGTACCCCTCGGCCGTGGCCTCGATGATGTGCTCTCCGGGGGCGATGCCTTCCCGTCCCGCGGGCGCGTCACCCAGCGTCTCGCCGTCGAGGCTGACGATGGCGCCGACGGGCCGCACGATGACGCGCAGACTTCCGCCTGCCGCACGGGCCGGACGCAAGGTCGGGTTGAGGTTCACACGCTCGCCGGCGATGACCAGCACCGTCTGTCGAAACGGAGTGAGGCTCGCGTCGTCGGGGCGCACTTCGATGGTGTGCTGGCCGGCGGGAATGCTCTCGAGCACGTTGGGTGTGACGCCATGGGGTGCCCCGTCTACGTAGATCGCGGCACCAGAGACGTCGCCCGCGACCAGGATGGACCCAGTCTGCGGAGCCTCGGGCGTGAGGGTGACGGGAAGCGTGAGCACCTGCCCGCCGTCGAGGGACGCCCACTGACTGAAGGTGACGTAACCTTCGCGTCCGACCTGAATGAGGTGGCGACCAGGCTGAACCGTGCCCTGGTAGGGGATGTTGCCCACGGGCTGTCCATCGACGCGCACGGCCGCGCCCGTAGCAGCCTCGTTGGTCGCGCTGACCTGAATGGTGCTGAGCGCGTTGAGCACGATGCGGAAGGTCTCGCGGCGACGGCGCACATCGACCTCGAGGTGACCCTCTTCGTGGTTCGCGAGGCGGAAGATCAGCGTGTGATGGCCACGCTCCACACGCACGTTGCGCATGGGTGTGGTCCCGATGGTGGGCTGCTGGGCCGAGTCGACGAAGACCTGCGCGCCTGCGGGCGTGGACTCGATGTTGATGGGGATACCGCGCCTCTGGGCGAGCGCGCCGGCGGGGACGAGGCTCGCGAGCAGCCATGCGGCAGCCATCAAAGGAGCGAATTGCTTACGTCTCGGCATGAATCCTCCAGCGCGTGGTCCCGGCCGCCCCCGTCCTCGGGAGAGGCGCGGGAGACATGGCCTCAATCAACGGGGACGGTAGGCTGCCGAGCCGTACACTTCAAGGTGTCGCTGCCCAGTCGCCGCCTGCATGCGCCGCTGCCTTGGTCGTCCGCCGCACACTCGCGCGGTCGTTGGCGGAACCAAGCCTACTGAAGCATCGGCCCTGATCCGCCGCCCACTCGGTTGCTAGACGTGCGCCAGCGGGTCACGGCACAGAACCGTCATCCGCGTCCCCGTCCTCCGGATAGTCGGCCTCGTCCGCACCCGCCTCCGTGTCGGTCGTCTCGTCACCATCGGTCGACCAGCCCAGGGCCGCGGCGCCACCGCTCGCGCGATGCCCCAGAGTCACGCCGGGCTGGGCGAAGTGAAAATCGTCGATCTCGGCCAGTCCATCGGCCAGCGCCAGCTCGTCGATGCGCCCCCGCTCCGCCATGTGCTCGAGCAGGTGGCGCATGCGGGCCGCCGTGGAGTGGGTGAGCTCGCCAGACACGTACATGGCGTGGAACCGCTTCGGGTCGGGCAAGCTCGTCGCCAGGAAGGCCGCCTCGGCGGCGCTCAGCTCGGCGGGCTCGCCGCCGAAGTAGTGATTCGCGGCGGCGCGGATCCCATAGATGCTGGGGCCGTATTCGATCAGGTTGAGATAGAGTTCGAGGATCTCCTGCTTCGTGCGTGCGGCCTCGAGCCACCACGTGAGGATGACCTCTTGAGCCTTTCGCGCGAGGGTCTTCTCGCGCCGCAGGAAGAGATTCTTCGCCAATTGCATGCTGATGGTGCTCGCCCCCACCAAGAAGCGGCCCGCGCGGAGATCTCGGACCAACGCATCGCGGATGGCCCAGGGTGCGAAGCCGGCGTGGCGGAAGAAGGCCGCGTCCTCGTGGGACACGATCGCGTGGACCAAGAAGGGGCTGATGGAACCGATGGGCGTCCAGGCTGGCGTGCCAGGGCCCGTCGTCATCTCGAATACGCTTCCGTCCGGCTCCACGACGGTGTGCACGAAGGGACCGGCGACGCGGCGCAGATCGGCGATCGCGGGTACCGAGACGAAGCGACAGCCATCGGCCACCTGGACCCCCAGCTCCGTATGCTCGAGATCGCGGGAGTCGAGCCGCAGATCGACCCGGGCCGCGATGCGACCGTCGAGGGAGAAATCCGCCACGTCGTCGAGCAGATCGCGTGGGATGGCACCGAGCGCGTCGGCGCAGGCTGTCGGTGGCAGCGTGCCACGCAGGGTGGCGGCGTAGTGATCCGGCGTCGCCTCCAGAGAACCCGTCAGCGTCACCGAGGCCTGGCCCTCGGTGAGCCGGACCTCATCGAGCGTCAGCCGATGCGCCGCGGGATTCCATTGCGCACGGCCCGAGGCGGCCAGGGCGAGACCCCCGACGGGATGCGCCGCCACCTTCGGGGACGTCAACTCGGCGTTGAGCACGTTCAGCTCGCCTTCGATGGCCACTTCCTCCGCGATCGAGCGGAGCTCGAGGTTGAGCGAGAGCCGTCCCCGCTCCGCGTGGGTCAGGGGAATCGAAGGCAGGATGGGCGCCAGCAGATCCAAGGGGAGTTCGCTCGCGGCGACGCTACCTTCTCCGCGAGCCTGGAGCGGGTCGAGGCGAAGATCCCAGCTCAGTCGACCGCCCGTGTCCGCCACCCCGCGACCATCCAGCCGCAGACCCGCCGCGGTGAAGCCAAAGCGCGCGGAGAGTTCACGAACCACGACGCGATCTGCGCCTGCCTTGTGCACGCGCAGCTCGAAGCGATCGAGGCTTATCTGCGCACCGGTCAGCAGAGTTCGGGCTCGAGCCAACGTGGACCAGGCGCGGCTGAGGGCGCCAAAGGGCGCCGGCTCGCCAGCCTCCGACGCACCGACGGCCGC
>Ga0210033_1000681_pt1 | contig 32291 bp, 24 predicted proteins | sample CryGeymeta201501_FD_185465 | JGI IMG/M metagenome (GOLD analysis project Ga0210033, IMG submission 185465) | Groundwater microbial communities from Crystal Geyser aquifers in Utah, USA - Crystal Geyser metaG 2015-01 (SPAdes) (version 2) | ecosystem: Environmental > Aquatic > Deep subsurface >... | reverse complement strand
CCGCCGTTCTTGTCGGCCATCACCTTCGTGATGGCTGCCGTCAGCGTGGTCTTGCCATGGTCGATGTGACCGATGGTGCCGACGTTGATATGCGGCTTGTTTCGAACGAACTTTTCCTTGGCCATTTCCGCTATCTCCTGGGCTCAAGCGCCCTTGGTCTTGGCGACGATTTCTTCGGCGATGCCGTTGGGAACCGCCTGATACTCGTGAAACTGCATGGTGTAGGTCGCGCGGCCCTGCGTCTTGGAACGCACGTCGGTCGCGTAACCGAACATCTTGGCGAGGGGCACTTCTGCATGAATGACCTGCATCGTGCCACGCTGGTCCATGCCGGTGACGTTGCCGCGCCTGGAGTTCAGGTCGCCGATGACGTCGCCCATATAGTCTTCGGGGGTGACCACCTCGACCGCCATCACGGGCTCGAGGAGGTGGATGCCGGCGCGCTTGGCGCCGTTCTGGAACGCCATCGAAGCGGCTACCTCGAAGGCAGGGCCCGAGGAGTCGACCTGATGGAAGGAGCCGTCGTAGAGCTTCGCGCGAACGTCGATGATCTGGAAGCCAGCCATGACGCCGCGGGTCAGCGCTTCGCGGATGCCCTTCTCGACAGACGGAATGAATTCCTTCGGGATGACGCCACCGACGATGCCGTTCTCGAACACGAAGCCGGCGCCAGGCTCTGAAGGTCCGAGCTCGATCCAGACGTGGCCGAACATGCCGTGTCCGCCGCTCTGCTTGACGTACTTGCCCTCGGCCTTGACCGTCTCGCGAATGCTCTCGCGATAGGCGACCTGAGGTTCGCCGACGTTGCACTCGACCTTGAACTCGCGCTTGAGGCGGTCGACGATGATCTCGAGGTGGAGCTCGCCCATGCCTGAGATGATGGTCTGGCCGGTCTCTTCGTCCGTATGCGCACGGAAGGACGGATCCTCTGCGGAGAGCTTCTGGAGCGCCTCGCCGAGCTTGACCTGATCGATCTTGGTCCGAGGCTCGATCGCGACCGAGATCACGGGATCCGGGAAGATCATGCGCTCGAGCACGATGGGGTGCTGCGCGTCGCACAGCGTGTCGCCGGTGGTGGCCGTCTTCAGGCCCACGGCCGCGACGATGTTGCCCGCGTACACCGTCTTGATCTCTTCGCGGTTGTTGGCGTGCATCAGCAGCAAGCGACCGATGCGCTCCTTCTTGCCACGCGTCGCGTTCAGCACCGCGGTGCCGCTCTCGAGCGTGCCCGAGTAGACGCGCATGAAGGTCAGCTGGCCAACGAAGGGGTCGTTGATGATCTTGAAAGCGAGGGCGCTGAAGGGGGCTTCGTCCGAAGCCTCGCGCGTCATCTTCTGTTCGGGATGATCGACCGCCTCACCCTGAACGGCCGCGATGTCGACGGGCGAAGGCATGAGGTTGATGATCGCGTCGAGCAGCTGCTGGACGCCCTTGTTCTTGAAGGCCGAGCCGCAGAGCACGGGCACGATCTTGAAGGCCAGGGTGCCGGCGCGGAGCGCGCTGTGGATCTGCGCCTCCGTGAAGTCGGTGTCGCCCTCGAGGTAGCGAGCCATCAGCGCGTCGTCGACTTCGGCGACCGCCTCGAGCAGCTTGGCGCGTGCGGCTTTCGCATCGCTCTGGAACTCCTCGGGGATCTCGATCTCGTCCCATTCGGCGCCGAGGTTGTCGTCGTGAAAGCGCAGCGCCTTCAGCTTGATCAGGTCGATCACGCCGTGGTGGTCGTCCTCGCTGCCGAGGGGCAACTGGATGGCCACGGCGTGCGCGCCGAGTCGGTCGTGAATGGTCTGGAGAGAGCGAGGGAAGTTCGCGCCAGCACGGTCCATCTTGTTGATGAAGCAGATACGGGGCACGTGGTAGCGATCCGCCTGGCGCCAGACCGTCTCGGACTGGGGCTCCACACCGGCGACTCCGTCGAAGACCGCGACGGCACCATCCAGGACACGCAGGGAGCGCTCTACCTCGATGGTGAAGTCGACGTGCCCGGGGGTGTCGATGATGTTGATGCGGTGGCTGTCCTTGGTGAACGGCCCCTCTTTCGGCGTCCACGCGCAGGTCGTGGCTGCCGAAGTGATCGTAATTCCGCGCTCCTGCTCCTGCTCCATGTAGTCCATGGTCGCAGCGCCGTCGTGCACCTCACCGATTTTGTAGTTGGTCCCTGTGTAATACAGGATCCGCTCGGTGGTGGTGGTCTTGCCCGCGTCAATATGGGCCATGATGCCGATATTGCGCGTCTTGAGCAGTGGGAATTGACGGGGCACTCTAGATAGTCTCGGAATCGGGGAAAGAAGGGTCTGGGACAGGTCGGAAGAGCTTGGTTTGGCGTCTCGTGCGACGCCCGGGATCCGGACACAACAAACCCCCTCCGACCCTGGCGACCACCCTTGGGTCGCACATGTGACGGATATACACCGTCGGAGAGGGTTTCGAGAGGCATACAGTGGTCTCCGAACAGCTGGGCTGCCCGAAGACGCTTTATCGACGCGGTCGCGGCGACTGTTGACTCTCGTCTATGTGTTGGTCGTCATTGAAGTTTAGAAACGCTCCATACTCGATTGGTTTCCGTAGACCTTACCGAGCGTTGAATCGGGTCGAATGTGAGTGCTACCAGCGGTAGTGGGCGAAGGCCTTGTTGGCTTCCGCCATCTTGTGCGTGTCGTCGCGCTTCTTCACAGCGGATCCACGGCCCTGGGCCGCTTCGCTGAGCTCGGCCGCGAGGCGCTCGATCATGGACTTCTCACCGCGCTTGCGGCTGTAGCTGACGATCCAGCGCATGGCCAAGGAGGTGCGTCGGTCGTTGCGGACCTCGACGGGGACCTGATAGGTCGCACCGCCGACACGACGGCTCTTCACCTCGACGCGGGGACGCACCATCTCGAGCGCCTTCTTGAAGGTGTCGAGGGGTTCTTCCTTGTAGCGCTCGGCGATGATTTCGAAGGCACCATAGACGATCTGCTCGGCGGTGGACTTCTTGCCACCCTGCATGATCGTGTTGGTGAACTTCGCCACCTGCAGGTCGCGATACTTCGGATCGGGGAGAATCTGACGCTTTTCAGCTACGTGACGACGAGACATGTTGCTTCCTCAGGCCTTGGGGCGCTTCACGCCGTACTTGGAACGGCTCTGGGTGCGGTTGGCCTTGTTGGTGTTCGAAGGGCCGCCGGCGCCGGTTGCGTCGAGGGTTCCGCGGACCACGTGATAGCGCACGCCCGGCAGATCCTTCACACGACCACCCCGGATGAGCACCACGGAGTGCTCCTGGAGGTTGTGACCTTCTCCGGGGATATAGGTCGTGACCTCGATCCCGTTGGAAAGGCGCACACGGGCGACCTTGCGCAGAGCCGAGTTCGGCTTCTTCGGGGTCGTGGTGTAGACACGGACGCAAACGCCGCGCTTCTGCGGACAGCGCTGCAGAGCGGGCGAATCGGTCTTCGCCTTGAGCTGTTTACGTCCCTTGCGGACGAGCTGGTTGATGGTCGGCATAAATCTCTGCTCGAAAGCCAGGAAAAGGGCCAGAAATGCGGCGTTTCCTGGGAATCCCTGGTCGAAGGGACGCGAAGGATAGCTTTGCCGGGCCGCCTGTCAAGCAAGTATCTGTGGATCGCGTCTGATTCCCTCGGGCAGGACTGACGGGACGCAAGGGCCGACAACCGGTGGCCGGCCCTTGGTGCACGCGCCGATTTCATGAATCAGGCGAAGTCCACGCAAACGTGAGGTAGCTCGCTTCAGAATGTCAGGCGGAGGCCAACGCTGCCGGGACCGAGGCTGAGGGAGAGGTCGCCGGCGGTGTCCGCGGAGTCGTCGTGGTCGTCGCGAGCTCGGGGTGTGGCGTCCGAGGGTGGCGCGGCATCCCAAGGTGGCGTGGCGTCCGCATCACCAGGCAGTTCGAGGCTCGGAGGCAGGGGCCGCACGCGTTCGTGGCGAATTCGTGGGCGAAATCGCACTTGGGCCTGGATCATGCCGGCGAGGGCGACGACGCCGAGGGCGCCGAAGCTCGTCCAGTTCGTGAGGATGACGGCGGTTCGGGAGCGTCTCAGGAAGGTGGGGTCGAGTCGGTCCGCGCGGGAGCGTTGCACCACGCGCCCGATCGCGGTGCCCAGGCTGATCAGGGCGAGGCCACCCTCGGTGTAGGCCAGGATACGCCCCAAGCGGTTGTCTTCATTCTGGAATTGGCCGATGCCAAAGGGCAGCATCGCGATTGCGCGGCTGTTGTCGTGCTCGACCACCTCGAGGCTCGCGAGGTGCTCGAGGCGACGGATCCTCTCTTGCTGTGCGACGAGGCGGCGCAGCTCGGCCGCGCGACGCTCGCGCTCGCGGCGCGCGCTCTCCTCGGCGGCGGTGCGGGTGTGGGAGGCGAGTCGATGCCGGACGGACTCGAAGGCCTCCTGCACGGCCTCGGGGAAGGCGGCGGGGATCAGGTAGGCCGGATCGGCGCGCAAGAGCGCCTCGAATTGGCCATCGGCGTCGGTGGGGCGCCCGACGAAGAGGTAGGCCGCGCCCAGGTACTTGCGCGACTCGAGCACCAGAGCGGCGTTCTGGATGCTGGGGACGGGACCGCCCACGAGCGGTTCGAAGAGCTGCACGGCGCGGGGGTAGTCCGCGTCCGTGTAGGCCTGACGGGCAGCCTCGAATTCGCGCAATTCGTCAGGTTGGGCGCGAGCGGTGGAGGGCGCGCAGGCCCCCATCGCGACCGAGAAAAGGCCGATGAGGAGGAACCCGCATTTCGCCCCATACGTCTCGGTCATGCGCCGCTCCACGCCGACTCAGTCACCTCCCGCGGGTCCGAGTTGGACCCTGACGGCTGGGGCGAGGGAGCCTGCCGTGAGCTGTAGGCTGCCGGTATAGACCGGCCTGCCCTCTGCTGTCACGGTAAACTGGCGGCGTTCGTCCAGTTGGCCCATGGGAACGGAGAAGATCTCGTCCGTCGGGCCGGACGCCACACCACCGCGCCCGGCGCTGAAATGGACGACCCCGGGCACGCTCGAGCGCACGAGCACGCGCGCTGGATTGAACGCCAGGGTTCGTTCCAGGCGAAAGGGCGTGTGTCCCGGCGGGATGTTGACGGTGAAGGTCGCGGTCTCGCAGCATGTGCCCTCGGCCTGGAACACGAAACGGTGCGGGCCGGGTCGCAGATCCACGCGCTGAAAGCCGGGACCGTAGGGGCGCGGCGGGGCGTCATCCACGCTGATGCGGACGCGCTGCGGGCTCGGATCGAAGATCACCGCCCGTGGAGTGCGGGGGAGGTTCGGGACATGCTGGGTGAGCTGGGCGGGCCTGAGCTGCGTCCCGGCGTCCACATCCTGGGCGAGCGTGGAGCCGTCGATGTGGCTCGCGGCGTCCGGGGAGGCGGCATCGACCGAGGTGAGGATGGAGGCGCCGGCGTCTGGCGTCCCCGCGTCGAGCCGTGAAGCCCTCGGGCCCTGGACCGGCGTGAGGTAGACCCAGGCCAGGCAGGCGATGCCGAGCAGGACCAGGCCCGCGAGCGCGACGCGCGGTAGCAGCTCTGAGAGCCGACGGCGCCTTCCGAGGCGCTCCACGATGCGCAACACGGCCTCGTTGCCGTCGTCCAACGCCAGCACCCGATCGAAGCGAGCCAGGGCACCGGCCAGATCGCCCTGCTCCGCCAGCTTCTCGCCGCGCGCGCTCAGCTGCTCGATGGTGACCTTCTCGAGCCGTTCGGCTTCGGGGGCGGGGTCTTTGAGGTAGGTCGCGAGCGCCTGATCGACGTCTTCGATGCCGATCTCGGCGACGAAGGCCTCGAGGGCTTCACACAGAGCCGCCGCCGTGGGGTAACGATCCGCGGGGTCGGTCGAGAGCGCGCAGCGGATGATCTGCGCCAGGATGGCGCCGATGCGCGGGTTCACGCGCAGGGGATCGGCATACTCGCCGTCCACGATGCGCTTGAGCACCTGATGCGGGTTTCGCCCCACGAAGGGCAGGCGACCCGCGGCGAGGAAATACAGCACCGTGCCGAGCGCGAAGACGTCGGTGCGCGCGTCGATCGAGTCGCCCTCGATCTGCTCCGGCGCCATGTGCCCGGGCGAGCCGAGGATCTGCCCGGTCGCCGTGAAGGACTGGGAGTCGACCATCTGCGCGATGCCGAAGTCCGTGAGCTTCACCAACCGCTGGTCGTGGACCAGCACGTTTCCGGGCTTCACGTCGCGATGGATGATGCCGCTCGCGTGAGCCGCGCTCAGGGCGCGCCCAACTTGCACGCCGATGCAGGCCGCGATCTCGGCTGGCAGAGGCGGCCCGCCTTCGATCAGGCCTTCGAGAGTCGGACCGGTGAGCAGCTCGGCCGCGATGTAGCTCTCGTCGGAGTCCTCACCGCTGTAGTCGTAGATCTCGAGGATGTTCGGATGCTTCAGCCGCGCGACGGACCGCGCCTCGCGGGTGAAGCGGGTGCGTGCCTGTGGGGCCGCGCGCAGGTGGGGGTGCAGGACCTTCAGCGCGACCATGCGATCGAGGCGGGTGTCTCGGGCGCGGTAGACCGTGGCCATGCCGCCGTGTCCGAGCTCGTCGAGCAGCTCGTACTTCTCCAGTTTGCGGGTCACCTCGAACGTCACGCCGGCGGGAGTGTACATGGTTCGCCGGAGACTTCGCGACGGATCAGGGCGCGAGCAGCGCCGGCGGGAAACAGAGCTCCGCGTCGCGGCGCAGGCCGGCCTCGTCTTCGCCTCCGACGACCCAGAGCAGGCCCGAGTCGAGCGTGAGCGCCGCCGCGTGAGCGCGTGCGTGGGCCAATCGACCCGCGACCTCGAGGCGAGCTCCGTCGGCGTCGAAGACCACGCGCTCGACCAGCGCGCTCGGCCCGTCGCCACCGACGATCAGCCGAGCGTCGGGCACGAAGGCGACGCCATCGCGGGCTTGGTCCCACGACGGACCGGGTGTGGCCGTGCAGGTCGTATCGCAGCGGATGAGCCAGGTCTCCGTCCGAGGCACGCCGTCTGCGTCGACGCCACCGATCAAGAGCGCGCGTGCGCCGTCGGCATCGACGAAGAGCGCGCCGCCGAGACGCACGCCGTCGCTCGAGTCCGGGACCAGGTCCGTGGCCGCCGCGCCGGGGGCGATGGCTTCCACCAGCGCGCCGGATCCGGTGGCACCGCCAGCGACCCAGATCTGATCGCCCACCGTGGCCACGGTCGGGCGGAAGCGAGCGGTGGAGAGCTCCCCGAGGCGTTCGATGGTCCCGATCGTGTCGACGTAGGAGATGCCCGCGGCGGGAGCGTCGAGGGTGCCGCCACCGACGATGGCGAGTCCGCCGCCCGGACGCTCCGTGACGCCGGAGTCGGGGCCCGCGCCCGCGTGCAACATCATCGGGATGGCATCGGTGGAGAGCTGCAGGATGCGATCTTCGCCCAGCACGATCAGGCCATCGTCCGCGTAGGCGGCGGCGCGCGTGCGGCCGAGGGGCGCGCCGAAACTGAAGGGAGTCATCCCGGAGAGCAGGAGCAGATCGAGGTAGCGACCGTTGGCGTCGGGCACCGCGTTCGTGCGACCTCCGATCATCAGCGCAAAGGTCCCGACGCGGGCGAAGCCGAGGTCCGCGCGGTCCGTGTCCAAGGCCAGCCCGGCCACCGACTCGCACACGCCGGGCGCGCCCACGGGGATCGCGAGGGCCCCGCCCGTGAGCGCGGGGATGAAAGGCGGGGGAGCACCGATCAGGCGACTCGCGGGTCCGGTGAGTTCGAGGCCGAGGGCGACCTCGGGATCGAGCTGCGAGAACGAGACAGCGAAGTCGAAGCTGCCGCCGGCGACGGGTGCCGTGAGCACGCGAGGCGCCGCGTCCCCTTCCTGCATGTGGATCGTGGCGGTGTCGAAGCCGCCGCCGGCGACCGGGTTCTGCCCGGCGGGCGTGACTACGCTGACGTCCAGCACCACGAGCGGCGGCGCGTTGCTGCAGGCGGCGAGCGAGCACGCGAGGGCGACCGACCAAGGAGAGGAACGGAGCGCTGCGAGGGCGTGCGAGGAGCCGAACATGGGGGGGAGGTTGCGGCGCCGGAAGCGCGCGGGCAAGAAGGCGAGCATGGCGGCCAGTACGACGGCGGTGCGGATCACCGCGGAGCAGGCGCAAGGTGTGCTCGGCCAACGGCCCGGCTTCGTCTGGCTCGACGGCGACGGTTCCGCGCCGGAAGGACGATTCACGCACCTGGCCTCGGATCCCGTGGAGTGGCTGCGCGTGCCGCTTCAGGCGTCCGCGCCGCTCGCCGCCTTGTCCGAGCTGCGCTCGAGTCGAACGGCCCAGGATAGGCTCGGGCGCACGCCGCGCTGGATTGGCTACGTGTCCTACGACGCCGGACTCGACGCCGAGCTACGCGCCGCACGACCCGCGGAGGCGATGGCGCTCTGCTTCGCGCGCTACGACGCCGCGCTCACGTTGGACCACGAGTCGGGCGAGGCATGGGTCGTGGGCGAAGACGCCGACGCCTGCGAGCGCCTCCGGGCCAAGCTCGATGCGCCGCCGACGGAGGGTGCCTTCGCCCTGCACGCCATCACCGCGACGTCGCGCGAGCGACATCAGGGCGCGATCCGCGACGCGCTCGAACAGATCGCGGCCGGGGAGATCTACCAGGTCAACCTGGCCCGCCGCTGGCAAGCACGCCTCGAGGGTTCGGCGCTCGCGCTCTTCGAAGCCATGCGCTGCGCGAGCCCCGTGCCCTTCGGCTTCTACTTCGACGCGGGCGATCACCGCGTGCTCGGACGCAGCATGGAGCGTTTTCTGGGCTGGGAAGGGCCCGGCGGAGCGCTCACGAGCCGACCGATCAAGGGCACGATCGCGCGCAGCGGCTCGGAAGACGAGGTCGAAGCGAAGCTGCTGCGCGAGGACATCAAGGAGCGCGCCGAGCACTCGATGATCATCGATCTCGTGCGCAACGACCTCGGACGCGTGGCGGAGGTGGGCAGCGTGGCGCTGAGCGATCTCTTCCGCGTGGAGCCCTACGCGGGGCTGAGTCATCTGGTCTCGACCGTGCGCTGTCAAACGCGAAGCGACACGAGTCTGGCGCAGATCTTCGAAGCCACCTTCCCGCCGGGCAGCGTCACGGGCACGCCCAAGCTGCGCGCGATGGCCTTGATCGAAGAGCTCGAGGGCTTCGCGCGCGGCGTCTACACAGGCGCCGTGGGCTACGTCAGTCACTCGGGCCAGGCGCACTTCGCGGTGGCCATTCGCACCGCCGTCGAGCGCGCGGGGCAAGTCCACTACGACGCGGGCGGTGGGCTCGTGGCGCTGAGCGATCCCGAACGAGAGGTGCAAGAGACCGAGCTGAAGGCGCGCGCCTTGCTCGACGCGCTCGGGCAAGCGCGGGTCGGCGCGGGTCGACCCTTCGGGTGACCGAGCCCCTCCGCGATCTCTGATCGTTGCGCCAGGTCAGCGGTCCGATGCTGCGATGCACGCACGGTTCTGGGGGTCTACACTCGGCGATGGAGCTGGATCGATGAAGCGTGAGGGTGTGGCGAGATGGGCGGGGTTGTGCGCCCTGATGCTGGCGTGCGGGGGCTCGGGAGCATCCGGCGCTGATGCCGCGGCGGACGCCCGGACGCAGCCGTGTTCCGCCAGCATCGACTGCGACGACGGACTCTTCTGCAACGGCGAAGAGCGTTGCGTCGACGGCGAGTGCCTGCTCGGCTCCCCCGTGCTTTGCGAGGACGGCGTCGCCTGCACCCGCGATCGCTGCGACGAGGCTAGGCGTGCGTGCGTCAACGCCGCGCCCGACGAGGACGGGGATGGCCACACGGCCCTCGACTGCGGAGGCGACGACTGCGACGACGCGGACGCGCATCGCTTCCCCGGCAACACGGAGGTCTGCGACACGAGGGATGACGACGAGGATTGCGATCCCGAGAGCTTCGGCGAGCGCGACGCGGACGGTGACGGCAGCTTGGACGCGCGCTGCTGCAACCTGGCGGCCGACGGCAGCCGCATCTGCGGCGACGACTGCGACGATGCCCACCCGAGCGTGCATCCGGGCGAAGCCGAGGACTGCGATGGTCTCGACAACGACTGCAACGGGGAGGTCGACGACGGCGTCACGCAGCCCTTCTGGCCCGACGCGGACGCCGACGGCGAAGGGGACGCGACGGCCCTCGCGAGCGACGTTGTCTGGGCTTGTCATCGGCCCGCGTCGACGTCACCCTTCCACGCCGATTGCGACGACACGAACGCAGCCATCTCTCCGAGTCTGCCCGAGGTCTGTGACGAAGCCGGCGTCGACGAGGACTGCGACGGCGTGGCCAACCCAGCGGATCGCTGCGCCTGCTCGGGCACGTCCAGTCGTCCCTGCCCCCTCTCCGGCGCCTGCGCGGCCGGTGTCGAGCGCTGCATTTCCGGCGCCTACTCGGCCTGCACGGTCGCTGCCGTGCCGGAGACCTGCAACGGCGTCGACGACGACTGCGACGGACTCGTCGACGATCTCGGAGGCGTGGAATTCGGGCTGCGCCTCGACTGCTTCGTCGACCGCGACAACGACGGCTTCGCCGCACCGGATGCGGACCACGTATCGAGCTGCCCGGCCGCCGGACGCAGCAGCTTCGGCGGCTGCCCGTCCGGTACGACCAATCGTGATCCCAGCGCCACCGAGGCGGACTGCGACGACACGCAGAACACCATCCGGCCAGGTGCGCCGGAGCGAGCCAACGGCGTGGACGACGACTGCGACGGCATGATCGACGAGGGCACCTGAGTGAAGCACGGAGCACGACACGCAGCGTTCCTGACGACAGCCCTCCTGTGCGCCTGCGGTAGCGGCTCGACGCCCGACGCGAGCGGCGCGGACACGGCCCTGGTCTGTCACTCGGACGCCGAGTGCGACGACGGGCGCTTCTGCGACGGAGAGGAGCGCTGCGTGGACGGGGAGTGCGTGCTCGGAGCTCTTGTGCTGTGCGAGGACGGCGTCGCCTGCACGACCGACCGCTGCGACGAGGCGCGGCGCGGCTGCGTGCACGAGGCACCCGACGGCGATGGCGACGGACACATGCCCGTCGACTGCGGCGGTGACGACTGTGACGACGCGGACGCGAATCGCTTCCCCGGCAACGTCGAGGAGTGTGACGCAGGGGGTCACGACGAGGACTGCGATCCCACGACTTTCGGCTTTCGCGACGCCGATGGCGATGGGTATCCCGACCAGACCTGCTGCAACACGGCCCCGGACGGCAGCGAACTCTGCGGCGACGACTGCGACGACGGGCTGCCGGCGGCGCATCCGAGCGAGGCCGAGGTCTGCGACGGCCTCGACAGCGACTGCGATGGCCTGATCGACGAAGGGGTGACGGCGACCTTCACGCGGGACGCGGACGCCGACGGCCACGGTGCCGTGGGTGGGGAGACGCGCGACGGCTGCTTCGCGCCGGAGGGCTTCGCGGACTCCGCCGACGACTGCGACGACGGCGAGGCGCGCGCGCATCCGGGGGCGGTCGAGGTCTGCGATCGCGTGACCCCGCCGGTCGATGAAGACTGCGACGGCGTCGCGAACCCGCCGAGCTTGTGCAACTGCGACTCGGGCGACACCCAGCCCTGCAGCCTGCCGGGCGTGTGCGCCGCCGGCACGCAGACGTGCGTGGACGGAGCCTGGGGCGACTGCTCGATCCGCGGCAGCGCCGAGGTGTGCAACGGGCTCGACGACGACTGTGACGCCGTGATCGACGAGGGCCTGACGGTCTCTTGCTTCATCGACAGTGACGGAGACGGATTCGCCGCTGCGGGCACGCCGAGCGAGGCGCGCTGCCCCAACCCGGCGCGCGCCTTCGTGGGTGGCTGTCCACGGGGCACGACGGATCGCGCACCGCTCGGCGCGGCGAACCTGGACTGCGACGACGCGGACGCGGGTCGCGTGCCCGGCGCGTCCGAGGTCTGCGACGGCGTGGACAGCGACTGCGACGGCGCCGTGGACGAAGGCGCGGCGTTGCGCTGCTTCGTCGACGCGGACAGCGACGGCTACGGCGTGGGCTCCGGCGGCGACGTCTGCCCCGCGACGGGCACGCACGACTGTCCGGCGGGCCTGACGGCGAACGACCCGAGCGCCCTCGGTCTGGACTGCGACGACGGCGACGCCTCGCGCTCTCCGGGCTCCGCCGAACGCTGTGACGGAGCGGACGACGACTGCGACGGCATGGTCGACGAAGGCGTGAAGGTCGACTGCTTCGTCGACGCAGACGCCGATGGTTTTGCGGCGGCGGGGGCGAGCGCGACGGCCCGCTGCCCGGCGTCTCCCAGCGTGCCCTGCGCGGCGAATGAGACCGCGCGGGCGCCGGTGAACGCCGTGAGCAGGGACTGCGACGACGGCGATCCGACGGCTTCGCCCTCGGTGATCGAGGCATGCGATGGCGTGGACAACGACTGCGACGGCATGATCGACGAGGGGCTCACGGTGATGCGCTACCTCGACGCGGACGCCGACGGATTCGGCGCCGGCCTACTGGTGCCGACGTGTCCGGGCGAGCCCGGCTTCGCCGGACGTCGATGGCGACGGCCACGGGCCCACCGACTGCGGCGGTGACGACTGTGACGACGCGGACGCCGAGCGCTTCCCAGGCAACACCGAGATCTGCGACGCGGCGAAACACGACGAGGACTGTGACCCGACGACTTTCGGGTATCGCGACGCGGATGGAGACGGCTGGCCCGACGCCTCCTGCTGCAACCTCGACGCGAGCGGCGCCGAGCGCTGCGGGAGCGACTGCGACGACACGCTGCCGACGGCGCATCCGAGCGAGGCCGAGAGCTGCGACGGAGTCGACAACGACTGCGACGGCGTGATCGACGAGGGCGTCATGCGCGTGTTCACGGTGGACGGCGACGGCGATCACCACGGCGCACGCGGCGGCGGCACGATGGAAGCCTGCTACGCGCCCGAGGGATACGCCGAGGTCGACGACGACTGCGACGACGGCAGGGCGGACGTGCACCCGGGGACGACGGAGCGCTGCGACGGAGCCGCCGTGGACGAGGACTGCGACGGCGTCGCCAACCCGCCGAGCCTGTGCAGCTGCACGACGGGGACGTCGAGCACGTGCGCCGAGCCGGGGGTGTGCTCCGCCGGCACGCGCGACTGCGTGGCGGGTGGCTGGGCCGCTTGCTCCATCGCCCCGAGCACGGAGAGCTGCAACGGACTCGACGACGACTGCGACGGACTGACGGACCAGGGCCTGACCGTGACCTGCTTCGGCGACGAGGACGGCGACGGATTCGCCGCGCCCGGCGCCACGGACGTGGCCCTGTGCCCGGTGATGGGGCGTGACGCAATCGGTGGCTGTCCGGTGGACTTCACCGACCGACCACCGCTCGGCGCATCGAACCTCGACTGCGACGACAGCGACAGCAGCCGCGCCCCCGACCGGACGGAAGCCTGCGACGGCGTGGACAACGACTGCGACGGGGCCATCGACGACGGCGCGCGCGTCACATGCTACGCGGACGCCGACCGCGACGGATCGCCCGTCGGCGCGGCGCAGGAGGTCTGTCCAGCGCCCGGCACCATGGCGTGCCCCGCCGGCATGACGGCGACCTCTCCGGAGAGCGCGGGCAGCGACTGCGATGACAGCAACGCGGGTCGCTTCCCCGGCGCGGTGGAGGTGTGCGACGCGGCGGGCGTGGACGAAGACTGCGACGGCGCGGTGAACGAAGGCCTCACGGCGACCTGCTATGCCGATGGCGACGGCGACGGCTTCGCGCCCCATGGCGCGGCTTCCGTCACGCTCTGTCCGACGGATTTGACCATGGCCTGCCCCGCCGGCATGACCATCATCGCGCCCGCAGACGCCTCGACCGCCGACTGCGACGACGGGCGCGCGGACGCCTCACCGGCGGCGCCCGAGGTGTGCGACCTGGGCTCGCCGGCCGTGGACGAGAACTGCAACGGGCGCGCCAACGAGGGCGTGGAGGTGACGCTCTTCGACGACGCCGACGGCGACGGCTTCGGAAGCACGAACACCGTGACCACCTGTCCGGGCGCGCCGCGAACGGCTGACAACTCGGCGGACTGCAACGACCGCAACGCCGCCGTGCACCCTGGCGCGCCAGGCTCGGACCAGCCGATCTGCGGCTTCGGTGAGGTCGTGTGCACGGTCTACGTCGGCTTCCCTCCCGTCCTCACGCCCTATCGCCTGGGGTGCAAGCCCATGGGCAGCAGCGATTGCGACCCCTTGCGCAGCGACTGGGACTACGACTGCAACGGTAGCGTGACCCCGGTGGTCGACTCCTGCCGGAACACGGGCGGCATGTGCGGCGCGTCCAACCCGTGCATGGGCGGCGCAGTCTGGGACGAGAGCCTGCCGGGACCGCCCTGTGGGCTCACGCAGGGCGACGGAGTCCGCTGGGGAAGCTGCGGCTGCAACGGAATCACGAGGGCGTGCAGCCTGAGCTCGTCCGGGCACGTGGGCGGATTCACCTGCCGCTGATGGCTTGTCCCGCACGCGAAGCCCGTCGGACGGGCGGAATCTGGGCTGCCCGTCGCGGGCTCCCGTGCTATCTAGGCGTCGCGACCCGCAAGGGGAGCGATCCGGAGTCGTCCAAAGGCAGGACAGCGGACTTTGAATCCGCGAATGGTGGTTCAATTCCTCCCTCCGGAACCAATGCTCGGGGCGACGCGCCGTGCTGGCGCGCTCGGGGGTTCAGGCGGGGAGGCGCAGCGCGAGGAAGGCCTCGAGGTTGCCCTTGGGTCCCTTGATCGCGGCGTCCACTCGAGCTTCGACCACGAAACCGAGCTCGATCGCCGCGTCGGCCACGGCCTGGATGGCGGCGGCGCGCTTGAGCGGATCGCGGACCACGCCCCCTTTGCCGACCTCGCCTCGGCCGACCTGAAACTGAGGCTTCACCATGGCGAGGACGCGTCCGTCGGGCTGGAGGATCGCGCGCGCGGCAGGAAGCAGCTTCTCGAGCCCGATGAAGGAAGCGTCGATCACGACGAGATCGACCTTGGCCCCGATGTCTTCGGAGGTGAGGTGACGCGCGTTCGTGCGCTCGAGGACGACGACGCGCGGGTCCGAGCGCAGGCGCGGATGGAGCTGCCCGTAGCCCACGTCGATGGCGAAGACGCGGACGGCGCCGCGCTGCAGCAAGCAGTCGGTGAAGCCGCCGGTCGACGCGCCGAAGTCCGCGGCCACCACGCCCTCCACATCCCATTCGAAGGCATCGAGCGCGCCCTCTAGCTTCACGCCTCCGCGTGAGACGTAGGGATGATCGACCCCGCGCACCGTGAGCGGCGTGTCCTCGTCGAGCTTCTCGCCCGCCTTGTCGACGCGCTGCTCACCTCGAAAGACCTTGCCCGCGAGGATGTAGGCCCGAGCGCGTTCGCGTGACGGCGCGAGGCCCTGAGTGACGAGCAGGACGTCGGCGCGGATCTTCGCCACCCAGGGTTACTCAGAACGGGATGTCGTCGTCGGCGAAGTCGTCTCCGCCGCCGCTCGACGTGTCCCCGCCGCCGTAGTCACCGCCGCCGTAGTCGGGGCCGTAGTCGCCGCCACCGCCGCCACCACCACCACCACCGCCGCCGCCGCCGTAGTCACCGCCGCCGCCGCCGCCGCCGCCGCCACCGCCACCACTGCGGCCGCCCGCTTCGGGCCGACCCCCGAGGAGCAGCACGTTCATGGCGTTGATGCTGGTGGAGGTGCGCTTGCTCCCGTTCTTGTCCTCCCATTGGTTGTACTCGATGCGTCCTTCGACACAGATCGAGCGCCCCTTACCGAGGATCTTGTTCAGAGCCTCCGCGCGCTTGCCCCAGACGACGACGGAGTGCCACTCCGTGCGCTCCTGACGTTCGCCGGCGCGGTTCATGTAGCGTTCGGTGGTGGCGAGTCGAAGCTTCAAGAAGGGCCGCTGCCCTCCATTGGTGTACTTCAGCTCGGGATCCTGTCCCAGGTTGCCGATCAGGATGACCTTGTTGAGCCCTTCCGCCATGTCCGCCGCTCCTTATCTCGCTTGCTCGCGTGGAGTCGCACCTTACGCGCGGACCCGGAGCGCGCCAAGGGCGATCGACACGGAGCGCGGGCTCAGACGGGCTTCGACGGAGCGTCGGCGGCGGCCTGGCGCTCCTGCGTCTGAAGCACCCGCGCGAGCTCCGTCGTCAGCTCCCGAAGTCGCCGTTCGTGGTACTTCGGACCGACCTCGGAGGCTCCCCGAAGACGCTCGAGCTCCTTCACCTCGGCGAGAATCTCCGTGCGCCGCGCTTGCAGGACTGCAGCCTCCGCCTGGTGCCGGTCGCCAGGTTTGAAGATGAAGATCAGGGCGATGAGCAAGAGCACGCCCGCGGCACCCAAAGCGATCAGGCGCTCCGGACCCGGACCCGGGATCCCGCTGAGGGTCACGGTGAACGAGCGCAACGGAGCATCGTTCGGGCCGCGCTGGATCTCGGTGATGAGGAAGCTCTCGCCGCGCGCGTCTTGAGCCTGAGCAGGAGGGAATCCGATGGCCCGCAGCTGCAAGCCAGGCGCCGCCGAGGAGATGACCCGGTACTCCGCGGTGCGGAAGGGCAGAGCGATGCGAAAGGTCAGCGAGCGCCCGTCGATGGGCAAGTCATAGGCCCAGGACAGATCGACGCTGCCGGTGGGCATCGAGCCCTGGAGGGAGAAACCGTCGTCGTTGGGGATGAGGCGCTGATCGCTCATCACGGCCTCGGTCTGGAACGCGGTGAAGCCCGCCGGGAGCTGCACGGCGAGGCCGCCGTCCGGGAAGACCACGGTGTCGTTGCCCAGATTCGAGATCCGAGCCTCCTGCATGATGTGGAGCCGCCCCTGGACCAGCTCGAGCACGGCCTGACCCTGGACCATCAGCAGCGTGGAGGTATCCGTGGTCGTGTTCATGCGACGGACGCGCACGCGCTCGCCGCTCGTGGGATCGAGCCGGAAGGGCATGGCGCCGTACGTCGCGCCATCGATGGGCACGGTCACGCGGTACGCCTGACCCGTTCCCGTCGGCAGAGACGCCTTCTCGAACACGCCGTTTTCATCGGTCTCGCCGGTGAGGGCGGCTCGATTTCCGCCCTGCACCATGATGCCGATGCGCACCGCGGCACCCGCCAGCGGGGTTCCGTCAGGCGCCACGACGTCGACGTGGATCGTGCCGGCAGGCAGCGATGGGTCCGTCTCGGAGGTGGCGAGCTGGGGCTGCGCGAGGGCGCGGCGCGCGCGACGCTGATTCTCCTCAGCCTGATTCTCCTCGGGAGTGTCCGCGGCGTCGGCGGCCTCCGTGGCACGATCGACGCGCTCCTGAGCGCCGGCGGCGTTGCCACGAACGATCAGCTCGGCAGGGCCCGACGCGGGAGAGTCCGGCATGGGCGCGGGTTGAGCGGACGCTTGCCTGGTGGGTCCAAGCATGAGCACGAGGCCGAGCAGGAGTGAGATGCGGTGGTTCATGAGCGCTCCTCCTCGACATCATCGGACTCGTCGGTGTCGGCCGAGCCCGTGTCGGTCGGCTCCGCCGCGGACCCGGACTCCGTTTCGGACGCCTCCGCCTCAGACTCGGCGCCAGTCGCCGTGTCGTGCGAATCGTCGGCCGCTTCGACCGACAGCTTGGTTCCGCACTTCTTGCAGAACTCCGCGTCCAGGTCGTTCGTGGTCCCGCAGCCGGAACACTTCGGATCCGCCAGCGGCTTGCCGCACTTCTTGCAGAACTCCGCGTCCAGGTCGTTGGACACGCCGCAGGACGCGCAATCTCGCTGAGCCTCCGGCGACTTCGACTTCGACTTCGACTTCGACTTCGACTTCGACGCTCCGTCCTTCGGGGCGGGCTCGGGCGCGCTGGCCGGATCGCGGTAGGGCGTGCGGCCGTCGGGTCCGAGCGACTCGGTGATCAGCGCCTCGGCGCGCTTCACGTAGGCGTCGATGTTCTCGTCGAGCAAGCGCAGGACCTCGCGGGCTCGAGCGCGCAGACGCTCGTCCTGACTCTTGAAGTCGTTGTCGGCGATCTTCCCGGCTTCGTGCTCGAAGCGCAGATCGCGGATGTTGCCGAGCAGAGCTTCCTTCTCGTCCTCCAACGCGCGGTGGGTCTCACCGGTGTCGAGGGAGGGAAGATCGCGCAGATGTCCGGCGTGGAAGGTGGCGCGCAGGCTCTGCCACATGGCGAAGACTCCCATGAAGGCGGCGAGCCCCATCAAGAGCGAGAAGAAGATGGGCATGGTCATTGGTCGCCCTCCAGGAGGTCGAGCTCGGCCTCGAGCTGATCCTCGTAATGCGTGTCCTCGCGCCCGGCGCCAACGGGCCCATCGGGGGGAGGCAACGCCGCGCCGCGCAAGCGCCAGCGACGGCCCAGCCAGATCAGACCGACGGCGGCGAGGACGATCGCGCCGACGGGCACCGCCCAGATGGTGCGGTCGAAGCCGGAGTCGCCGGGCACGGAGAGCGCCGCGGCTCCGTGGCGCGCTCGGTACTGAGCCTCGACCTGCTCGGGCGTATGACCATTGGCGAGCAGGGCGCGGAGCTCGGAGCGCTTGTCCTGCGCCCAGCTGCAATCGCAGCTGTCGAGGGGATCGCGCTCACAGTCGCCGCACTGGCAGAGCAAGTGGGAGAAGAGCTGACGCTCCGCGGGATCGCGGATCACGATCGTGCTCGAGAAGTGTCCACCGCCAGTTCCTGTTTGGGCCGCCGCGACCGATGGAGACGCAAGAGCGAACAGGCCGAGCACGAAGAGCCCCGTCACTCCGACGGCCTTGGCGCGCCGCCTGTGTTCGCGCTCCTCCGAGAGCCGCGCGAGCACCTGCTTCTTGGTCGGCCACATCGCCAGGAGTGACCCGAAGACCAGGATGAGGCCGCCGATCCAGATCCAGTTGACCAGCGGACGCTGGATGACGCGGAAGGTGCCGCGCTGGGTCGTGGGGTCGATCGTGCTCATGATGACGTAGATGTCTTCGAAGAGATTCGACCGGATGTAGACCTCCGTCGTCGGCATGTCGGGGTGGCTGCGGTAGATGAACTTGGCCGGAGCCATGGCCGCGAGCTCCGCACCGTCGCTGTCGAGCAGCGTCATGTTGGCGAAGATCATGCGCTTGTTCGGGTCCTGCAGCATCAGCGGGCCATCGTAACGGACGTGGTAGTCGGCCGGCGGCTCGGTGCCATTCGCGGCGGACTCCGCGCGCTGCGCGTCCGTCTGATGGATGCCCACGGCCATCGTCTCGCCGGGCCTGAGCGCGGCCTCGTACTCCAGATCCCAGGCGGCGCCCGTGAAGCCGAAGTACATCACGACGATGCCGATGTGCACCGTGTAGCCGCCGTAGCGACGGCGGGCACGGGACACGAGCTGGTACAGGGCCGTCAGGACGCCCTCGCCCTTGCGCATGCGCACGCGCGTGCCGCGCACGAACTCTTGCAGGATGCAGCCGAGCACGAAGGTGGAGAGCGAGGTGGAGACCACGGGCGCGACGCCGCGGAGCAAGCCGAGGACATGACCGGGGACGGTGTCGTAGAGCTGTTCCGCGGGAACGTAGGCGGGCATGCCCAGGCTCTGGCCGATGAAGATGTGCAGGAGGCCGACCACGACGCCCGCGATGGCGGGGACCAGCAACGCGCGCCCGAGGTTCTCGGCCGTCGCCTTGCGCCACGCGACCAGCGGTCCGATGCCCGTCAGCAGCAAGAGCACCAGACCGAAGGGCACCATCCACTCGTTGTAGAAGGGAGGTCCAACGGTGACCGTCTGGCCACGGAAGGCCAGGCTGATCATCGGGAAGGTGGTGGAGATCAGCACGAAGATCATCATGCCGAGCAGGACCCAGTTGTTGAGCAGGAAGAAGAACTCGCGGCTCAGCAGCGACTGGATCTCGTGCTCGGCCTTCAGCTTCGGCAGCCGCCAGATGATCAGCGCCGTGCAGCCGACGATCAAGAAGCCCATGTACCAGACGAAGTACTGGCCGATGTCGGAGCGCGAGAAGGCGTGCACCGAGGCGATGGCGCCCGAGCGCGTGAGGAACGTGCCGAAGATCGTCATGAAGAACGTCAGACACATGAGGAAGACGTTCCAGACGCGGAGCAGGGCGTAGCGCTCCTGCACCATGGCCGAGTGCAGGTAGGCGGTGCCGACGAGCCAGGGCAGGAAGGAGGCGTTCTCGACCGGATCCCACGCCCAGTAGCCGCCCCAGCCGAGCTCTTCGTAGCTCCAGACGCAGCCGAGGACCAGGCCGATGGCCAGGAAGGTCCACGGGATCATCGCCCAGATGCGGGCGGCCTTCACCCACTCGTCACCCATGCGTCCGGTGATGAGCGCCGCCACGACGAAGCCGAAGGGCACGGACCAGCCGACGAAGCCCATGTAGAGGGAGGGTGGGTGAATCACCATCCAGTAGTTCTGGAGCAAGGGGTTCAGACCTTCTCCATCGATCGGCGCAGCACCGATGCCCGTGGCGAAGGGGTTCGACGCGAAGAGCATGAGGATCAGGAAGAAGATGAAGATGCTCATCTGACTCGCGATGACCCAGGGCTGCAGTCGCTCCACGCGCCCGCGCATCCAGCGTACGACCGCCACCGTGTAGCCGCCGAGGAGGAAGGTCCACCACAGCAGCGAGCCGTCCTGACCTCCCCAGAGGGACGCGAAGAGGTAGCTGACGGGCATCGAGCGGTCGCTGTAGCGTGCGACATAGCGGATGCGGAAATCGTGTGCTTGGAAGGCCCACGCCAACAGCAACACCGCCAACAGGATGAACGCGGAGTTCGCGTAAGCGCCATAGCGCGCGGCCGTCAGCAGCTGGGGCCGACCTCGGCCAGCACCGACCGCCACCGCGAAGGTATAGGTGGCGACCACGAGCGCGAGGCAAAGCGTCAGCGTGCCGAAGAAGGGGAGATCGATGTGGGGCATGTGTCCGGTCTCGCGAAGGGCGTGGAGGACCACCGCCGTCCCACATGGAACGCGCGCCCTTCAGCGCAATGCTTAGGTCCCGGATTGGCTAGCCGCAACCGGCGCATGTGCAGACACAATCGCGGCCCCGTGAGGTTCGTCAGCCGGCGACGCAAGCCATGGCGATCCTGCGTGACGAGGCGCCCGGACGCCCCAGCGCCCGGACGTCCCAACGCCTGGCTGTCCCAGGGTCGAGTCACCCGCCAGTCCCGAAAGCCCAGGTGCGGGGCTCCGCCTGAAGTGCGGACGGGACCCGCCCGAAGGCGCGTCCCGTCGCATGAGCTACCGAAGCTCGCTCAGTTGGCTTCTTCGAACTCGGCGTCGATGACATCGTCGTCCGACGAGGCGCCGCCAGCGGGCGCGCCACCAGCGGACGCGCCGCCCGAGGCGCCGTTGCCACCAGGCGCGGCACCCGCCTGCGCGTAGGCCGCTTCGGCGACTCCCTTCATCGCCACTTCGAGCGCCGCAGTACCACTCTTGATAGCGTCGTTGTCCTGCTTGTCGATGGCCTCACGGAGCGACTTCACCTTGGACTCGACGTCGGCGATCTTGTCCGCCGGCAGCTTGTCCTTCACGTCGCCGAGGGACTTCTCGACCTGGTAGCAGAGTTGGTCCGCTCGGTTGCGCGCCTCGATCGCCTCGCGGCGACGCTGATCATCCGCCTCGTGCGCCTGGGCATCGTGGACCATGCGGTCGATCTCGTCATCGGCGAGGCCGCTGTTGCTGGTGATCGTGATCTTCTGGTCCTTGCCGGTGGCCTCGTCCTTGGCCATCACGGACAAGATGCCATTCGCGTCGATGTCGAAGGTGACCTTGATCTTCGGCACGCCGCGCGGCGCGGGCATGATGCCCTCGAGGTGGAAGCGACCGAGGGTGCGGTTGTCGCGAGCTTCGGCGCGCTCACCCTGGAGCACGTGGATCTCCACCTTGCCCTGGTTGTCGTCCGCAGTGGAGAAGGTCTCCTCCTTGCGAGTCGGGATCGTGGTGTTGCGCTGGATGAGCACGGTCATCACGCCACCCAAGGTCTCGACGCCGAGGCTCAGGGGAGTGACGTCGAGCAGGACCATGTCCTTGACGTCGCCGGAGAGCACGCCCGCCTGGACGGCCGCGCCCAGCGCGACGATCTCGTCGGGGTTGACGCCCTTGTGGGGCTCCTTGCCGAAGAACTTCTTGACCGTCTCCTGAACGAGCGGGATGCGCGTCGATCCGCCGACGAGCACGACCTCGGCGATGTCGGAGGACGTCTTGCCAGCGTCCGCCAAGGCCTTCTTGCAAGGCTCGAGCGTGGCGAGGACGAGGTCCTCGATCATCGCCTCGAGCTTGGCCCGCGTGAGCCGGATGTTCAGATGCTTCGGGCCGGACTGGTCCGCGGTCAGGAAGGGGAGATTGACCGTGGTCTCGAGCTTGCTCGAGAGCTCGATCTTGGCCTTCTCCGCCGCGTCCTTCAGGCGCTGCAGGACCATCTTGTCCTTGCTCGCGTCGATGCCGCTGTCCTTCTTGAACTCGGCGATCAGGTAATCCATCACCTTGTGGTCGACATCGTCGCCACCGAGATGGGTATCACCATTGGTGCTGATGACATCCACGACCTTGTCCCCGACCTCGAGGATGGAGACGTCGAAGGTGCCGCCACCGAAGTCGTAGACCGCGATGATGTGGTCCTTCTCCTTGTCGAGGCCATACGCCAGGGCCGCCGCAGTGGGCTCATTGACGATACGCTTGACGTCCAAGCCCGCGATCTTGCCGGCGTCCTTGGTCGCCTGACGCTGGGAGTCGTTGAAGTACGCGGGGACGGTGATGACCGCCTCGGTCACGGGCTCGCCGAGATAGTCCTCCGCAGCCTTCTTCAGCTTGCGAAGCACATGGGACGAAACCTCGGGAGGCGTCAGCTCCTTGCCTCGGACCTTGAAGCCGACGTCGCCATTGTCACGTCGTACGACCTGGTAGGGAATACGAGTGAGCTCGTTCTTCACCTCGTCGTAGCGATGACCCATGAAGCGTTTGGCGCTGAAGACGGTGGCCTCGGGATTCGTGACGGCCTGACGCTTGGCGATCTGGCCGACCAGGACCTGGTCCTGATCGTCCCAGGCGACCACCGAGGGCGTGAGCCGGTCTCCCTCTTCGTTGACGATGACCTTGGGGTCTCCGCCTTCCATCACAGCGACGACGGAGTTGGTCGTCCCGAGGTCGATGCCGATGATCTTTCCCATGATGCAGATTCCTCCCGGATGTTTTTCCGTGGGGTGAAGTGTTGGACGGGGGCCAACCTAACCACAGGCAGATTCCGGTCAAGTCGCGTGCCGACTCCGTCCGGAGGCTCAGCGGGAAGCGGCGGCGAGGTGGCGGCGAAGCTTGTCGAGGTCGGCGGACTGGGCGATGACGATGAGGAAAGACCCGGCTGGCAGTGCCAAATCGCCGCTAGGCTTGTAGACATAGCGACCGTCGGGGAGGCGCACGGCGATCACGAGAGCGCCCGTCTCGCGTACGCCGGAGCCGGCGAGCGTCTTGCCAGCCAGGGCACTGCCCTCCGGGATTCCGGCCTCGTCCACGCGCAGGCTGTGGTTGTGGTCGCGCAGCATGCGGTCGAGGAACTCCACGGCGGTCGGGCGAATCATCTCGCTCACCAGGCGCATGCCGCCGATGAAGTTGGGGGAGACGACCGCGTTCGCGCCCGCGCGACGCAGCTTGCCCTCGGCCGTGGCCTTGACGCTCTTGGCGACGATGCGCGCGCGGGCGTTCAAGGCGCGGGCCGTGATGACGACGAAGAGGTTGTCCTTGTCTTCGTGCAGGGCTGCGATGACGCCCTGGCAGCGCTCGACACCGGCGAGCTGCAAGACGGCATCGTCGGTCGCGTCCCCGAGGACGTACAGGAAGCGTGGCCCGAGGTCGCGCGCGTACTGCTCGAGTCGGTCCGCGTCGGAGTCGACCACGACGAAGGTGCGTTCGACCGCGAGCAGCTCCTCCACGATGTGGTGGCCCGTGGTGCCCATGCCGCAGACGAGGATGTGACCCTCGAGCCTGTCGATGCGCGTGTGCATACGCCTCCTGAGGAGCAGCCCGCCGAGGTCGCCCTCGACGAGGAGCGCCGTGAAATTCGAGATGAAGTAGAGCAAGGTGCCGCTGCCGAGAACGATCAGCACGAGCAGGAGGGGCCGAGCGCCCGGCACATCGGCGAAGCCGTCGAGGGTCTCGCCGAAGCCGACCGTCGAGAGCGTGATGACCGTCATGTAGAAGCAGTCGAACCAGCTCCATCGCCCCGCACCGACTTGATGCAGGATCGTGGCGCCTCCGACGACGACGAGGGTCAGGAAGAAAAGCGCACTGAGCAGGCGCTGGTAGACGCCTTGTCGCGGGTCGGGAAGACGCACGACGGCATGGGACGGCGGCGGGCGACGGAAGTCAATGACAAGGGTGAGGACGGCAGGCCAGCGACGAAGAGGTGAGCGTGGGCGCGAGCGTCGGGTCCCTCATCGGGCCAGGTCACCCTGGGTCGGCGCTGTCATTCGGGGTCAGGTCACCCTGGGTCGGTCCCACTGGGTCGGTCCCATGACCCGCGAAAGACCGGGCGTCCGACACACTACGCCGAAGATGATCATGGTTTTCTCGGGAGCGAAGGGCTCCGTCACCGAGACACTCAAATCACGATCTGCTCGGGCATGAAGGCGGCAGAACCGCGACGACCGGACTTGACAGCGCCGACGCGTGGCAACGACCATCGAGACGTGGAGTCTGGGGAGCATAGGTTCTTGTTGGTAGAGGACGAGCCCACGGTTGCACGGGCGCTCGCCAGTTTTTTCGGGCGCTACGGAGATGTGACCACGGCGAATGGCGTTCGGGAAGCCACGCGCTACCTGGAGGCGGGCGTCGCGTTTGATGGTCTCATCGTCGACTGGAAGCTCCCAGACGGGGACGGATTGCTGGTGATTCGGGCGGCCCGCGAACAGGACCCACGCTTGCACATCCTGATGATGACCGGCCATTTGGACGCCGCATGCATCAACGAAGTCCACACTCTGCGGGCGGAGTACGTCGCCAAGCCGGCGGACAAGCGGAACCTGGGAGACTTCGCCCGTCGCGCGACGGGTCTCGTCAGCGAGACGGATATCGACGAGGTCGTGCGTGCCTTTCGTCATCGCTATGGCCTGCCCCGGGCGGAGGAACGGGTTCTGCGATTGACCCTCGGGGGCGCGCCCCGTGGTGAACTCGCGGAACGGCTGGGCGTCAGCGAGAACACGGTGAAGACAACGGTGCGCCGACTGCTGCGGCGGGCTGGCCACAGCAGCCTCGACGCCTTGCGAGCACAGTCGTTGGCAGGTGCTTCCCACGCACCCAGCTGATTCTGGTCGTCGTGCATTCGCCTCGAGCGACCGCGAGTCCTTTCGCGGGGTGACTCCAAGCGGCAAACCGCCGTCCTCGACCCAAGGTGACCTCGCGACCCAAGGGTGACCGCACCCGACCCAGGGGCTCGACCCAGGGCGACCCAAGGACTCCCCAGAGCAGGCCGTTACTCCTCCTGGGGTGACCGGCCCGTGGCCGGGTGTCGGGCAAGTGGGGCGGATTCCCTTGACCGCGAGGGGGCTGGCCCTGTTCAATGGGCGTCCCCAAGGCTCATCTCGAAGAGGCAGAGGACATCGATGTTCGCAGTGGTCATCACGGAGAAGGGCGGCGCCCAGCGGCGCATGGACTTCGACAAGAACGAGGTGACGATCGGTCGCGTCCAGGGCAACGACATCGTTCTGCCCAAGGGCAACGTCTCCAAGCGCCACTCCCGCATCGTGCTCAAGGACGGGCGCTTCATCGTCGTCGATCTGAAGAGCACGAACGGTACCTACGTCAACGGCCGGAAGATCACGTCCCCTCTCGTGGTCAAGACCGGCGACAAGATCTACATCGGCGACTTCATCATGACGCTGGAGGAGGAAGCCGCCGCGGAGGCTGCCGCGCCGCCGCCGGCCGCCCCTCCCGCACGTCCTGGGCCTCCTCCGTTGCGCCCCCATGCCGCGCCGCCGTCGCAGCCGCCCCCGGCTCCGCATCAGCCTCCACCCCCGTTGCCTAGCCAACCGCAGGCGGCGCCGAAGCCGATGCCGGCCCAAGCGGCACCCCAGCCCATGCCTCACGCGGCGCCGCAGCCCGTCCATGCCACGCCTCCGGCCGCACCGGCCGCGGTCATGCCGCACTCGGAACCGCCCGGCGACAGCTTCGGTCTGGCGCAGGAACCCCCCGATGACGTCACGCCGACTCCGGCGCCGATGCCGACCAATCGGCCCACGGCGCCGCCCAGGTCGCGCGCTCGCTCTGCGAGCGGACCCGTTCCCAGCGCCCCGATGCCCACACTCAGCGGAGGGACCTTCGGGTCCCTGATGGCGCGCGTTGGCGTCGCCTTCCCGGTCGCGGACGTCAGCGCAGCCGCCATGCACGACGCGGATCGCTGGTCCCGCGCCGGCGCAGCGATCGACGCCGCGCTGGCCGGAATGGCTTCGTCCGAGGGCTTCGGCGGCGCGTCTCGAGACGATCTCGCGGCGCTGGCGCTCAAGGAAGCGGTCGGACTCGGCGCGCTGGACGACCTGGTCGCCAACGACGAGATCGTCGAGATCATCGTGGAAGGTCCGGGCCGCGTGCTCGCCGACACGGGCGACGGCCTCAAGCCCACGGGCACGGCCTTCTCCTCGGCCGCCGCGTTGAAGATCGTGGCCCTGCGACTGCTCGGCGGAGACTCGGGCGAGGGCGCGATCCGTCACGCCACGCTTCCGGGCGGCGCGCACGCCACGGTCATCTTCGCCCCGGTGGCCGTCGGTGGACCCATGGTGGAGATCCGACGTGGTCGACACAGCGCCGGACTCGACGATCTGATCGCTCGCGGAACGCTCGACGCCGAGATGGCAGAGTTGCTGAAGCGCGCCGTCTCGAGCCAGCAGAACATCGCCGTGGTCGGGCCTGCATCGAGCGGCGTGAGCACGATGCTCGGTGCGTTGGCCTCGGCCATCGACGCCAGCGAGCGCATGGTCCTGGTCGAAGGCCACCCCGACATCCGCCTCGACCGCGAGCAAGTGGTCGCGCTGCACGCGTCCGGTACGCAGACGGTGGGCGAGCTCGCCCGCCAAGCCAGCGGACTGCGCTGTGAACGCCTGGTCATCGACGACGTATGCGCGACCGACACGCTCGCGGCGTTGCAGGTGATGGCGTCCCGCGGCGAAGGAGCCATGAGCGGCTTCCACGCGGCGGGTGGCGAAGATCCCTTCACGCCGTTGAAGGTGCTGGCCAGCCTCGGCCAGGGTTCGAGCACGGCGGGTCTCGACGCGCTGATCGCGACCGCAGTCGACGTGGTCGTTCGCATGGGCCGTGAAGACAGCGCCCGTCGCGTGCTGGGGATCATCGAGGTCACCGGCGTCGACGCGGGCATCGTGCAGACGCAGGTTCTGTACGAATACGCGGACGGCTTCTCGTCCACCGGCGCCACGCCAGGGTTCTGAGCCCTACGACTTCGTGCGACGGGGCTGACCGGCAGGGCTGACCGACGGGGCTGACCGGCAGGGCTGACCGGCAGGGCTGACCGGCAGGGCTGACCGGCAGGGCTGACCGGCAGGGCTGACCGGCAGGGCTGACCGGCAGGGCGCGGAGTGGTAGACAGCCTTCGTGCTCAAGCGCCTCCTCATCGGACTCCTCCTCGGCCTCGCGATCGGCGCGGCCCTCGCCTCTGGCCTTCACTTCGGGCTGGGTCTGAGCTCGGCGAGCGGTCTGCTCGGCTATCTCCTGGCCATGGGCGCGGGAGCGACCGCGGGCACGCTCTTGGGCAAGCCACCGTGGCAGCAGGAGGCCTGGATCGAAGCCATCCTCAAGGCCGTCGCCGGCCTCGGCTTCGGGGCGTTGGTCTTCTGGCTCGGCTCCTCCTACGTGCCGTGGACGTGGCCATCGGACCTCCTCGCCGTGCCCGCGGGCACGCCTCTGGCGCATGTGCTGCTGGTCGTGCTGCCCGTGACCGCCGGGCTCTTCGGCACCCTCGTGAGCCTGGACAACACGGGCGACGCGTCGAGCAAAAAGAGCAAGGGCGCGCGGGTGCGGGTGTCGGCCGACGACGACGATCCCTTCGCGGAGCCCGCCCCGACAAAGAGCGCCGCGAAGAGCCGCGCGCAACGCGGCGATTGATGGCCCGGGCTCGGCTTGGTATGCCCTCGCCATGACCTCGTCGCTGCCGTCCTGGGGTCCGCCGGGCCCCACCCTCCCTGGCACCACGCTCGAACGCCACGTACTCGACCGCCAGCGCGCGATGCCGGGCGCCACGGGTGATTTCACGGGCCTGTTCCAGCAGATCTCGCTGGCCGCCAAGATCATCGGCAGCAAGGTCCACAAGGCGGGGCTGACCCGCTTTCTGGGTCTGACGGGCGAAGTCAACGTGCAGGGCGAGCAGGTCCAGAAGCTCGACATCTTCGCCAACAACACCATCGTCTCCTGCGTCGAGGCGGGCGGGCACGTCTGCGTGATGGGCAGCGAGGAGGTCCCCGAGCCCATCCCGGTGCGGGCGCCTTACCCGCCCGGCAAGTACGTCCTGCAGTTCGACCCACTCGACGGCTCGGGCAACATCGACGTCAACGCGTCGATCGGGACCATCTTCTCGATTCACCGACGCAAGACCGCCAGCGGGCCAGGCACTCTCGAGGATTGCCTCCAGCCGGGCCGCGACATCGTGGCGGCGGGCTACGTGATCTACGGCTCCTCCAACATGTTCGTGTACGCGGCGGCCGGTGGCGTCCACGGCTTCACCTACGACCCCGCGGTCGGCGAGTTCTTCCTCTCGCACGAGAACATCCGCATCCCCAAGCGCGGCCGGGTCTATTCCATCAACGAGGGCAACTACAACCTCTGGGAGCCCGGTGTTCGCCGCTGGGCCGACTGGATCAAGCAGCCCGACGCGGCGAGCGGTCGCCCCTACAGCCACCGCTACATCGGCGCCATGGTGGCGGATTTCCACCGCACCTTGTTGAAAGGCGGCATCTTCGCCTATCCGCCGGACTCCAAGCACGCGCACGGCAAGCTGCGCTTGCTCTACGAGGCGTCCCCGCTCTCGTTCGTCTGTGAGACCGCCGGTGGCGCGGCCTCGGATGGCAAGGGGCGCGTCCTGGACATCGAGCCTTTGACGCTGCACCAGCGCACGCCCCTCTTCGTCGGTAGCGCCGACGACGTGGCCGACGCAGTGCGCATGATGGACGCACCCGTCGGCTGAGAATTTCGGCGATCCTCGCCTCACGTGATAGCGCCAGAGGGTGCTCAACCGCCTGAAGCGCCCGCTACGCTCCCTCGTCACGCTCGCGCTCCTGGCGTGGGTGCTCCACCGCATCGCGGCACGTGACGGTCTGAGCGCCCTGCTCGCGACGCTTCACGCGGCCGATGTGCGCTGGCTGATGGCGGCCGGGCTCTTCTCCAGCCTCGGGGTCGTCCTAGGCGTGATGCGCTTCCGACTCCTGCTGCGGTCGGCGGGCCTGAACCTCCCGGTGGGCTGGCTCACCCGCATCAGCCTCGAAGGCCGCTTCGTTGGCGCCTTCACGCCTTCGACGGCGGGTCTCGACATCTATCGAGCGATTGCGGTGGGTCGGCGCACGGGCAAGCGATCCGTCGCAGCGGGCGTCATCTTGATCGAGAAGTTGCTGGGTCTGCTCGGCCTGGCCTCCCTTGTCGGCGGGCTCTCTTTGCTGGGCGCGGGCGTGCTTCGGACGGGTCAGGGCCTGCCGGCCACCCTGGGACTCGCGGTCTGCTGCGCACTGGGGCTGGGGCTGGCGCTTCGCCCGCGTGTGGTCGCGCGCGCCTCGGCATGGCTGCCGGCCACGATCGCCCGCCGCGTGGAGCGCCTGACCTCCGCCCTCGAGGAGCAGCCTCCCCGGCCTCCCTCGCTGGCCTGTGCCTTCGGGCTTGGTCTCGTGGGCCACCTGACCACCGCGGCGGTCTTCCTGGCCACATCGCGCGCGCTGGGCATCCATTTGCCCGCGGTGGAGCTGCTCTCCGTGGGTGTGGCGCTGGTGCTCTCGGCCTTGGTCCCGATCAGCGTGGGTGGAGTCGGCGTGCGCGAAGGCGTGGCCGTGATGCTCCTGGGCGGACTGGGCGTGGCGGGTCCAGAAGCGGCCCTGGTGGCGACCCTGGGTTGGCTCCTGACCCAACCGCCCGCGCTGGTGGGCGGGCTCTTCTCGCTGCTTCCGCCGCTCGAGACCGCGAAAGCGAGCGCGTCCACAGCCTCGTTGGCGCACGCGACGTCACCTGGTTCGCTGTCGTCCCCGCTCACCTGAGACGGATTCTTCCTCAAGGATCTGCTCCAGGGACCGTAGTGAATCCCCAGGTGACAACTATGGCTGCAGCGCACGAACCAGACCGCGAGACCTCGGCGCCGCGAGGGCGGGTCCTGCTGGTGGACGATGAAGAGACGGTCCTGAGGAGCTTCGCGAGGATCCTGCGGTCTGCTGGATTCCACGTGGACACGGCGAGCGACGGCCAGGAAGCCGTGAGGTGCTTCCGGACAGGCCAGTACCACGCCGTCGTCAGCGATATCTCCATGCCGAGCATGGGAGGCCTCGAGCTACTCAAGGAGATCCGCAAACACGACCTCGACACCCCCGTGGTGCTGGTCACCGGCGCACCTTCGGTGGAGACCGCGATGGTCGCGATCGAGCAGGGAGCCATCCGCTATCTGGTCAAGCCCGTGAAGACGGCAGAGCTGCGCCACGTGGTCGATCAGGCCGTCAACCTCTACCGCATGGCGCTCATCAAGCGCAGCGCGATGGCGGCTCTCGGCGATGTCGACAAGCAGATCGGCGACCGCGCTGGCCTCGAGGTGAAGTTCGAATCGGCCCTCGAGAAGCTGTTCATGGTCTACCAGCCCATCATCCGCTTTCGTGAGCGCGAGATTCTCGGCTACGAGACCTTGGTGCGCACCAGCGAGCCCGCCATCCCGCACCCGGGCGCGCTGATCGACGCCGCGGAGCGCCTCGGACGCATGCGCGACCTGAGCCGCGCCATCCGCGCCATCGCGCCGCGACCCATGATGGAGGCGCCCGAACGCGGCAGGCTCTTCTACAACCTTCACGTCCTGGACCTGGACGACGAGGCCCTCTACGACTCCGACTCGGAATTGGCGCGCATGGCCGAGCGCGTGACCCTCGAGATGACGGAGCGCGCCTCCCTCGAGTCGATCAGCGACCCGCGGTCGAAGATCAGCCGCTTGCGGGAGATGGGCTTCCGCATCGCGGTGGACGACCTCGGCGCGGGCTACGCGGGACTGAACAGCTTCGCCCAACTCGAACCCAACGTGGTGAAGCTGGACATGGCGCTCGTGCGCGACGTCCATCTCAGCGACACCAAGCAGAAGGTCATCCATTCCATGAACCAGCTCTGCAGCGACATGGGCATGGAGGTCGTGGCCGAGGGCGTGGAGACCAAGGAAGAACTCCACGTCCTGTTGGAGCTCGGCTGCAACATCTTCCAGGGTTATTTCTTCGCCAAGCCGGGCCTGCCCTTCGTCGATCCGGATTTCTCCCGAGTGTGACCCGGATTTCTCCCGACTTCCCGGGGTTTACCCAGACGTCCCAGGGTGACCTGACGCCGCGACCCGGATGTCCCAGGGTGACCTGACGGGGTCTATTCGCAGGAGCAGGTCGGCGACGCTTCCGCGTCCTCGGACGACGCGAGCGGCGTGCGCGCGCCGGGTGGGGCGAACGAATAGGCCTGCCGATCGGCGGTCGACTGACAGTCGCGCGTGGGGTCGGGCTCGTACGCGTCCCAGTGGCAGACTCGGGAGCAGCTGCAGCAGGCGAGGCGGAAGGGCTGGGTCCAGGGCAAGGCCGGGAGCTCGCTCCCGCAACGAGTGGTGCTGATCTCATCGAATCGTTCGGGATGACCCGGGTTCGCGACGCGTCGCTCGCGCGCCGTGATCACGCCCTGCACGCGTCCATTGGCCGCGTCGACCACGAACACGGCTTCGGCGGAATCCGGCGCGCGGCGGAGCAAGAAGACGGCATCCGCCACGCCATCGCCCGTCACGTCCGCAGCCTGGGCGCGAAGGATGTCCCAGGGTCCCTGACCCACGTCGGAGAGCGCCGTGTCGCGACCGTCTGGAAACTCCGCGTCCCCGTCCGCGGTCAGGTGAAACGCCCGAGCGGCAACCTGGAAGCTGCGACCATCGGGGCCGCCACCCACCAGCGCTTCGGCGGAGGCACCCGCGCGGGTCGGCCGGGTCGCGGCGGCACCGCCACCGCACGCCAGGGCCAGAACGAAGGGAGCGCACAACGCGGCGCGAAGAGCAGTCATGGCGCCAGTATGCCCCAGAGCGGCGAGCTGGTCCGTAACTTGACCCCCAAGGTCCTCCGGGCTACCGCAGGGGAAGGTATTCCGGGGCGAAATCGGTCTACCTGCCGTCCACGACCGTGGACCCGCACACGGGGCGAAATGAAGAACACCAAACGCTGGCTGATGCTGGCCGCCAAGCTCGCCGTCACGGCGACCA
>Ga0210033_1000678_pt1 | contig 32365 bp, 20 predicted proteins | sample CryGeymeta201501_FD_185465 | JGI IMG/M metagenome (GOLD analysis project Ga0210033, IMG submission 185465) | Groundwater microbial communities from Crystal Geyser aquifers in Utah, USA - Crystal Geyser metaG 2015-01 (SPAdes) (version 2) | ecosystem: Environmental > Aquatic > Deep subsurface >... | reverse complement strand
AATCTCAAACGACCCCCAAGACGAAGACTCTCTCTGTCTGTGCTCCACTGTCGATGCAGGCAAAGGCAGGTATGGCCGGCCGTGACGGGGGCGATGCTAACTCCTGTAATGCCAGTTGCTTTAGCCTAACACTCTATCCTCTCGTTGGAGGTGCGAACCCTCCGTTGCGCATCTCGTGGGCACCTCCCACGCCGACCTCAGCTCCAGCTCCCAGCCCCCACTTCTCTGCCTGTCGCCCGGCTTCAGCCGCCCGCGAGACACCGCGGACCACACCAGCCAGGCAACACCCGTTGCGACGACGTCGCCTGCAAGTCCTCTCAATGAATGACGACCTGTGCGAGGCTCCCACGGGAACGGACTTCAAGCCTGGCAGACGACAGCGACTCCTGGCGACGGTGGTCGTGAGCAGGGGGCAGCGAGCCGCGGGGGAGCCCCGCCGACGGGAGGGGGCTCGCCAAACGCCAGCTTCCGTGACGGCATCATTCACAACACCCTCTGCCCCCAAACGGCACCGTGGCCGACGACTCGTACAACGACCATGTGCTCGAGTGACCCGCAGCTCGGCGGCGCGCCCATCGCGTTCCTGTTCCCTCCACGCCGACGCGAGCGTACTCCGGCCATTGACGCAAATCTCTCGATGCTCCTCACGCCCGCGACGTCGGGAGGCAGGCGTCTGCACCCGCCCATTTTCCGATGCTACGCGGTGAAATTCTGAAAATGTGCTAAAGCATGGTGGTGTGGTGTCACAGCCATGGTCGGTTGTCTCTATCAGGCACCGCGACCTGTGGGGCGTTGCCCCGATGCCCAGGGTGCGACGACGGAGAGCTCGCGCGCCAGGCGATTGGGGTCGAGGAAGGCGATGGCGCCGAGCACCGTGTACAGGCTGCACGACGGACGGCGACGGGCGGTCGGACGAGCGAGAGCTTGAGAGGTTGTCATGGACCGAGAGCGTGTGGGCGAACGGGCGATCTGCTGTGGGTTGATCTGGGCGGGGCTGATGATCAGCGCGTGCGGTGGCGCGACGGAGTACCACGCGCCGACCGCGGAGAGAGCAAGCCCGAGCGACGGAGACGGACGGGGACCCGCTCACGCCGATGAGGATGCGGGCCGAGCGCCGTCTCCTGAGGAGGTGGAGGGCGGCAGGGATGGCTGTGAGGTCGCGGCGGAGTACGACCCGATCCATGCGATGGAGCTGTATCGCTCGTGCCTGGACGGCATGATCACGTGGGAGGTGAGCACGTGGGACAACGCGGGGCACACGGTCCACACCCGGATCTTCCGGGCGGAGATGTTTCGGAGCGCGTCCGACGCGGTCTACACGAGCGAGCGCGAGATACTGGACCCGTATGAGGGCATCGACGACTGCGTGGTGTTCACGGACAACGGGCGGGCGAGCCGCTCTGAGCCGGAGGTGGTGGGGTGGGAGCGGCTGGAACATGCGGTCGTGGAGTTGGTGGGGGAGAGTCTGACGCTGGAGGAGTTCTACGGGGGAGAGACGTCGGCGCGGGAGACCCCGGTCCGGGAGCTCTGGTACTACACCGCCGAGGGCGAAGCGGTCGCGGACGCCGCGGCGTGGGAAGGATCGGCTCGCGTCACGCTGGAGCGGCTCGACGGCCAGGTGTTGACGCTCGACGGGATCACGCTGCCGCCCAGGGTCGAGTTGCTCGCGCCCGCACTCGGCGAGGGCGTCACGTTACACGCCGAGGCCCAGACGTTCCGTTGGACCGGCACGACGAGCGGAACGGCGACCGTGTTCCTCAGCGTCATCGATAGCATCTCAGAGTCGCACCGGGTCGTGTGCATCGTGGAGGACGATGGGAGCTTCACGGTGCCGGGCTCCGTCATGGCCCTGCTTCCGGCGAGGCGGTACATCCAGGCGGGGGTGTGGCGGTGGCAGGAACGGAACCTGACCGTCGGGGACCTGCGGTTCCGCGTCGCAACGACGACAGGCGACAGCGACCGTGCGCGGTGGGCGCCATGAGCGCCCCCCGTGGACACTGCAGCCGTCCCGCGCGGGTTCGTCGAGCCGCTCCTCTGCCTCGGTGTCCTCGCCGCTCTTGCCGCCCCGGCGGAGTGGGGGGCCCAGGCGCACGCACCCACACTCCCCTGTCGGAGGCTGCGCAGCGAAGCAGAGTTTGGATCCATGGGCGACCCGCACACCTGGACCTGTGAGGACGACCACCAGGACGACGCCAGCGGCCCCTCGACAACAGGCCTCGCGCCGCTGGCGACACGGACAACGAATAACCCCCTGTCAGGCAAGGAGTTAATGACATGCGCAAGACCTCCATCACACAATCGCTGACCGGCCTCGCCTTCCTCCTGCTCAGCGCGGCGCTCAGCACGGCATCGGCTTGCGGCGACCTTCTCGAACAAGTCGCCGAGGACGTGACGACCGGAGCCCGTGACTACACCGATCCGTGCGCTGCGTTCGACGCGCAGACCTGTGAGGCACACTCCGAATGCTGGGCGTGGATCGGCGGCGCGGTTGGCGAAGCGGGGCAGTGCGGTGCGGAGAAGTTCATCGCATGCGAGACGCTGAACACCGAACGCGGGTGCAATCAAGCCATCACGTTTGCCCAGGATCCTGACGGCGCGTGTTGGGTGTTCGGCAACAGCTGTCTCCCGCCTGGCTTTCAAGACATGCATCCCGCCGACCCCACATGTGGTTGGGCTCGGCTTGAGCAACAGGCGTGTCAGGCAGAGTAGCCCCACCACCGGCACGCCGGACAACATGGGTCGCAACGGACGAGCCTCGCCGCCAACACCACCACCATGCCACATCCACCCACACGACGCCTCCTGGCTCCGCCCTCCGTTGCCCCTCGCCCGGCTTCAGCCGCCCGTGAGACACCGCGGACGGCATCAGCCAGGCAACCACCGATGCAACGTCGTCGCCTCCGAGGCCCCTCACGGGATGACGACCTGAGCGAGGCTCCCATGCGAACCGACTTCAAGGCCGCTGCGCGGCAACAGCTCCTGACGACGACGCTCGTGATGTCCACTTCGGCCGTCGCCGCCCTGATCACCGCGTGTGTGGGTGTCCCGGACAAGGAGCCGTGCGCCGCGAACAACGGCACCTTCGGCACCGACGACCACAACTCTCGTGTGTGCTACCCCGTCATTGACTGCACGGCAGGTCTGCAGCCGGCCGAAGTCGAGCGGCTGGAAGAAACGCCGTGTATGCCGCAGGTCGATCTGAACTGCGTCCCACGCCGGGTCAACAGGGGCAAGGTGGCCCCCTGCCTCGACTTTGCGGATGAGGACCTCCGCTACGTGGACCTCCACTGGGAGCACCTGCAGGGTTCGAGCTTCGCCGGGGCCGATCTGAGCGGTGCCATTGTGAGCGACTGCGACCTGCGAGAGGCCAACTTCCGTGGTGCCACGCTGCACAACACAGATCTCATCTTTTCAATCTTGTTCCGCGCAGATTTCACCGATGCGGACCTGACGGGGGCGCACTTCGGGCCCGGCTCGCCAGACGCCAGCCTGCGAGGCGCCATCATTCACAACACCATCTGCCCCGACGGCACGCTGGCCGACGACTCGTGCAACGACCATGTACTCGAGTGACCCGCGAGCTGGTGTCGGCCCGGATGGTTCCTGTTCCAGCCACAATGGGCCGAGGTGATGAGCGGCGTGAACTGGCTTGGGAGCGTAGTGGCAGGGCCGTGAGGACACAGCGCAAAGACGGATGTTGGCGCCGCCTCCAGGGCGACGAGGCGGCAGGCTCCGGGGCCTCGACCGCTCGGCCGGGCCAGGGGTCACGCTGACGGCCGGCAGTGTGGAAAGCGTGAGGGTTCCGACGGATCCAGCGCCCAGCGACGGCGGGCGTGCGGCAGGCTCGGCGACCCAACTTGATCTTGGCCCAAACGATGCCATATTCGTGCGGTCTCGTGCGTTCGGCTCGGGGACAGCGCGCGCCCGGCCCCAACAGCTCGGCGCACGTTCGTCGGAGGGCAGCGCCAACGCCGTGACCCGCCTCGCCGGGGACGCACAGACGGCGCGTCCTTCCACGTTCCAGACGTTCTTTATGGTGGTATCGCCCCGTGGGAGCCTCGATGCAGCGGCACCACAAGATCATGATGGGTGTTCTGGTGATCGGGCTTGGCTCGACGCTGGGCTACTGCGCCAGCGTGCAGCCGGGCACCCTCGACAGCGCGCCGACGGGGGCGAGGGCCGCGGATGCCGCGCCTGCCTCCATCGCCGAACCGGAGGCGCCCGCGGCCCCTGCTGCCCCGCGCTGGGCGCCCGACCCCCTCGTTCCCCGCTTCGTTGCACGCCCCTATCCCTTCCTCGCCGATGAAGAAGCCACGGGCTCGATCTCGGTGGGGACGGTGACGAACGGCACGCTGGTGAACGGTCGGGCGCTGCTGATGCCGTCGCCGGACTGCGCCATCCTGCCGCGGCAGGCGGCTCGGGACCTGGCCTACGGCAGCGACGCGATGATCACGCTCATCAGCACGGCGGCGGCTGCGGTGCATGCGCGGCACGGACGGCGGATGTGGGTGGGCAACATCGGGCGACGCGGGGGCGGCGACATCCCGTGGTCGGTGAGCCACAACACGGGACGGGACGCGGACCTGGCGTTCTGCTACCAGAGCCCGTCGGGCAAGCCGGTGGACCCGCCGGATCTTCTGCCGCTCGACGCGGACGGCGTCTCGGAGCAGTACGACGGGCAGTATCGGTTCGACGCGGCGTGCACGTGGACCATGGTCGAGGCGTTGCTGTCGCAGGAGCGCGCGCAGGTCCAGTACCTGTTCATCAGCGCGCCGCTCAAGGCGAAGCTGCTGGCGTACGCGCGCCGCAAGGGCGTCAAGCCGGCGCTGATCGAGCGCGCGGAGGCGGTGCTGGGGCAGCCGGGGCTGGCCCTGCCGCACAACGACCACCTGCACATCCGGCTGTACTGCAGCAAGCGGGACGTGGAGGGGGGGTGCGTGAACCAGGGCAAGACCCACGCGGGGGTTGACCTGTTCGAGGACGCGCGCATCGCGCGGATCAAGACGGTCGCGCGGATGCTCACGCACGACGAGCCCGAGCAGCGCGCCCGGGCCATCGAGCGGCTGGTGCTGCTGCGGGCCAACGCGCAGTCGAGCAACGTCGCCCGGCGGCTCGAGGACGACAGCCCACGGGTTCGGGGGGCTGCGGCGAGGGGGCTGGGAGACCTCGGGGCGGTCAAGGAGGTGGGGGCGCTGATCGGGCGGTTCGAGGCCGAGAGCGACCCCGGCGTGCAGGTGGCGATCCTCGAGGCGGTGACCTCGCTCGGGGGGCGCGACGGAGCGCGGCTGCTGGCCCGCGTGATCGGGGATCCAGCGTTCGACGCGGTGGAGGTCGGCCCGCTGCCTCGTCCCATCCGCGTCGCGTACACCCCACCCGAGCCGGACCCGCGCGAGGCGGTGCAGCGCCACGAGGAGGCCCACGCCGCGGCGGAGGATCCGGCGCACCGCGCGCTCGGCCAGCCGATTGACGCGCCGCACTACCTCGGGCGGGCGCTGCCGCTGGACGGGCGGTCGCTGACGCTGCGGCTGGCGGCCATCGAGCAGGCGGCCCGGTGCGAACGCGCCGAGCCGGCCGAGGCGCTCATCAGCGCGTTGGACCACGAGGACGCCCTGGTGCGCGGGCGGGCGGCGCGCGCGCTGCACCGCCTGACCAACCAGGCTTTCGAGGTGGCGTGGGATGACCCGGCGCTGTCGGAGGCGCAGCGTCGGGAGGGCGTGGCGGCGTGGCGGGCGTGGTGGGCCCGGTCGGGCAAGCTCGACCGGGCGACGTGGCTGGCCCAGGGCTTCAGCGCCCGCGGCTTCGAGGTGCCGAAGGTGTCCAGGAAGGTGATCTGGGAGCTCGTGCGGGCCGTGACCGCCGACGAGTTTCTGTCCTACAACGCTCAGCGTGCGCTGATGCGGCTCTCGCAGCACGAGCCGTTGAGCTTGACCTGGCCGAGACGTGACGCGGCGTGGCACTGGACCCGATGGTTCGATCGGCGCCGTCGCACGTTTGGGCTGCCGCCATGTCCGGCGGCGCTGTCGACCTACAACCGGTGAGGTGCATCATGGTCTCCTGCATCATCGTCGCACCTGCCACGAGGCTCGAATGATCCGACTCCGCGTCGAACATACTGATTCCCATCGCGAGTATGAGTTTCACAGACCCCGCGTGCGCATCGGCCGAAGCCCGATGAACGACCTGGCGATCCCGGTGGAGGGGATCTCGGCCCTGCACGCGACGCTGGAGCTCAACGGCACCGAGCTGACCTTCACGAACCTCAGCGAGCTGGGCGAGACGTCGATGCTGCGGGGTGATCGGCGGACCTCGGTGGCCAACCGTCAGCTCGTGCTGCCGGGCGATGTGTTGATGTTGGGGACCGCAGTGCGGCTGGTGCTGCTCACCGTGCAGGACACCCACCAGGAGGCCCGCGGCGCGCTCCGCCTGCCCCTGGGGGCCGCGGTGCCCCAGACAGACGTGGCCCCCGACCTCGCCACCCTCCTCCTGCCCCTCAGCCTCGAACAGCTCCGCGAGCCCAACCTCGCCGTGCTCCTGGCGCAGCTCCCGGCGGTGCTGGCCCGTTCGTTCGGCAAGCCCCCCGAGCGCATCCAGGTGCTCCAGCTGAGCGACGGCACCGAGCCGGAGCGCCTCTTCGAGCTGGACGGCGAGGGCGAGCTCTGCCCGGCGGCGGAGACGCTGGACACGGGCTCGAACCGTCGTTCGACGGTGGTGGAGATGGCGCGCGAAGGCGGCCTGGTGCACTACCCGATCGCCACCGGCCACTTCGTCCTGTTGTCGCCGCACCGTGGCTGTCGACGCGGAGGCGTGGTGCTGGCGCTGCGGTTCGGCGCGCTGCCAGCGCTGGAGGGCACGGCGGAGGAGCGGCGTGCCCACCTGGAGCGTTGGGCGCGGGACGCGACGCTGCTCACCCCGATCCTCGCCCATGTGGCCCGCCACGGTCGGATGCAGCGCACCACGCATCAGGTCGAGGCCGAGAACCGCTACTTCCGCGACCGCCAGCGCCGCCACTACCTCTTCAAGGAGCTGGTGACCGAATCCGACGCGATGCGCACGATCTACGCCCGCCTCAACGAGTTCGTGCAGACCGAGGCCCCGGTGCTCCTGCTCGGCGAGGCGGGGACGGGCAAGGAGCTGATCACGCGGGCGCTGCACCACCTTGGGTCGCGCAAGGCGGGGCTGCTGGTGGCCCAGAACTGCGCCGAGCTGGACGAGAACCTCCTGGACATCGAGCTGTTCGGCGGCTCCGGCGAGCCCTTCGGCGACCGGCTGGGGATCTTCGAGCTGGCTGACGGCGGCACGGTCTATCTGGACGAGATCGGCCGGCTCCCCATGCGCCTTCAGTCCAAGGTGCTCCGCGTGGTCAAGGAAGGCGAGGTGCGCCGACACGGCGAGGAGCTGGCCCGGGCCGTCAACGTGCGCCTGATCGCGTCGAGCCACGTGGATCTGGGTGAGCTCGTGGCCGCTGGCGTCTTCCGCAAGGACCTGCACGTGGCCCTGACCGAGGCCGTCCTCCGCGTCCCCGCCCTGCGCGAACGCCACGAGGACATCCTGCCCCTGCTCCACATCTTCCTCGACGTCTTCGCCCGACGCTACGACAGCCCCCGCCTCACGCTGGCCGACGATGTGGCGCCCGCCATCGCCCGCTACGACTGGCCCGGCAACGTCCGCGAGCTTCAGTCGGCGGTCGAGTCGGCGGTGCTCAAGGCGGTGGTGAATCGCCCGCTGACGGCGGCGGACTTCGGGCTGGGGTAGGCGCGGCTCCCCCTCAAGCGCTGACTCTTGTTCACATCTCCGTGGAGCCCGTTGTGGCCGGCCACCCCACGCTAATCCGGCGCTCGTCGCGCCGTCTCGCGCGTAGGGCTACAGCGTGAGGGCGCCCCCGCTGGGGGCTTGGCCGAGCAGGTGTCGCGAGTTGGGGGAGGTTCGCGAGTGGGGCCGGCCTGGCGGATCGCGTGAGGTAGCCAGGTCCCTCCACGTACCTGGCGGTGCAATGCAGGCACTTGATACAAAACGCATTTTCTACACCCAATGAGGCTTGCGTCGCTTCCCGATACGAACTCGGCCAAGCCCCCGGAGGGGGCGCCCTCCCACGGTAGCCCCACGCGCGAGACGGCGCGTCGAGCGCCGGATTAGCGTGGGGTGGCCGGCCACGACGGGCTCCACGGAGATGTGAACAAGAGTCAGCGCTTGAGGGGGAACCGCGGCCGCGGCTCCCAGGCATCAGCCCTCTCGAAGCGCCTCGCGCGCGGCGTGGCGGCGGCAGCGCTTGAGAAGGGCGTCGGCTCTGGCGAGGTCGGGCAGTTCGGGGAGGGCGGTGTGGGCGTAGGCGCGTTCGAGCTGTTCGGCGAGGGATTCGGCTTCGGCGAGGACGGCGTCCAGGGGGAGCTCGCGGCGCTTGATGGCGAGGAGGTGCTCGCGGAGGCCGTCGGGGCGGTCGGGCTCGATGCGGACGAGGGGCTCGCCGTGTTCGAGGGCGTGGATGCCGGAGTGGAGGAGGCGGATGAGGTTGTAGACGTTCTTGGCGCCTGCGGGGTCGTGGGCGTCGAGCAGGAGGTCGCCGCGGTCGATGGCGAAGGCGCGGAGGGCGTCGAAGCCGGCGGAGGCGGTGAGGTCGCGGTCGAAGAGGGATCGGGCGAGGCGGTCGATGGAGCGGCGGGCTTCGGGGTCGGCGGCGACGAGGCCGAGGGAGGTGAGGCGGGTGGCGAGGGCGGCGAAGGTGAGGTCGGGGTGCTGGCGGAGGGAGTCGACGACGGCGGCCTCGAGGCGTTGGGCTCTGGCCTGCTGGCGGAGCTTGTCGAGCTGGCTCATGGCGTAGCGGCCGAAGGCGCGGTAGACGCGCTGGGAGATGAACAGGTCGCGGGCCTCGCGGAGCCACTGGCCGACCTCGGTCTGGTGGACGACCTCAGGGGCCCAGAGGGTCTCGAGGGCGTTGACGTCGGCGTCGAGGGCGTGGCGCATGAGGGCCTCGACCTCGTGGTACTGGGCGTCGGTGTCGGCGGCGCGGATCTCGGTGGGGGTGGGCAGGAGGCCGCAGTGGTCGTCGAAGGGCAGGAGGAAGGCGCCCTTGAGGTCGCGGTCGCTGGAGGCGCCGGCCAGGCCCCAGGCCGTGGAGCCGACGACGACGGCGAGGACGACGCGGGGCTCGTAGCGTGCCCAGGCGTCGGCGCGCTCGATCAGGGCGTCGGCGACCTCCTTCTTCTGGATGCGGAGGTCGTCGCGGTGGACGGGGACGCGGGTGCCAGCCGGGGTGACGACGACGTAGGCGGGGTGGTCGACCTCGTCGACCTTCGCAGGGCTGCCGGCGGGGCAGGGCTGGCCGTTCTCGGCGAGTCGGTCGCGCTCGAGCACGACACGGGTGCCGCGGGGCAGGACGAGGTGACCTTGATCGTGGGTCATGGGGTCAGCCTCCGAGCCTGAGCTTCCAGACGAGGGTCAGCGCCTCGGCGAAGATGCCGCTGGACATCTTGGATTCGCCGACCTGGCGGTCGGGGAAGGCGATGGGGATCTCCAGGACGCGAAAGCCGCGCTTGACCGTCCGGTACTTCATCTCGATCTGGAAGCCGTAGCCAGCCGCGCCGATGCTGTCGAGCTCCAGCGCCTCCAGGACGTGCCTGCGCCAGACCATGAAGCCCGCCGTCAGGTCCTGGACGCCGATGCCGAGGACGGTGCGGGCGTAGAGACCGCCGCCGCGGCTGATGAGCTTGCGCGGCAGGGTCCAGTCCGTCGTGCCGCCGCCCTGGACGTAGCGGCTGCCGATCACGAGGTCGTAGAAGTCGGCCTGGCGGATCATCTCGGCCAGGTACTTCGGGTCGTGGGAGAAGTCGGCGTCCATCTCGAAGATCTTGTCGTAGCCGCGGGCCATCGCCCACTTGAAGCCTGCCACGTAGGCCTTGCCGAGGCCCTCCTTGCCGTGGCGGTGCAGGACGTGGATGCGGGGGTCAGCGGCGGCGAGCTGGTCGGCGAGGGCGCCGGTGCCATCAGGGGAGCTGTCGTCGACGACAAGGATGTGGACCTGGGGGACGGCGGCGAGCACGGCCGCGGTGATGGGCTGGAGGTTGTCGAGCTCGTTGTAGGTCGGGATGACGATGAGCACCCTGTCGGCGCTGTCGGATGGGGTCACGTCGCTGCCCTCCTGAGGTGGATGGCGGCGCCAGCGGTCGGCATCGACGGAGGACGGGCCATCGGGGCGGGAGGATAGTCCGATGGCGCGACGAGGACAACAGCGAGGAGGCGGGGGGCGGGCGGGCCGTATACGAGGGCGCGGAGGACGTGCTGCGGGTCCGGTGACTGAAGCGGTTTGGAGACCGTGTGGACTTCTCCATTGCCAACGGGGCTCACATGTCGCATGTTCTAGTCCAAGTTGGAGAACAGACCGTTTAAGGAGGAAGGCAAATGCCCATCCATCATCCCGAAGTGCGGCAAGGCGCCGCCGAGCTTGAGACGCGAGCCACCCCCGATCTGGACCGTGCCGTCGCCCGTCCCCAACGCGCTGCTGCGTCGCCGAAGGTCGACGTCACCGCGCTCGCCCGCGCCTTCGCGACCTCGTCGCACGCTGCGGGCTGCGCGTGCTGTGGCGCGAACGCTGCCGTCCAGGTCGCCGAGGCGACCCCGGAGGCCCATGTTGAGCCGCAGTCCCGGTCATCGATCCACGGCGCGAAGTGCAGCTGCGGCGCGTGTGGCGGCGGCGGCGCCGCGACGGAGCTCCGCGACGCACAGGCCGACACCACCCGAGCTGACACGGCGAAGGCCGACACGGCCGAGGCCGGCCTCTCCGACGAAGCCGACGCCGGGCTCGACGAAGACGGACGGGCCGGCGGATGCCCCGGCCCGACGCTGAACGAGGCGTCGATCGAGCAGGCTATCAAGGACAAGGTGCAGAAGGCGAAGGACGCTGAGCAGCCCGCCGGTGGCGAGCCCGGCCCGGAGGGCTCTGAGGCCGCCCAGCCTGCCGCCACGCCGGCCTCCGGCTCGGCGAAGGTCGCCCGGGCGAAGGCGCCCGGCACCGCCCGGCGCACCATCGCGAAGGCGGTGGGGCAGCACGTCCGGCAGGCGCAGTCGGCGCACCAGCAGGCGCGCGCCGGGTGGTATCAGGGGATGGCCGAGATGATCGCTGGCGCTGGCACCGTCTCGGCGGCCTACCCCGACACGGCGGACTGGCCCAGCACGCTCGGCCTCACGCGGTGGAACTACGGCCAGTTCACCTACCCCGCCCTGAACTTCACCCCCATTACGCCGTCCATGCCGGACGGTGTGGCCGGTCCGCCGCAGGCGTTTGCCGTCGAGCTGCAGGCCACCAGCGCCGCGGACTCGACGTGGTACTGCGTCGCGGCGCCGACCGGCGAGAAGAAGTGGAAGGACATCACCGTCCCGGTCGAGGGGGTGGATGAGACCGAGGATGTCGTGATGGAGCTGTTCGTGGACGTCACGGCGGACTACCACACGAAGATCGTCGCGGCGGAGCAGGAGCACCTCGACGACCTCACGCGCGCCTTCAACATCAGCATCAAGGCCGCCGCCGACGTGGTCAACGGGCTGGTGGGGACGCAGTTCCAGGGCATGACAGAGGCCATCGCCCAGCAAGCAGCCAAGGACCGCGTCGCCGAGCAGCTCGACGCCAAGATGGGCGCCGATGTCGCCGTGTGGCGGCAGGTCTTGCGCGACCTCTGCACGCTGACCATCAGCCAGCGCGACAACCAGGGGACCCACACGTTTGGCCTCTCGGACAGCCCCGAGGAGGACGACATCGACGTGGACGCCAAGAAGGCGGTGGTCCGGCTCACCGACGGCAGCACTCGCCAGTTCCCGTCGACGGACATCATCCAATTCTCCAACGTCTGAACCCGGCGTGTCCTCGCCGGCCCCCGTCCCGTCGCGCGCCGGCGCGCGACGGGCGGCCCGGCCGGCCTGGGCACACCAGCGCGCTGCGCCGATCCCCATGCACCACACCACGCCCTCGCGCCCTGGCTTGCTCACGACGATCTTCATCCTGATCGCGGGCGGGCTGCTGTCTTGCGACACCGTTGACACCCACGTGGCCCCGGTCGCCCCCGTGCCGAGCGTCGGGGAGCCTCCCGACGTCAGCGAGGAGGCGACCGGCGCCGAGGAGCCCGCCATGCCCCCCCCCACCACCCCCGTCCTCAACGCGCGCCACGTCGGTGAGGGCCCCGAGGCGCTGCTGAACCATCTGGCGGAGCGTCTGCACCGCGACCCGCACTCGACCGCGCGTCGCGTCGCCACCGCCGAGGTGGTGGTCGTGGGCGCCGTGCTCAGCCGCAACCACAAGGCGTGGCCGGCGTCCCCCGCGATCAAGTCCGACCCCGCCCTCGTCGAGGCCTACGTCGTGGAGGGCGAGCTGTCGTTCGTGCGCGCGGAGCTCGACGTGAAGGCGGCGATGGGCCGCTCAGCCGAGGAGGTGCGGGTGGTCGTCTGGCCGGAGACCCGCGTCGTGTCCACCGCGGACGTGGGTCCGGGCCTGCGGCGGGGGGAGGTCGGCGTCGTCTTCCTGCGTCCGCATGAGGGGAGCGTGCTTGGGCGCGAGGCCGTGGTCGCGTTCCCGGGCTCGGTCGCGCCCGCGCCGCCGCTGCCGTGCTTCGTGCGTGGGGACGTCGAGGCGCTGGCGGCCGGGGTGAGCTGGTGGGACGGCTCGCGGAGCGGGCGTGCGAAGGGCCCTGGCGCCGCGATCGAGGCCCTCGCGCACGCGCACGGGCTGTCCTTCCAGCTCGCGCTCGTGGCGCTGGCCAGTGCGGACGCGAGCGGGGCGCGGGCGCTGACCGACCTCCTGCAGAACGCCGGCCACGAGTCCGCCCGCACCCTCCTCATTCGGGCGACGCTCCTGCAGATGGGACGGGACGAGGACGCGCTCGCCGGTCTGGAGCTCGCCGCGCTGACGCCGGAGCTGCTCGCGCCGCTCGACGTGACCGTAGACGGCGCCCGTATCAGCGGTGTCGAGCCCTCGATCCCGCTGTCCGCCGACGTCCCACCCGCCCCTTGACCCCAGGATGGAGCCGCAGGTCATGTCCGAAGACACTCCCCCCATCGCCCCGGCGAACACGAGCGGTCGCGAGCTCGACGTCTCGCTGCTGCCACGGGCCGACGTGATCGTGCTTGAGCAGGCCGTCCGGCAGGCGTTCACGCGATGCCACGGCGTCGAGGCCCAGCTCACCCGCGACACCTTCCGCAACACGGTGGATGTGCTCACGCTGATCGACCTGCTGTCCGCCCAGGGCGTCATCGATCCGGGCGCGTTCGACGACAAGCGCGATGAGCTGGAGCAGGTGATGGCGAAGGAGCACGCCCGCGCCTGGCGCGGGCCCACCCTGGCCCCGGACCACACGAGCCCCGGCGGTGAGATCCCCGAGGTCCTGGTGGACTGCGAGCGCCGACACCCGACCTGCCACAGCGCCTGCTGCGTGATCTACCGCGTTCACCTGACCGCGCCCGAGGTGCGAGCCGGGCAGCTCCTGTGGGATCTCACCGACCCGTACCGGTTGGTGCGCAAGCAGTTCGGACGCTGCGCCTACCTCGACGAGGAGCGGCAGCAGTGCACGATCTGGGAGAACCGACCGCAGGTCTGCCGCGGCTACAGCTGCGCGACCGACACGAACATCTGGAAGGACTTCGACGCCATGGAGCTCAACTCGCCGGTCGCGGCGTTCTTCGCGCGGGTCGAAGCCGCCGAAGACGGGACGCCGTGACGCGATGACGGGCAACGGCTACCAGACGGCCATCGAGCACTTCGAGGAGCACGGCCGACGGCTGGCGATCTTCCTCAAGATCTACATCCTGCGCACCTGGCGACGGCTGACCGACGGCGAGGGCCGGCTGGACCCGGGGCGGGTGAGCCTGGGTGAGGTGCTGGGGACGCTGGGGTTGAGCGGGGAGGCGCTGGGGCTGGTGGCGGGCGAGCTGGACCCCGAGGCGTGGGGGCCGACCATCGCGAGTCTGGAGCAGGAGCTGGCGCAGTGGGGCGTGCACATCCAGCGTCGGCTGGAGGAGACGGACGACGGCGTGCCGCTGCCCATCGAGGACCTTCGGGCGTTCTTCAAGCTCGATCCGACCTCGCTCGACGTGGTGCTGTTGGTGGCGCGTCTGCAGTCGAGCGCGGACTTCCATCGGCTGTGCCGGTTCGCCTGGGGCGAGACCTCGCGGGAGCAGCCGCAGGTGGCGTTCGTGGTGGAGGCGCTCGGCCTGACGGCGGAGGACCAGACGCGGCTGCGGCAGGTGTGCGGCCCGACGGGGGTGCTGCGGAGGTTGGGGTTGCTGCTGGTCTCGGACGTGCCGGGGTGGATCCCGAGCACGCCGCTTCTGTTCCAGCAGGCGCTGGTGCCTGACCGCCTCGTGCATTACCTGCTTGGGGACACGCCGACGCTCTCCTCCGCCGTGGTGACGCTGGTGCAGCCACCGGCGCGGGCGCCCGAGGCGCACATCCCCGCTGAGGTCATCCACGCCGCCGGGACGGCCATCGCCGAGGCGCTGGGCGCGAGCGGACGGACCCTGATCGTGCTCCGCGGGCCGCAGGGGGTCGGCAAGGTCGGGATGGTGGCGGCGCTGACTGACCGCCTCGGGCGGCGGCTGGCGCGGATCGACCTCGACGCGCTCTGGTCGAGCCCTCCCGAGGGGCTGCGTGCGAAGGTGACGGAGGCCCTGCTCGAGAGCGTGCTGCTGGACGCCTTCCCGCTGCTCGACTTCGGATCGCGGGTGTGCACGCCGGAGGTGCCGGACGACCAGGTCCGCATCGACGCGCTCCGCCGGGCGATCGAGGTTCACGAGGGGCTGCTCTTCGTGAGCTCGGTCGCCTCGCAGGTGTGGCTGGAGCACGAGCCCGTGCTCGACGAGATCCACCTGCCATACACCTCGCTGCTCCACCAGCGCGAGGTGTGGTGCGGCGCGCTGGACGGGCTCACGCTGGATGACGGGCTGACGGTCGACTACCTGGCCAACCGTTTCAACCTCACCGCGGGCAACATCGACGAGGTCGTGCGGAGCGCGCTCCGGACGGCCGGGCCGAGCTTCGCAGGCCGCAAGCGCAGCCGGGTGGTCCGGGAGCGCGATCTGGTCTCCGCGGCGCGGCGTCAGCTCCGCCACAAGCTCGGCACGCTGTCGGAGCCGATGTACACCGAGTTCCAGTGGGACGACATCATCCTGCCCGAGCGGCTCAAGTCGCAGCTTCGCGACATCGAGCGTCGCATCAAGCACCAGATGACGGTCTACAACGCCTGGGGCTTTCGGGCGCTGGCCGGCGGGGAGCGTGGCCTGTCCGTGCTGTTCTCGGGGCCGCCGGGCACCGGCAAGACGGTCACGGCCTGCGTCCTGGGCCGGGCGCTGGGTCGCGACGTGTTCCGGGTGGACCTGTCGATGGTGGTCTCCAAGTACATCGGCGAGACCGAGAAAAACCTGGCGCGGCTGTTCGACGAGAGTGAGTACGCCCCGATCATGCTGCTGTTCGACGAGGCCGACAGCCTCTTCACCAACCGCACCCAGGTCAAGGACTCCCACGACCGCTTCGCCAACATGCAGGTCAACTTCCTCCTGCAGCGGATCGAGTCCTTCGAGGGCGTCTGCATCCTGACGACCAACCACATCGCCAACATCGACGAGGCCTTCAAGCGCCGGCTGGACATGATCGTCGAGTTCCCCGCGCCCGACCTCCAGACCCGCGAGGAGCTGTGGCGCCAGATGATGCCGGCCACCGCTCGCCTGAGCGACGACATCAAGTGGGACAAGCTGGCGGGCGCCTTCGACTTCGCCGGCGGCCACATCCGCAACGCGATCCTGCGCGCGGCCTTCTTCGCCGCCGAGGCCGACGAGCCCATCTGTCACGCCCACCTCTTCGACGCGGCCGTCAAGGAGGCGCGGCAGCTGGGGCACCTGGTGCGGGGGTGAGCTGACGACGCGTGGGCCGCTCACCTGGGCGAACAACCGGGCGCATCGCACATTCGCCCTTCCGCCCCCACGCTCATCCGGCAGGTCGGCCCCGCGGCGACGACGCCTCCAACTGGCGACCCTCCGCAGCCTGTGGTACGTTCCAGGGTGCCATCTGCGTCCAACCCCACAACCTCGCAGCCGATGCCCAGACGCCCCTCGACGACCACCTACGATGTTCTGACCACCGCCGAGGGATGGCACGGGCCCACCCTCGCGCTGGCGCGTCTGCTCGCCACGCGATTCGGGCTCGACGCCGAGCTGGTCGGCCGGCAGCTGGCGAGCGGCGAGTCGGTCGTGGTGGTCGAGGGCGTGAGCGGTGACAAGGCCGACGAGGTGGCCGACAACTTGACGCGCATCGGCGTGACGCCCTCGAGGCGGACGACGACCGCCTCGGGCATGATCTACCTGGAGGACTTCGGCGACGAGCCGCCGATCCCTGGCCCGTGGACGGCCCCGGCTCCCGAGCGCAAGCTCGTCCGCGCCGATGAGACCGCAGCGCCTGCACTCCCTGCCCCGAGCGCCGAGCTTGTGCCAGCCCCCGAGCCTGCCCGTGCGCCGGAGCCGTCGAGCGGCTGGGGTGCCGTGCTGGGCAGCGGCGCTGGTCCCGCGCTGCCCGCGACCCCGCGCCTCGACTTCTCGGTGGGCGATGGTGCCGAGGACGCCTTCGAGGACCTGCTGTCGATGAGCGCGCCGAACGCGACACCTCGCTCGACCGCGCTCGGCCTCCCCGCCATCGGTCACCGCAGCGGCGCCGGCGTGACCTCTCGCGAGGAGCTGCGCCTGAAGCTTGCCGAGCCCGCCGCGCCCGAGCCGCAGCCCGCGCCTCGCCCCGCTCCCGGCGCCGCCGAGCTTCGCCGCCCCGCGCCCGCGCCGCCCGAGCCCGCGCCCCCGAAGCCCGCCCGCAGGCCCCCCGCGAAGGAGCCACGGTCCGGCAAGCGCGCGCCCGCCAGACCTGCGCCCGCCTCCCGCCCGCGCCGCACCCCGGCGGGCGCCCTGATCGCCGGCCTGCTCGTGCCCGGCGGCGGCCAGGCCTACAACGGCCAGACCGGCGCCGCCCTCCTGACCGCCGTGCTCGCCCCGCTCGTGATCCCCTGGTTCTACGGCGCTGCCAGGGCCTACGACGCCGAGAAGGCGGGCAAGGTTCCCCCCAGCGAAGGCCTCTCCGGCGTCGCTGGCGCGCTCGTGCACGGCATCATCGTCTTCGGCGTCTGGTTCGGGCTCGTGGTGGGCGGCCAGGTCGTCGTGCACCGCCTGACGGCCCAGGCCGAGGCCGAGGCCCACGCCGTCAAGATGGAGGCGATGGTCAAGGGGCGCGGTGAAGCCGCGATCGCCGTGTCAAAGGCTCTGTACCGGGCCGATCGGGAGCGCGAGGCGCTGGAGGCCCGCATCATCAAGAACAGCGGCCTCAAGCCCGGCGAGGTGGGCTTCGGGCTCTCGCCATCCGAGCGGGCGCGCCGGGCGCAGCAGCTCGTCGCCACGGGCAAGGCGGCCTACGGCCGAGGCGATTACGTCGCCTGCCAGTCCATCATGCAGGAGGCGATCGCGCTCGATCGAACCAACAAGGAGGCCTGGACCTGGTCGGTCAACGCCCGCCAGAAGCTCGCCGAGGACAACCGAGACGGAGACGCGCCGCCGCCGAGCCCGTAGGGGTCGGCCACCCCACGCGCGAGACGGCGCGTCGAGCGACGGATTGGCGTGGGGCGGCCGGCGACCCCGATCTCACGGACCTGGAGAGAGCTCGATCCCCCCCGAGGCCCAACCCTACGGCTTGAGGGGCAGGTCCGGGTGTGGTAGCCTCACAAAGGTAGCAGCAGCCGCTCCGTTCGCCTGCACACCGACGCCATGAGCGTCGGCCCAGGCGGGATCGTCGACCAGTGCCCCAAGCGTCGCCATGCCAGAGGAAACCGCCAACCTGGCTCTCTCCACCGACCGCGCCCAGAGGGGCGCCGGGGTCGACCGCGACGACGTGCCGGTGGAGCTGGACGACACGGTGCTGGAGTTGGACCGGCTGCGCGCGGTGATCTCACAGCAGGACAACCGGATGGCGTGCATCCAGGAGATCGGCCTGGCGCTGGGGGCGGCCCACAGCCTGGACGACCTGCTGCACGTCATCATGGAGAAGATCACCATCCTGATGGAGGCGGACCGCTCGACGCTGTTCATGGTGGACGAGCGGAACGAGGAGCTGTGGAGCAAGGTCATCCAGGGGGATCAGGTCAACGAGATCCGGCTGCAGATCGGCGAGGGCATCGCGGGGTGGGTGGCGCAGACGGGGCTGTCGATGAACGTGCGGGACGCGTACAGCGACCGTCGGTTCAACCAGGACGTCGACCTGCGGACGGGCTACCAGACGCGCTCGATCCTGTGCCAGCCGATCCGGAACCAGCACCGTACGATCATCGGCGTGGTGCAGGTGCTCAACAAGCGCAGCGGGTACTTCAGCGCGGACGACGAGAGCCTCCTGAGCGCGATCGCCTCGCAGGTCGCCGTCAGCCTCGAGAACTCGATGCTGTATATGACGGCGGTCGAGTCGAACCTCCAACTCAAGGAGATCAAGGAGAAGCTGGAGAAAAAGATCTCCGAGGTCGATCTTCTCTATGATATCCAGCGCGAGATCTCACAGGCCGTCGACCTGCCGGACCTGATCCATGTGGCGAGCCGGAAGGCGCTGGACACCATCCACGCGGACATCTGCGCGGTCTCCATCCAGGAGCGGGAGCACATGCGGTGCTTCGTGCTGCGCCGCGACGCCTTGCTGCCGGCGACCGCGCGGAGCTGGGAGGCGCTCGATCTGAACGCGCTGGAGCCCCCCGACCCGACGCTGAGAGCGCTCACCAACGACGGCTTCGAGGAGATCAACGCGCCGCTCCATCAGGGAATCGTCGGCATGGTGGTGGACAACGCCGTGCCGTACCAGAACAACCACGTCGAGCAGGAGGACAGCATCCTCAAGCGCGCCAGGGAGACGGCCAACGTCGTCGTGCGCAACGTGGTGGCGGTGCCGTTCTTTGTGGAGGACCGGTGCATCGGCGCGATCGCGCTGGTCAACAAGCACGCCGTCAGCGGCGGGCACATCGACTTCGAGGACGGGGACCTGAAGCTGCTGACCCTGGTGGCCGGCCAGCTCGCCGGGCCCGTCGCGGCGAGCTTGTTCCGCGAGCGTCAGGAGAAGGCGAACCGGCTGGCGACGATCGGGCAGATGATGAGCGGCGTGATCCACGACTTCAAGACGCCCGTCACGATCATCAGCGGCTACGTGCAGCTCATGGCGCGGCAGAACGACCCGGTGGTGCGCAAGGAATACGCCGAGGCGGTGCTCAAGCAGTTCGACCAGCTCAATAAGATGACGAAGGAGATCCTGGCCTTCGCGCGCGGCGAGTCCACGATCCTGCTGCGCCGGGTGTTCATCCACAAGTTCGCCGAGGAGATCGACGAGCTGCTGGGGCGGGATCTGCGGGAGAAGCACATCGACCTGGTGATCCAGGCGGACTACCGCGGCGCCGTCAAGATGGACGACGTCAAGATGAAGCGCGCCGTGTTCAACCTCGCCCGCAACGCCGCCGAGGCGATGCTGGACGGCGGCCAGTTCACGATCGTCATGGCGAAGGAAGGTGACGAGGCGCTCTTCCACTTCTCTGACACCGGCCCCGGCATCCCGCCGGAGATCCGAGAGACCCTCTTCGAGTCCTTCGTCACCCAGGGCAAGGCGGGTGGCACGGGCCTCGGCCTGGCGATCGTCAAGAAGATCGTCGAGGAGCACCATGGCACGATCAGCTTCGTCACCGGCGACGCCGGGACGACCTTCAGCGTCCGCATCCCGATTGAGCAGGACTGAGCGCCACGCGCGGCGCCTTGGGCTCCTGGCGCTCGCGCTGGCCGTGTGCGTGGGCGCGTGCAAGCCGGAAGACCCACCGCCGCCCCTCACCATCGACCGCCCGTTGATCGTGGACGAGACCGGGCGCCCCGTGGCCGACGCCGGCCCCGCCGACGTCGCCCCCCCGACCCCGACGCCGCCGACCGAGCCGCCCCCCGCCCCCGAGGCCCCTGCAGACGGACTGACCGAGGCGACCTCGGAGCAGATCGCGCTGCTTGGCGCGGCCAAGGAGGCGCTGAACCGGGACAACCCGGAGGCGGCCATTCAAGGCTTCGAGGCGCTGGCCCGCACCGAGCCGATGAGCGGCGTCAAGCTCACTGGCGTGCTCGCGCTGGCCGACCTCTACACCGGGACCGAGCAGAACGACCGCGCGGTCGCCCTGCTGGAGGGCGCCCAGGCCCAGGCCCCGAAGGTCGCCGAGCTGCCCTTCGTGCTCGGTCGCACCTACAAGGCCGCCGGCAAGCCCGAGAAGGCGGTGCTCGCCTTCCAGGAGGCCCTGCGCCTGCAGCCGATGTTCCTTCAGGCCCACGTCGAGATCGGCGGCCTGTTCGGCCAGATGGGCGAGGGCGAGAAGGCGGCCCAGGCGTTCCTGCAGTACGAGCGCGAGCTCTACAAGTACGCCAAGCTGCTCGAGGACTCCCAGACGCACCCGACCGACAAGATGAAGATCGCCGAGGCGTTCTCCCTGATCCCGGATGACCGCGCCGCCGAGGCGCTCCTGAACGACCTTCGGGATCCGTTCCGCCCCGTGCGCTTCGCGCTCGTCGAGGCGTTGTCGGAGATCGGCACGCGGGCGGCGATCCCGCGGCTCGAGGAGGCGGCGGCGCTGGCGGAGAAGGAGGGCGACATCGAGCTCCAGCAGCACATCCTCCGCGCGATCCACAAGATCAAGGGGGCGCCCGAGGAGCCGAACATCGACACCGATGGCGCCACGGGGCCCGGCCCGACGCGCACCGAGAAGGACGCAGGGAGCGAGGACGCGGCGGAGGCGCCCGCGAAGGAGCCGATCAAGCCGCCCGTGCCGGGTCCAGACACCCCGCGCTGATTTGCCGCGCCACGCGGCGTCGCGCCGTCAGAACGCCACGCTGGCCGCCACACCGCCCGGCCCCAGGCCCCACCGGAGCGTGCTCGACGGCACCTCCTCATCCCCCTGCGCGTATCCCAGGTAGAGCATCACGGCGCCGCTCAGCGCGAGCAGCCCCCCTGCGCCGAACGAGACACCAGCCTGCAGGCGCGCGGTGCCGAGGCGGTCGCGCGCGGCGTCGAACTCGACGCGCAGGGGCTCGGTGAGGGTCGGTGCGTCCTTGTGCGCGTCGATGAAGTCGGCGTCGTCCTGGCTGCCGACGAGGACGATGGCGCCGAGGGTGAAGCCGACGACGCTGGCCCCGACCATGGACCAGCCCGCGACGCGGAGCGGGAGGCGAGCGTCGTCGAGCAGCGCGTCGATGCGAGCCATCGCCTCGGCGACGCGCTGGGGGTCGGCCTGGGGGTGGGCGATGAAGACGCGGTAGGCGACCACGGCGTCCTCGGCGCGGCCCAGCCCGTCGAGGGCCTGCGCGATGCCGTAGAGGGTGGGGGCGGTGCGGTTGAGCCGGGCGGCGCGCTCCCACATGGGCAGCGCGTCGGTCCACGCCCCCTCGTCGGCGCGGGCGCGGGCGCGGTCGCTGAGGCCCTTCCAGTCCTCGAACCAGGCGCGGATGGAGGCGAGGCGGGACTCGCCGGCCTCGATCTCCTCGGGGCTGAGACCTTCGAGGCCGAGGAAGAGCTCGTAGGCGACCTTGGCGGCGTCGAGCTCGCGGAGCTCCTCGTAGCAGCGGGCGATGTTCCAGGCGGTCGTGGGGTTGCGGAAGGCGGCGTAGACCTCCGTCCAGCGGTCGAGTGCCTGGCGGTAACTGCCGCGATCAAACTGGACCTGCGCCTCGACATTGAGAGTCTCGGCGCGAGACAGGCCGTCCTGGGCCGTGACCACCGAGGCCGTATTCAGCACGCAGAACAGAGCCACGGCGAGCGCGCCAACGGACGAACCAATCAGGGATGTACGGCTCCGTGATAGGCGCACGGGGCGGTATCTTGCGGGGGCCGGGATCATCGCGCCTCCTCAGTTGAGCTTGCCGACACGCTTGCGGACGGGCTGGCTGGCTGGGGCGTCGGCAGGCGGCTTCGGCTCGGTGGCGGGGTCGACGGGCGCGCTCGCGTCGTGGGGGGGCGGCTGGTCCGCGACGGCGGAGTCGTGCGGTGGCGGGGTGGCGGCCAGGGCGGCACGATCGGCGCGGGCGCGGCGGCGAGCGGCGGGGGTGGGCGAGGCGTCGGGCGTGGACGAGGCGTCGGGCGTGGGGGACTCGGGTGCGTCCGGCTCGAGGGCGGGCGGCTCGGTCGGCGCGGCATCGGCGGCGGCGGCCGGCAGCTCTGTGGACGCCGCGTCGGCGGGGCCCGCGTCGGGCGAGGCCGCGGCGGGGATGGCGTCGGCGGGGACGCGCGGCGCAGGCAGGTCGGTGCTCGGGTGGCCGAGCCCCCAGCCAAGACCGAGGAGCGCCGCCACCGCCAGCGCGCCCAGGATGAGGAGGCCCGCGCGGCGTCCGCCGGGCGCGACCACGATCGAGGGCGGCGGGGAAGCGTCGGTGGCCGTCGGCCGCGTGGGCGGGATGGCCGGCACGGGGATCGGCGACGCGACGTCGACCGGCGCTCCGTCGAGGCCGGCGGGCACGGAAGACTCCGGCGCGGACGCCGATGAAGCGGGCGCGAGAGGGGCGGACGGGGCGTCGGGCAGCGTCGCCTCGAGCGGATCGAGGCCCGCGGTGGCGGTGCGCGAGGGCAGGTCGTCCTCCGTGGGACCGAGTGCGAGGTCTGGGGCCGACGACGCCGTATCGCCGGCGCGCGCGCTCCGCAGACCGCCCCGCACGTCGGGGATGGCTGAGGCGTCGAGGCCCGCCAGCGCTGCGAGGAAGGCGGAGGCGTCTGCGTAGCGCGCAACGGGGTCGCGGGCGGTGGCGGTGCGGAGGATGGGGCCGAGCGGGGAGGCCAGGAGCGGCGGAGGAACGTCGAGGTTGCCATCGCTGTGCAGGACGAGGCAGTGCATCACGTTGTTGCCCTTCACCACGACCTCGCCGGTGAGGAGCTCCACCAGGATCAGGCCCATCTGGTAGACGTCCGTCGCGCCGCTGACGACGGAGGCCTCGATGTACTCGGGGGCCATGTACTGCGGCGTCCCCGCCATGCCGCCGGTCTGGGTGAGGGTGTGGCCGCGCTCCATCAGGCGGGCGATGCCGAAGTCGAGCAGCCGCAGCGACTCGTTCGGCGCGCCGGGTCGCACGAGGAACAGGTTGGAGGGCTTGAGGTCCTTGTGCACGACGCCGAGCGCGTGCGCGGCAGCCAGCGCCTCCAACGCCTGCCGAAACAACCGCAGCGCCCGCTCCGGCGCCATCCCTCCACCCCGCTCCAGCTCCTCGCCGACGTCCACCCCGCTCAGGAGCTCCATCGCGATGTACGGCGCCCCGTCCGGCGCCACGAAGCCGAAGTCGTAGACCGTGGCGACGCCGGGGTGGTCGATGCGTGCCGCGAGCGCGGCCTCGCGCTTGAAGCGCTCTCGCACGAGCTGCCGCTGCGCCCCGCGCCCCGGCACCTTGAGCAGCTTCAGCGCCACCCGCCGCTCGATGTGCACATGCTCCGCCTCGTACACCTCCGCGAACCCGCCCTCGCCGAGGAAGCGGCTCACCCGGTAGCGTCCGTCGACGACCTCACCGGGGTCGAGCAGGTTGTGTCGGGGCTCCTCGTCCACCATCCACCAGGCGCTCAAGGTCGAAAGCGGCCATGGCCAGCACGCCAGGGGCCTCCCGACCGTCAGGGGTCCACACAGTCGGGCTCATCGCCCTCCAGATCGCAGTCGTTGTCGCGCAGATCGCCGCACACCTCGACGTGGCCGGGGTGCGCGTCGTCGTGACGGTCGTCGCAGTCATCGCCGTTGTCGCTCTGGCCGGCGCCGGTGCAGTCGTCGCGCGTCGCTGCTATCGCGGTGAACGGATCACCGAAGCCATCCCCGTCGCGATCGAGGTAACAGAGCCGGACGCCGTCACAGTCCTCGTCCACGGCATCTCCGACGCGCTCGGCGGCGGCGGGGTGAATGGCGGGGTCGGCGTCGTCGCAGTCGGTGTGGTCGGTCACCAGCCCCACGGCGGGCTGGCAGGTCGCGGCGGCGGCGCGATCACCGAAGCCGTCGCTGTCGCGGTCGGGGAAGAACAGCAGGCCGGGCGTCCCGGGCACGCAGCGAACCTCGGACGGCCCCGCGCAGCTCATCCGGCCCGCCTCGCAGCCCTCGCCGCAGACGCTCCAGACGGCGCCCTCGGCCACTGCCCCGGCCGGTCCCCCGCACGGGTTGAGGTCCGGGTCGGGCAGGCACCGGAGGAGGGTGCCCTCACACCGCCACCGCGCGCCCTGCCCGCACCCGGTGCCCGGCTCACTCTGAAGAAAACCACAGCCACCACAGGCATTTACCGCGCTCGCCCCGATACAGGCGATGGCGTCCGGCGTGACGCAGACCGTCCGGCCGTCCTGGCACGGTCCGCACGACGCGCCGGGCTGGCGCTCCAGCGGCGCGTCACCGCCGCACCCGTTCCGCCCCTGCGGCGCGCACTGCACCGCGTCCAGCCCGAGGCAGGCCCACGCGCCGCCGGGGCAGGCCGTGCCCGGTGGGGCGTCCAGGGCGGCGCAGCCCCCGCAGGCGTTGCGCGCCGGATCGTCGCAGACCACGCGGTCCCGCGAGAGGTCGTCCGGGTCGCACACCCACTGCCCGCCGCAGCCGCAGGCCGAGCCCACCTCGACGCCGAGCGGCTGGCAGCCGCCGCAGAAGTTCGTGCCGCCCTCCTGCGGCGCGGCACAGCGGGTGAACGGCTCCCCCTCGTCCTCCACGCACTCCCACCGCCACGGGACGCAGGCCGTCGTCAGGCAGGGCTCGCCCGGCGTGCCCGCCAGAAACTGCGCGCCGCCGCAGCGATTCTGCGCGGGCAGGATGCACCGGATGGCGTCCGGGCCGACGCAGCTCCAGGTGCCCTCGCGCGGGCCGGTGCCGTCGTCGAGCTGGCAGGCCCAGCCCGGACGGGCGTCGCCGGGGATCAGGGCGGCCTGGCCGCCGCAGGCGTTCGGGGCTGGACGGTCACAGACGCGGGTGCCCGTGGCCTCGTCGCAGCACCACGCGCCAGCGCACGCGTCGTTGAAGGCGCCGAGCAACGCGCACGTCCCCTCGGCGCAGCCAGGCAGCGCGCCGCAGCCGCCGCAGACGTTCGGCGTGGTGGCGCCGACGCAGGTGAGCGCGTCCAGGCCCTCGCACGCGATCACCCCGTCGGCGCACGGACCGCACGGCGCGCCGGGGGACGCGGCCTCATCGTCGAGGCGCAGGACCGCCGGGCCGCCACAGGCGTTGGGCAGCGGCGGCGTCGCGGGCAGCTCGCACCCGGTCCACAGGACCAGGCCCGAGATCAGCAGGCTGAGCATGTCTCGTCGCGTGACGCTCATGGAGAACTCGCGCTCGCGGGGGCACGCCTGACCAGGACACACAACCCACGGAGACAGAAGGATAATCAACGACACACGTCATCGAGTGGAGGTGCCGGCGGCGAGCCGCGCGGACGTCGTCGCGAAGACCGATGATCCACTTTCCTACACGGTCCCGACCTGCTAGAACAAGGTTCAATCCAATCTCGTCGCGCACGAGCCGCTGAACGGCGGTCCTCCCGCCAGCTCGATGTTCGTGTGCGGGTCGGGAGGTGCGCCCGCCTGTCGAGGCCCCATGAAGTCCTCCGCGCTCGCGCTGCTCCTCCTGCTCGCCTCCTGCATCCTCGGCGCGTCGGCCTGCGACGACGAGGTCGCGCCCCCCTCGGTCGCCGTCGACGGCTGCCACACCGACCTCGACTGCAAAGGCGACCGCGTCTGCGACCCTGACACGCTGCTCTGCGTCGAACCCGCGACCGCCGGCAACAACGGCAACAACGGCAACAACGGCGCCGAGGACGTGGGGGTGAACAACGGCGGGCCGGACGCCGACGACAACAACGGAGCCAGCAACAACGGCCCCGAGGACACCGGCACCGACGCAGACACCCCCGACGCCGACGCCAAGGCGGACGCCCCGCCGGACGGCTCGACCGAGGACGTGCTGCTGCCGGACGGCGAGCGCAACGCGTGCGGCGGGCGGGTGCGGCTGTCGTATCTCGGGGCGTTCGTGGAGCCGGGAGCGGCGTGCGGGGCGTGTACGGACGGGCTGGTGATCTGCACGGGGGCCAACACGATCGCCTGCGCCAACGCGACCGCGGCGAACGCGTGCGGGGGATGCGGCCCGATCCAGGCCCGTCCTGGCACGCCGTGCGGGGTCTGCGGCACCTACACCTGCGACGGCGGCGACGTCGTGTGCGTGGACGACGGCCGGAACGACTGCGGCGGCTGCGAGCCGCTGGACGACGCGCCGGGCTGGCTCTGCGACGACGGGCACGGGATCGGCGTCTGGGCCTGCCGGTCGACCAACACGCTGGCCTGCATCCGGGGCGGCCAGAACCTCTGCGGCGGCGACCCGAACGTCCGGCTCGCGGCGCTGCCCGGCATGCCCTGCGGGGAGTGCAATCGCGGCGAGGTGCGGTGCGACGGCGTGGACGCCATCCAGTGCCGGAGCGCCGAGCGCGGCGTCAACGCGTGCGGCGGCTGCGCCCCGCTCGATGGGGTGCCGGGGCAGCGGTGCGGCGGCTGCGGCCTCGGGGTCTGGACCTGCGACCCGAACGATCCAGACCGCGTGACCTGCGAAGGCGACGCCCGCAACGCCTGCGGCGGCTGCGCCCCGCTGGAGCGGGGGGTCGGCGAGGGGTGCGGTGAGGGGCTGGTGTACCACTGCGACGGGCAGAACAGGCTGGTGTGCGGCAGCGACGCGCTCAACGCGTGTGGCGGGCCCACCGTCCTGAGCGACGCGCCCAACACGGTCTGCGGCGCCTGCGGAGACGGCGTGAACGTCTGCGCCACGCCCGGCGTCATCGTCTGCGTCGACGACGCGCCCGAGAACGCCTGCGGGGGCTGTGGCCTGCTGCCCGGCCAGCCGGGCGAGCCTTGCGGCACCGACCACTCCTGGCACTGCGAGGACCGCCACATGCGGTGCCGCCCCAACGACGAGCCCGACGCCTCGCTGCCCGGCGAAGCCTGCGTCCACGACGCCTTCTGCGCCGGCCGCCTCTGCCTCCGCCTCGGCCCCGACACGGACGAGCGCGTCTGCTCCAGCCATTGCAGCAGCGACGCCGAGTGCGATCCGCTGGCCTGCAGCGACATCCCGGCCACCCTCCCCTCCACCCTGTCCTTCTGCCTGGCGACGGACCTCTGCACGGACCCCGACAACGACGGCTTCGGCATCGGTCCCCGCTGCACCGACATCGACTGCGACGAAGCCGACGCCTCCGTGAACGCTGGCGCCGCCGAGCTCTGCGCCGACGGCGCCGACAACGACTGCGACGGCGCCATCGACTGCAACGACCTCGACTGCCTCGGCGACCCCGCCTGCCCCGAGCTCTGCGCCGACGGCGCCGACAACGACGACGACGGCCTCGTCGACTGCGCCGACCCGGACTGCGCGACAGCGGCGAGGTGTGGGGAGGTGTGCGACAACGGCGTCGACGACAACCGGGACGGGGCGGTTGACTGCGACGACCCTCGCTGCTTCGCCCAGCCTGCCTGCCTTCGCTACACGCTGGAGGTCGTCTCGGGCGCCGCGCAGCAGGGGCTCGCCTCCTGGTTCCTTCCGGACCCGATCATCGTGCGCGTGATCCCGAGCAGCCCGGACTTCCCCATCCAGGGGCCGCGGGTGACCTTCCGCCCCGACGCTGGCGTGCTCACCTCCCCCACAGAGACCTTCGCCGACTCCGACGGCCTCGCGGTCGCCACTGTCTTCACCGGGCGGGTTGAACCCGGCACCTACGGCGTCCAGGTCGATGTCGAGCGCGGCGCGTCACTCCGCGTCGAGTTCACCGTCACCGCGCCCATGCCCGGCACCATCACCCCCGTCCTCAACGCCGCTCACGCCGCCGGCGCCGTCTCCGGCATCCCCGGTCCCGCCCTCGACGCCGTAGAGGTCGACATCGCCGACGTCGCGGCCGGTGCGGACGGGACCATCTACTACACCACCTCCTACAGCAACGCGGTCCGCCAGATCACCCCGGACGGACGCGTCGAGACGCTCGCCGGAGATGGTCAAGCAGACTTGACGAATGGTCCGGGCGCCGGCGCCCGCTTCAACCTACCCAGCGCCCTCGCGCTGGACGAGGCCAACGCCCGCCTCCTGGTCGCCGACTATACCAACCACGTCATCCGCGCCATCGACCTCGCCTCACCCGAGCACTTCGTCACCACCTGGGCCGGCGGTGGCCCTGGCCTGCCGAACCAGGGCGACGACAACCACCGGACCCAGGCGACGTTCGCCGGCCCCAACGGCCTCGCCATCGGACCGGGCGGCCACGTGTTCGTGCTCGACGGTCGCCTCCGACGGATCGATGCCGCCACCGGCATCATCACCTCGCCGCCGAACGCCAACGCCTGGCTGCCCGCGCCAGGCTGCTTTGCACTCTGCCCCATCGAGGCCGACGCGGACGGCCTGTTCGTCCCAAGCAGCCGCGCCTTCGGCGGCCTGGATTACCTCCTGTTCCCGGCCGACGCCGACGACGCGGTGGACCGGGTCCCGGTCAGCGGCCTCCTCGGCGGTGACCCCTACGGCGCCGCAGTCCAGACCCACACCCTGGGGGCGGTGCCCTCCATCGCGCTGGACGCGGCGGGCAACCTGTACGCCTCGGTGCCCAGCCACGACGGCTTCGCCGCCCCCGGCATCGCGCGGCTGACCCGCGACACGGCCCGCATCGACCGGGTCCTGCAGCGCAACGACCTGCCCCCCGGAGCATGGGGCGACTTCGGGTCCGCTTCGGAGGCGCAGGTCTCCGTGCCCCGTGGCCTCGCGGTCACGCCCGCGGGGCAGCTGCTCATCGCCGACGCTGGCACCGCCAGCATCCGGGCGATCTGGCTCGACGACCTCCCCGCCCACACCGCCAGCGTCACCATCCTCGGCACGCCACCGGCGCAGCAGACCATCCTCACCCCCACACAGCTCCGCGCCGCGGTCACCCTCGACGGCCAGCCGCTCACCGAGCACCCGATGGAGCTCGTCGGGTCGGACGGCGAGCAGGCCGACGTCGTCTTGACCTCGCTCCAGGGCGAGGTCAGCACCATCGTCTTCCCGAGCGCTCGGCCGGGCCCCGCGGCGCTCACCGTGCAGTTCGTCCCGCTCAAGCGCCACCTCGATCTCGGCCCGCGCCTGAGCGCCACCTTCGCCTTCGAGGCTGTCGCACCGCCCGCCGGCACCATCCTCCCGCTGGTCAACCGGCTGCGTGAAGGCGGCGTACCGCGCGTCCCGGGGCCCGGCCCGGCGGTCAATGAGGTGGCCTTCTCCACCCTTGCGGCGCTCGAGGACGGCACGCTGTTCTACGGCGTCAACAGCGGGCACAGCGGCGTCGTACGACGGGTCACCCCGGACGGCCACGTGCTGCCCTTCTTCCTCGGAGGTGAGCTGCCGCTCCTGGCTGAGGTCCCGGTCAGCCAGGCCCACCTCGGCGTCCCCGTTTGGCTGGCCGCCGATGAGGCGGCCGGCCTCCTCACCATGACCGACAACTACCACCACATCTTCTCCATGGCCCTGCCCACCGAGGCCGACCCCGACCCGATCGTCCACCTGATCGGCGGCACAGGCGTCTTCCCGCTCACCGACCCCGTCGCCGAGGGCGCGACGCTCGACCTCATCGACCTCAGCGGCGGAGGCCGCGTCACGGTCGAGCCGGGCCCGAACGGTGTGCTCGCCATCACGCACGGGCCGTGGGGCCTCCTGGCCACCCCGGATGCCAACGGCGACCTGCGCGTCTCCATCGTCCTGCGCCCCGGCGACCTCGTGGACGGCGGCTACACGCTGGACCTCGACCGCTCGGCGATCCTCCCTCGCCCCGACGGTGGCGCCTGGGTCGTGGCCTCCATCAACGGCGCACATGGCCTGTTCGACCGTGCCCCCAACGGCGCCCTGAGCTACGTCGGCGGCTTCCCCACCGCCCAGTCGAGCACCGACGACGGCACCCCGATCGCTGACTACGGGCTGCCTCGCATCTTCGGTGCCAGGCTACGCGGCGACACCCTCGTCCTCCTGAGCTGGAGCTCCGTTCTCGCCATCGACACCGCCACGCCGGGGCTCCCGACGCGCAGGATCGCTGGCGACAACGGCGCGAACGGGGCGGGCGGCGACTATGGCCCGGCGGCCGACGCGGTGCTTTACTACCCCACCGACCTGGCGCTCGATGGCCGCGGCAACCTGTACATCGCCGAGGGGAACGTGCTCCACATGGTCTGGCGTTGATGAGGGCACCTGAAGCTCAGGTTTGGCCTCCGGCGAGCGTTAAATTTGATGTTTCCAGGTAAAATCATCTCATGACATGCACCTGTAGCGAGCACACTGCCAGACTCCAGCTTGCCCGACCCACGCCATAGCACTATGATGCCCCGTCCGCCAGGTGCCCGTCCGCACACGCCAGCCGCATCGACACGAGGTCTGACATGCAGAAGCCCTCCCAGATCAACACCATCGGCGCGCTCTTCCTGGCCGGCGGCATCATCTCCGTATTCGTCTGCCTGGCGCTCACCGTCGGATCGTTCTTGATCTGGTTCCCGGCCTACACCTACGGCCTCGTCGCGGCCATCTTCGCGATCGGGACCGGCGCGCGGCTGCTCGGCAACAACGCCTACGGCAGCGGCGTCCCCAAGGCGACCGCCATCATGATGATCGTCCAGATCATCAACTGCGACGGCTTCTCGCTCTTCTTCGGGATCTTCATCCTGACCATGCTGAGCCAGCCCGAGGTCACCGCGTACCTGACCGGGGGTCAGGCGCTCGCAGGGCCCGGTGGCCAGGCCACCGCCATCCCGGCCCCGCCCCCCGGCGTGCCGGCGAACCTCGGCCTCGGCCAGGGCTCGTTGATCCGGGTGCGGACCAGCTACCTGCCGATCGCGTGGCTCCTGTCCACAGTGACGCCCCAGATCCTCATCAACAACGTCATCTCCCCCCGCCCCTGGGGCACCCACTCCTTCGAGGTCGCGCCCGGCCGCTACTTCATCGAGATCTACTTCGCCTACTGGCCAGTCCCGAAGTCTGGCCACGCCACCCTCGTCGTCGACGTCCCGCCTGGCCACGTCGTCGACATCGACTACGCCAAGAACAACCCGCTCATGGGCGCCAACGGGACGATCAAGGTCGTGGCGGTCCAACCTCTGTGTTGATCCCCGCGCCTCAGCGCAGGATCGTGTCGCTCCGCACCACCTTCATCCCCGCAGCGCGGAAGTCCGCCAGCGCCGCCTGCGCCTCCGCCGGGAAGTCGAGGCCAGGCAGCGGCTCGCCCTCGTCATCCACCACCGCAGGCACCGGGCTCATGCAGTCCTCGAGGATGTAGATATCCCCCATGCGCTCCGGCGCCACCGCCTCCACCTGCGCCTGCAACGACCCCAGCGTCGCCCTCACGCAGTGGCTCGACGCCTCGCCGAACACATAGATCCTGTCGTGCGCCATCAGGCGGTCGAACAGCGGCCGGTTGAACACGCCCACCAGCGACGTGCCGATGGTCTTAACCTCCGGCTCGAGCACCGAGTAGTTCTCCGTCTGCGGGTGACGCCCCTTCAGCTCCAGGTGCACCTGCGTGTACCGCATCAGGCTGTGGAAGTGCGCCGCCTCGAACAGCCCCGGCACCAGCGCGTGATCGAGCGCGCCGAGCATCGTGTGGAAGGGCCAGATCGTCAGCACGTACCGCCCCAGCGACTCCAGCGACTCGCAGTACTCCACCGCCTGCTCCAGGCTCATCAGCCCCGGCATCGGCACCCAATGCCCCGCCCGGACGTCCCGCGCCCGGATCGCCGTCATGGGCGCTGGATGCTGGCTGTTCTCGTCCATCCAGAACGACGGATGGAACACCTGGTAGGCCGTGTGCGTGTCCAGCGAGAAGACCAGGCTCGTGATGCGGTGCGCGTTGCGCAGGATGAACCGCGTCGCCCGCTGCATGTCCTCCAGCGCGCCCGGGACGTAGAGCGACGCGCCGGGTATGCAGAACCCCACCTGGCAGTCGATCCCGAACACGGCCGCCCGGACCGTGTCCTCGGACGCCGCCGTCACCCCGAACGTCCGCCGCGTCTGCTCGGCCTCCGTGGCGATCTCGTCGTAGCGGGGCAGATGAAGGTCGTCCATGCGGGCCGGGTCGTGGAACGACGGCGGCGGGAGCACCAACGCGTTGGAGGCCATCCTCTCTCCTGGGTGAGTCCGTGGGGCCCCGCCGACGACGCTCGCCGCAGCACCGGAGCCGATGGCAGGATTGTAACCCATCGCCAGACGGATGCCACGCACACCGGGCGGGGAGTCAGGGGTAGCCTCGATTGGTGACCGGCTGCGCCGCGGTGAGCGGAACGCGCGCCAACGCTGCGTGGGCGGAGCCTGCCGCGGCTGCTCGTGCACACGCATAAATTCGCAGGGAAAATAGA
>Ga0210033_1000676_pt1 | contig 32390 bp, 28 predicted proteins | sample CryGeymeta201501_FD_185465 | JGI IMG/M metagenome (GOLD analysis project Ga0210033, IMG submission 185465) | Groundwater microbial communities from Crystal Geyser aquifers in Utah, USA - Crystal Geyser metaG 2015-01 (SPAdes) (version 2) | ecosystem: Environmental > Aquatic > Deep subsurface >... | reverse complement strand
GAACAGCAAAAGCGAGTGATTGCGTTCATTCAAAATAGACGGCTCGCAGCGGCGCGTCGACCGAAAAGTGGTGCGAGGCGATGGGGGGGGGAGCGGCGGTGCTGTCGCCGAAGCGATCGGCATCGCGTGGGGGCGTTGCAGCGGTGGGCGCCGCCTCGCCGAGATAGCAGCTGTCCATAGGAGACCCCATGGAAGTCAGCACCGCCAACCTCACGGCCTACGAGGGCGCGCTCCCCGACGACGCTCGAATCAAGCGCAAGCGCATGTTCGGCTCGCCCTGCGCCTTCGTGAACCGGCAGATGTTCTTCGGCACCTTCGAGCAGTCCATCGTCGCCCGCGTCGGCACCCGGCGCGCCGCCGCGCTCGCCGGTCAGCCGGGCATGCAGCTGTTCAGCCCCGCCGAGGGCACGGTTTGGGACGACTATGTGCAGCTCGAGCTCCCCGTGGACGCGGAGCTGCTCGCCAAGCTCGCGGGCGAGGCGCTTGTGTGGGCCGCCGCGCTGCCAAAGAACGCAAAGGCGCGTCGCTAGGCGGAGCCTCGCCGAGGGGGGTTATCCGTCAGCCCGCTCGTTCGGTGGTCCGCGTAGACGCGCTCGACCCACCGCCACAGCGGGCGCCCAGCGTAGCGGTCGTAGAGCGGCTGCACGGAGGCCGGCAGCGGGTTGGGCCAGCGGAAGGGGTGCTCGCGCGGGTGAACGAGCGGCGCGAGCAGGGCAGCGGCCGAGAGATCGGTGCGCGTGAAGCGGTCGCCCAGCAGGTAGGGCCGGTCGGCGAGGCGGTCTTCGAGCTGCTGCCAGCAGCGGTCGAAGTCATCGGTGGCCCGCGCGATCCCGGCTGGGGTGCAGTCGTACATGGCGCGCACCTGGCGCGAGACCACCGGCCACATCAGCCAGAGCGCCGCGCCGTGCCAAGCTGGCGCGTCGCGGGTCCACATGTCGTGGACGAGGCGACGCTCGTGCTGCAAGAGCGGCGCGTAGAGCAAGCGCCGCAGCGCGTGCCCCACGTCGGCGTCGAGCTGCGCCTCGAGCGCGCGGGCTCGCTCGCGCTCGGGGAGGGGCGCGTCGAGCTGCTCGAGCCCGCCCTCGGACACCAACCAGTCGAGGATGCGGTCGGAGCCTTGGATCTTGAGGTCGCCGCCGACAAGCAGCGGCACATAGGTGCGCTTGGCCCGAAGTCTTCGCATGGTCACCAGGTGCAGGCCCGGGGTGAGGACGCGCAGTTGGAAGGGGCGGCCGCTGAGCTCGAGCGCCCAGCGCGCGCGCTCCGAGTAGTGGCTGATCGAGAAGACGTAGAGCTCCATGGGGTCTGCAACCTCGTAGCAGGACAAGACTCAAGCGCTATCGCGCTAGTATAGGGTTCGAGTCATCCCCCCGCCCTCCGAGCCTCCCCATGCGCGCCTTGCTCCTGCTCCTGCTCGCGCTCACCACCGCCGGTGGCTGCGCCCACTCAAGCGCCCAGACCGGCGTCGCCTCCTGGTACGGTCCCGGACTGCGAGGCAATCAGACCGCCTCGGGGGAGCCCCTTCGCTTTCATCGGCGTCGCGCGGCCCACCGCACCTTGCCCTTCGGCAGCGTGGTCAAGGTCACCCGCGTCGACAATGGCAAGAGCGTGCGCGTGGTCATCAACGACCGCGGCCCCTTCGTGCCCGGCCGCATCATCGACCTCACCAAGAAGCCCGCGCGGCGGCTCGGCCTGCTGCAGGACGGCCACGCCAAGGTCCAGCTCCAGGTGGTGGGCTGCAAGAAGCGCTACAAGCGCTGCTCGTAGGCGGTCCGGGCGCGCGAGGACCCGGTTCACCGCTGTTTCACCTGCGCTTCGCCTCCGGTCCTCCTTCGACAGCTACAACCAAGCCAGGAGGTCGTCATGGCACGGGTCGTCGCAGGAGTGGTGCTCGCGCTCGCGCTGTGGGTCGCTGGGCTCGCGGCGAGCCGCGGTCCGGCCGACCGCGAGGTCGCGGTGGGTCTGCACGGCGAGCCGGTCGTGGCGACGGACTCGCTGCGGCTGCTCACGCTCAACGTCGCGCACGGGCGCGCTGAGCGCAGCAGCCAGTACCTCGTGACAGCCGAAGAGCACCGCGCGTACCTAAACGCCATCGCCGCCGTCATCGCCCGCGAGGCGCCGCACGTCGTCGCGCTGCAAGAGGTGGAGGGCGCCTCGTGGAACACCGGCCGCTTTGACCACCTGCGCTACCTCGCCGAGGGAGCGGGGCTGGCGCGCTCGGTCTTCGGGGCGCACGTCGACCTCGCCGTGCCCGCCATGAGCTATGGCGCGAGCCTGCTGCTGAACGTGGAGGCGTCCGAGGCACGCACCCACGCCTTCGCGCTGAGCCCGCCGACGCCGCCCAAGGGCTTCGTGGTGAGCGCGGTGGAGCTCGATGACCGGCCTGTGGACGTCGTCTCAGCGCACCTCAACATGGGCTGGGACGCGCGGGCGCTCCAGTGGCTCGTTGCGGAGCTGCAGCTCTCCGCGTGGGAGCCGGACGCGGCGCTCGTGACCTTTCCGCCGCACGGCACGCGCATCGACTGGGTGCTCGTGTCGCCAGAGCTGGAGCTCGTCGACCAGCTCGTGCTTCCTGATGCGGTGAGTGACCACCGGGCGGTGCGTGCCTCGGTGCGCTGGCGCTGAGCACGTCATCGCGTGTAAGCAGCGGCGCCGAGGTAAGTGTTGCGGCGCCTTAAGGTGTCGGGTAGGACCGAGAGCCGCGATGGTCGCGTCCCCCCGCCCATCGTCCGAGGATCCGTTGCTGCTTCGCGCCCCGAGAACCTTTCCACTTGGCCCGACGCGCGCGCTCTGCGCCGCGGCGCTGTGGGCGGGGTTCAGCGGATGTGCGGCGGTGTACAAGCCTTATGCCGTCTATCAGCCGCTCAGCGGGCTGCATGAGCCGGCGGTCGTCGACCCCACCGCGCTCAACTTCGAGGACGTCAGCCTCACCGTGCGCTGCTTTCGCGGCGAGCTGTCCCGGCAGCAGAGCGCCGCGCTCTGCGAGAAGGTCGGCACCCTGTTCGAGAACCAAGGGGCTAAGGTTTATACTGTCGACGGTGACGGGCCCTCCGAGGAGCGCTTCGACGACGAGGACGAGCCCGTCGATGGCCTCGATGCCACGGCGCCGCGCACGGACCTGGCGCTGGAGCTGCGCTCCCGTCAGGTCAGCAAGAGCGTTGACCGCCTGTCGTGGGCGGCCTTCTCGTCGACCTTCTCGATCTACCCCGCCGAGAACGAGTTCACCTTCTCCCAGGACGTGGTCGTGCGCGGCGGCGACGGCGTGCTGCTGAGCAGCAAGAGCCTGCAAGGGCGGGTGATCGAGCGCGTCGGGCTCGCGATGTCGCTGATCGCCCAGGTGAAGGACGGCCTCTCGAAAGACCCTGAGTACGTCCCGATGGACAAGGTCGCCGCGGTGGAGCTCTCCAGGGACCTCTACCAGCAGCTCAGCCAGATCGTGTACAACGCCAAGCTCCAGTGGCGGGTGCAGCAAGAGGCGCAGGCCGCGCGGGGGGGCGCGCGATGAGCCCTTGGCTGCTGCTCGCCATCGTCGCCGCGGTGATCATGCCGGATCCTTCGCCGGGCATCTTCTACTCCAAAGAGCGCTCTCGCCAGCTCGCTTGCGAGTACACCGACCTTGCCACCGCGCGCGACATGGCGCCGGGCCGCTTGCGCGCACCCAAGCCTCGCGGCGACTTCTTGGAGCGCGACACGCTCGTCTGCCGCGAGCGGGCGCTGCGCCGCGGCCTGCGCGCCCCGCGCGACGAGGTCATCCTCGACCACCTGAGCGAGCTCGCGCCGCAGCTCGCGGCCTCGGCGGTCGCCGCGCGCCCGGACCTGGCCGACCGCCGCTGGCTGGTGCAGGTGTACTACCCAAACACGCAGGTGGCGGCGAAGCTCGACTTCGCCGCCAAGAACGCCCTCATGAGCGGCGGCGTCGACGTGTCGGACCGCGCGCCGCTGCTCTCGGCCACGGACGTGCGCGTGATCACCTCGCTCGAACCCTCGCAAGCGTACGCGGTCGCCTGCCGCCGCTATGTGCAGACGGGCGGCCTGGGCGCGAACGACGCGCTCTTCGCCCTGGTGAGCCGCGACCCGCAAGAGACCACGCTGCACGCGGGCCTCTGCGCGGACGGGCAGTGGAGCTGGCTCCGATGAGGGCGTGGCTCACAGCGCTGCTGCTCGCGCTCGCCGCCCCGGCGTTTGCCCAAGACGGGCCCGCGGTCGCCCAGCAGGTGGAGCTGGAGCGCGCGCGCGCCGAGCTCGCGGATCAGGTGCAGCTCTCGGTCTACGACCTCGTCGACGAGCTGGTCTACCAGTGGACGCAGGCGCCGGTCTTCGCGGACCCCACCCCGGTCGTGCTCGCGGGCGTGACCGTGCCCGTCGGCCTTGGCACCGGCTTGTCCGGGCTGGTGGAGAACCACTTGGCGGGGGTGATCCTCGCGAACCCGCGCACCCAGGTTCAGCTCGTGCACTGCCCGACCTGCTCGGCGACGGTGGTGCACTCAGGCCCCGAGTCCACGGTGGTGTCGCGCGGCATCGACGACCCGGAGCTGCTCGCCAAGCTCGGCGCCGACACGGGGCGCTACGCGCTCTTCGTTGACGTCGCCGCCGAGGGCTCGTGGTTGGTGCTGCGCGCGCGCATCACGCGGCTCTCGCCCGAGCTGCCCATCGTCTGGAGCCACACGATCACAGCGCCGGTCTCCGCGCCGTCGCTGCTGCGCGATCCTGGCCACCTGACCTCCGCCGATGAGGCGCGTCAGGCCTACCTGGACCTGCTGCGCGGGCGCGGGCCGATCACCATCCCCGTGCGCTTCAACCTGCGCACCTTCGCGCCAGGGTGGGACGGTGGAGGCGTGCCGCCGCCGCCGCTTGTGTGGTTGGAGACAGGCGTCGAGTTTGAGCCCACGCCGGGCTCGCCCTGGACCTCCAGCTTGATGATCGGCGGCACGTTCATCCCGCAGGCCTACAAGGGCGTGTTGGTACAAGGACGCGTCGGCCGCTTGCTCACGGGGCGCACGCGCTCGCTCATCCGCCCGGACCTGTACGCCTTCGGGGGGGTAGCGATGATGAACCTCTCGGGGCCTGCGTCCTTGGCGTTTCAGGTCGCGCCGGCCGACGCCGCGCAGATCATCGCGGCCTTTGTTGGCGGCGATTCGGGGGTCACCCTCGGCGCGCTGCAGCTCGGCCTGGACGGGCGGCTCGGGCAGCGCATCGGCTTCTCGGTCGCGGGCGAGTACTACCCAGCGCTTCGGAACTCCACGAACATCGGGTTCCGAAGCATCTTGGGCGTCCACTACCACGCGGTGAACACGGAGGTGACGGTGTGCTTCTGAGTGTCCCGCTGCTGCTGACGCTGCTCTACGCGCCGGTCGCCAACGCGGGCCCGGGCCAGACGCAGGGGGCGCTGGATCGCGCGGGCGAGCTGCTCGAGCTGCGCTTGGAGGACGGCCGCTTGTCCCGCGACGAGGTGCTCCCCGCCTTGATCGTGAGCGCGGAGCCTCGCTATGTGGACTCCGAAGCGTGGTTTGAGGGCGCAGCGGTGGGCGTGCTCAGCGAGGCCTTCGGCTCGGGCGGGCTGCGCTTGTGCCAGGCGTGCATGGTGCCGCGCACCGTGGTGGAGCGCGGCCAGCTCGTCTACCAGACCGGCCCCATCAGCCTCGACGAGGTGCGCCGCTTGGACGAGCAGGCGCGCGGCGCGGCCACCCCCGCGCGGTCGGCCATCTGGCTGGACGAGGCCCCCGGCGGCGTCTCCCTGCGCGTCATCGACCTGAACACGGCGCGGGTGCTCTACGCGCAGAACGTCGACGAGGCGCTGGTCGAGCACGCCAACACCCGGCGCGTCTACACGCTCTCCGAGGAGCTCGAGCGGCGCGCCCGCGGCGACAGCCTCACGCAGGCCTTCGTGGACATCGCCGTGTACCCGAACCAGCACATCTCCTTGGACTGGACGGACCAGTGGGGCGCCACGAACGCCAACCTCTCGGGCGTGTCGATCTCCTTCGTCGACCCCATGATTGGCCTCGGTGCGGTTCACTATCGCAGGCTTCCTTACTACAACATCCTGGTCGGCGGCAAGGGCCTCGTGAGCATGCCCACGGCCCTCGCGCGCACCCTCTCGGACACGAACATCGACATCCTCGACCCCATCTTCACCGCGGTGGGGGTCGTGCGGGTGCCGTTCGGACGCTCGAACTACGGCGCGGTGATCACGGCGTCCTCCAACGGCAAGTTGGCGATCGGAGTCTCCCTCATGAACATCAGCTTGCTGCCGGTGCTGCTATGAACCGCTGGCTCGTGCTCGTCGCGCTGCTCGCGAGCGGCTGCGCCTCGCGCAACTACACGCACTACCTCATCGAGCCGGCGCCGGTGACGCGCGCCTCCTTCGAGGACGAGGAGGGCACGCAGCTGCGCCCCTTCGGCTTCGGCTCCACCACGGCGATGAACGTGTCGTGGAACGACGGCGACGTCATCACCGAGGTGCAGATCCCGATGCTCGCGAGCGGCCAGCGCATCGTCATCGAGCACACGGCCTCTTCGAGCCCGGTGCAGACGATCCCCGCCTCCACGCTGGTGCCGCCGGTGCCCACCCTCGCCGACAAGACGCTGGACGAGGCCTACCGCGAGCGCGGGCTGCGCGTGAACGCCGACGCCCCCGAGGTGAGCCTGTCGAAGGCGCGCACGCAGATGCAGGACGCGATCAACGACGGCAACTACCAGCTCGCGCTGGAGTGGTGCGAGCTCACGCTGGCCCGATACCCCTCGCACCCCGAGACGCTGCGGGCCAAGGGCTCGCTGCTGCTCATGCTCGGCGAGCGCGAGAAGGCGATTGAGATCTACGAGGCGGTCGAAGAGATCGAGTCCGACCCCGCTGTGCGCGCCAAGCTCGAAGAGCTTCAGACCCAAGACGGACGCTAGGAGACCGAAGTGCAACTGATCGGCTTGTTTTTGCTTGGCTTCGTCATCTGGTTCGGCTTCGGCGAGCGCGGGGATGTCACGGTCTCGGCCTTCGACCCCCACGCGGCGGTCATGGTGCTCGTGGGCTCCTGCTCGGCGATCATGGTGTCGTCCACGTCGCAGACCGTGCTGCGCACCTTCATCCTGCTGCGAGAGCTCGTGCCCGGCCTTGGCCGCCTCGGCGCGGAGACCAACGCGCTGGACGCTGAGCGCGTCGAGCTCGCGGCGCTGTGGCGCGACGGCAAACGCGCCCAGGCGGTGGAGCTCGCGCAGCGCAGCAGCTTCCCGGCCATCGCGCGCATGCTCGACCTCGTGCTCGACCGCGCCCCCGAGGAGGCCACCCGCGCCGCCTTCACCGAGCTCAGCCACCGCGAGCTGAGCACGTGGCAGCCCGCCATCTCCAACTGGGAGGTGCTCTCCAAGCTCGCGCCCTCGTTTGGCATGGTGGGCACCATCACCGGCATGATTCAGATGTTCCGCACCCTGGGCGAGGACACGAACATGGGCGCGGCCATCTCCCTCGCGCTGCTCGCCACGCTCTACGGCGTCGCGTTTGGTGCGGGCGTCGCGGGGCCCATCGGACACTTCTTGAGGGTGCTCCTCGACGAGCGCCTCGGCGTGCTCGAGCGCTGCGAGCTGAGCGTGGCCGAGCTGATCGCCCGATCGGGCCGCGGCGCGGGGCACTAGCGTGCAGCGCCGCTCGCACAGCACCGACGAGGGGTGGCTCCTCTCGTACGCGGACCTGATCACGAACCTGCTGATCTTCTTCGCCATGCTCCTCGGCGCCGCCGAGATGAGCCGGTCCAAGATGCAGCAGATCGCCGAGAACCTGTCGGGCAAAGAGCAGCCCGCGAGCCTCGCGTCGATTCAAAAAGAGATCGAGGCCCAGGTCGCCAAGGCGGGCCTGCAGGACATGATCTCCACCGAGCTCACCGACGACGGCCTCAAGCTCTCGCTCAACTCGGGCCTGATGTTCGACTCGGGCAGCGCGAGCATTCGCGTCGAGCAAGCGCCGCTCCTGGACGGCATGCTCACGATCCTCGTGCCCTATGGCAAGCGCTATGGCTTCGCCGTCGAGGGCCACACGGACTCCAAGCCCTTTGGCGACGGAGCCCGCTCCAACTGGGACCTGTCCACGGACCGCGCCAACGCCGTGCGCGGCCGCTTGGAGCAGGTCGGCATCGACCCCAAGCGCGTCCGCGTCGAGGGCTACGCCGACACCGTCCACCTCCCCGAAGCCACCCTCGAGGGCCTGTCCCCCGAAGAGCGCTTGGCCCGGCATCGCCGCGTCATCGTAAGGGTCTACTGATGCTCGTGTTTCGCACCGCCGCCCTCCTCCAAGCGCTCGCCCTGTCGGGCTCGGCGTTGGCTGAGCCGCCGCCCCCCGCGCGCCCCGTCCCGGACAGCGTCAACGCTGAGCTACGCGACGTGGAGCGCCGCTTCGAGCTCGCCCTCGCGCAGGACTGCGACGCCGAGCGCTGCTTCCCCAAGGGCTGCTACTACGTCGATCACTCGGTGACCGGCCGCTCCGCCGCTGGGGCGATGCCGGGCCTTGGCTTGGGCGTCGAGGCCTCGCAGGGGGCCGAGCCGCCGCAGGTCTTCTTGACCCAGGCCCGCTGCGCCTTCGCCTACGAGGAGTCCGCGGACCCCAAGGACATCTCGGCGCTCACGCGGCGCTTGGGCACCAAGCTCTCGGTGGGCTGGACGGCTGTGAGCGTCGAGTCGCAGCGGCTCGCCGAGCTGCCCGCCTATATGACCCAGCGCCCCGTGCCCGCCGCCGAAGAGCCGCCGCCGCCGCCACCACCGGTAGAGGCGCCGCCCGAGCCGTGGATGAGCCAGCTCTGGTCGGCCTTGCTGCCGCACTTCTACTGGATGATCGGCCTCGGCCTCGCCACGCTCGCCGCCGCCGCCATCATCTGGTCCTGGCGCCGCCTCGGTCGCGAGACGATGGAGGAGCGCCTGCTCCTCGCCGAGCTCGCGCAGCCGGCCCTCGAACCCGAGCCCGCCGCCGAGGTCGCACAGGCCGCCCCGGCCCCCGCCCCCGACGCCTACGTCGCCGACCAAGAGGCGATCTGGTCAGCGCGCTTCGCGGCCTTTAACCCCGAAGATCCCGATCCGGAGCTGCGGTCGCTGCTGTCGGCCCTGCTGCGCGACGGCGCCCTGCCGCTGCTCGCCAAGGCCACGCTGCGCTACCCCGACTCGCTGCACCGCGCGCTGCCCGTCGGGGGCGAGGTCGCCGCCGCCAAGCTCGCGCTCGCCGACTACCTGCAGACGGTGTCCGAGGACGCGCTCCCGTCGGACGAGGCCTTCTTCCGCGACCTCAACCGCCGCTCCCTCGCCGCCGCCATCGACTCGCAGGCCGACGCGCGCATCGTGCGCAGCCTGCGCGAGGACTTCGGCGCCTTCGGCCTCGTGACGCTCATCGGCGGCCTGCCCGCGCGCGCCGGCGGCTTGCTCTTCGCCCTCGCGCCCAGTGAGGAGCAGCGTGAGATGCTGCCCCTGCTCGCAGACGCGCGCTTGAACGGCCTGATCGACGGCCTGATGCGCTCCAACCGCATGGACGCGCGCGAGGCGGACCACCTCTTCCAGGTGCTCGCGGCGGCGCGGGCCAGCCAGCCCCTCCCGGCCCCGCTGGACGGCGACGTGAGCGACCGCGGCGCTGTGTTCGACGCGCCCCGCGCCCTCTCGCTGCTGCTGGAGCGCGTGCCGAGCGCCCGCCGCGCGGATGTGCTGCGCCCGACCCTCGCGCGCTTCCACGGCAAGCTGCCGAGCTGGCACCGCGGTGTGCTCGTCAGCGACATGCTCTTCGCCCTGCCCGATGAAGAGCGCGCCGACCTGCTCCTGGACATCGACGCCCGCGCCCTCGCGGCCTGGCTCTCGCTGCTCGACCCGAGCACCACCGAGCGCCTGCTCGCCAGCGCCCCCGCGGCGCTGCGGCGCTCCACGCAGGCGGCGTCCAGCTTCGCCTCGCGGGCCGACCAGCTCGCCCTCGCGGACGCGGGACATCGCGCGCTCGCGGCGGGCTTCCAGCGCCAGCTCGCCCGCTTGCGCCTCAACTTTGAGGCGGTGCTCCTCCCCCAGACGGCGGCCTGATGAGCCGTCTGCTCCTCGGGGCTGCCGCGCTCTGCGCCACCGTCGCGTGCACCAAGGTGCCGCTGGCGGACGTGAACGCGGGCTTCACCCTGGCGGACGCCACCTGGTTCGCCGAGGAGCAGACCCTCTTCATCTTCTACGACGTCACCGCTGAGCAGGGCCTCGGCGAGCTCAGCCAGGTGGAGATCACCTACACCACCGACGACGAGCGCGTGGATTGGACGCCGGTCGAGGACTTCCCCACGGTGCACACGCACCTGGCGCTGGACTGCGGCCCGAACGAGCGCTGCGGCAGCACCAGCATCTTCGTCGCCCAGGAGCCGCGCGATGTCGGCGTTCGCCTTCGCTATCACCGCGATGGGGCGCTGGCGCTCGACGCGCCCACCGTCTACAACGTCGTCGGCATCGGCGACCCCGCCCGCAACCGCAGCGTGCTCGTGTACGGCGTGTTCGACGAGCGCAACGAGCGCGTTCAGTGGCGGGAGCGCCACAACTTCCCGACGCTGCGCAACCAGCAGGTCGAGGCGATGGGCCTGCGCCGTGCCATGATCGTGGACGAGCAGCGCTACGGCGAGGTGCCGGACGCTACGGGCTTCAACCCCTACGCTTATGGCAAGCCCTGCGCGGACGCGCTCGTGGACTACGGCGCGGGGCCGGTGCACACCGTCGATCGCGCCGCTTTTAACGACACGCCCGTGCCGGTCGAGGGAGCCACCGCTCAGGGCGTCTGCGCGGCGGCGACCGTCTACGACGCGCTCGGGAGCTTCACCACCACCGCGGTCGCGCGCAAGAACCCGGAGACGCGCGCGGCCTTCCCGGAGCTGCGCAGCCCGGTCAAGGACGCGCTCACGCTGCCCTTCTTCCTCGGGCCCTGCGACCGCGTCATCTCCGCCGATCACGAGGAGATGCAGCGCCAGCGCCTCGGCCTGGAGGGCGTGCTCACCACCTGCACCGACGACGTGAGCAGCACGGACCTCGTCGCCAAGCTCGTGACCGACTTTCGCGCCGCGCTGGAGGCCGCGCGCCCGAGCGGCCGCGACATGGTGCTCACCATCGCGCTCCATCAGGATCAACCTACGGTGGTGCGGGCCCTGCGCGACGCGCTCACCGTCGTGCTGCCCTCCGAGCGCGGCCGCACCACGCCGCGCCTCGCTGGCGCTTACGTCTTCGACAGCGTGCCCTACACCATCCAGGACCCCACCCTCGCCGCGACGACCCTGTGGTGCCCAGCGACCGCCGCGTCCACGGACGTCGTCGGCGCCTGCGTCGCCATCCCGCTCATGCCCGAGATCAACCTCGGGCCGTTCAGCTTCAACTCGCTGCCCATCCTCCCGAGCCGCACGCGCTACCTCGACTTCATCGACGCCTACTCCAAGGCGCAAGCGGGCGAGATGACCAGCCTCGCGCTGCGCGTGCCCGAGTTCGCCACCACGGCGGACCACCTCGACCTCGGCGACGCTGGGGCGGTGACCTTCCTCAACGGCGAGCACCTGGACGCGGCGCCGGACGACGCCTTCTCCTACTGCGAGCCAGAGATGCCGCTGAGCGTCGTGTTTCGCAGCGCGCTGATGCAGGATCCCGGGGTCGTCTCGGCGGTGCAGGACGCGTGCTGGGCGGGTGAGCTCGCGGGGCCGATCTGCGACTTCGCCGGCTTCCCCGTCGCCACCTTGGACGCCCTGCCGGACTGGCACGCGCTGGTGGGCGAGGAGCGCTACGAGCTAGGCTTATACTGGCAGTTCCCGTTCTTGGTGAGCATGGAGTACGAGCTGGTCGTCGCCGGCTCGGTGACCGCCTTTGGCCTGAGCGTGCCCTTCGGCGTGCACACGCCCGCCGAGACCTTCCTCGGCTCCGACCTGTGGCTCTCCGAGACCTTCAGCCTCAACGACGCGCTCACCCAGTGCCGCCGCTTCTGCGACCACCCGACCTTCGACTCCGCCGGCGTCTATCAAGTGAACACGCCCTTTCGCACCGGCTACGCCCACGCGTGCTACCACCCGCGCTTCCCCGCGGTGGGCGACCCTGGATACCCTCTTGATCCGTGATCTTCGCCCGCTCCTCGCGCTGCTGCTCGCCTCGTCGGCGTGGGCCCAGGAGCCCGCGCCCAGCGAGCCCACCTCCGACGCGCCCGCCGCCGACGCGCCCGCAGCGGACGACACCCCCGAGGATCCGCTCGCGCCCTACCGCTTGCCGCTGCTCGACCTCGCCGAGCGCACCATCGGCACCGCCTCGCGGCCGGTCGCCTTCGACTGGCGCAACACCCACCTGCAGCTCGGTGGCGCGGCCAGCTTCCTCACTGAGCTCAACAACTTCGACTCGGCGCGCTTCGGCGCGACCGCGCGCTTCCCCGGCGAGAAGCTGATCTTCGAGGTGGACGTCTCGTGGGTGGGGGTCTGGTCCACGCGCAGCAGCCGCATGCTCGCGCTCACCCCCTACCGCCAAGCGGGCAGACCCAAGCGCGGCGAGCTCGGCCTCGGCGTCGCGGTGCCGCTCGCCGAGGGCATCGTCACCCTCTCGCCGCGCATCTTCCCCGCCGCCGAGCTGGTCTTCAACGGCTACGCGGAGCTGCGCTACCACGTCTACCCGACCGGCTTTCGCGGGCTGAACTGGAAGCAGGTCGGCAAGGCGCTGCTCGCTCCACAGCTGTCGCAGGCTGAGCTCGACAACCTCGACCCGGCGCGCCTCGGCGGCATGGAGCTCGACCCCGCGCGCTACGAGACGCTGGTGGGCATCGGCGACGACCTCTACTTCGACGGCGGCTTCTTCGTCTCGCCGCGCGTCATGGTGGCGGTGCCGCTGCTCGCCCCCGCGACCGGCACCAAGCTGCTGCTCTGGGGCGAGGCGCGCCTGATGATGGGGGTCGCTTTTTGATCGCCGCGCTGCTGCTGCTGGTCGCGGGCCTCGCGGCGGCGGAGCCCTCGGACGCTACGCTCGTGTACTACAACGCGCGCATGGCGCTGCGCGAGGAGCGCCCGCTGGAGACCACCAAGCTGTGGCTGCTCCGCAACGCGCTGCTGCAGCAGACCGACCGCGTCTCGCCTTATGACGCGGACTTTCACTCGGTGATCTGGGCGGCCACTGGCGCTGCCGGCATCTGCCAGGACGGGCTGCGCTCGGACGAGGACGCCGCCGGGCTCTGGCCGCTCGCCTTCCACAACTGGGTGGTCGCGAACCGCAACCGCCGCGCGCCCCCCAAGAGCCGCCGCGTGTTCGACGCCTTCGAGGTGGGGCGCCAGCAGCGCCGCATCGCCATCGGCGACGTGCTCAGCGTCGAGGAGCTCAAGACGGTGCACTTTCGTCGGGGCCACTGCGTGCGCCCGCGCGCCACCCTGCTGCTCACCGGCGAGCCCTTCAGCGCCAGGCTCACGGACCGGCAGGTGGCGGGGCGGCTCATGCTGCACCTGCTGCAGCGCTCGCAGACCAGCCTCGACCCGAACGCCGTGCGCGGAGAGTCAGCGGTCGAGGCGCGCATCTTCGACCTGGAGCTCCAGCTCGCCAGCCTCGCCGAGCGCGAGGCCAAGCGCGACCAGCGGGGGCTCGCGCGCCTCGCCCGGCAGGTGGGCCTCGGCCGCGCCTCGGTGGACGCGTTGAAGGCGGACGCGCCGGGCACCACCTTGGACCCGGCGTCGCCGCCCGCCCAGATCTTGCGCGACACCCTCGGTTGGACGGCGCAGGACTGGATGGCGCTCTCGGACGACCGCCGCCGCTTCCTCTTCGACCGCTCCCTGGTGTTCAACGGCCCGAGCCCCGAGCTCGACGCGGCGGCGCTCGGCGTCGTCGACGCGCTCATCGCGCAGAAGCGGGGCGCCGAGGTGGAGCAGTGGATCGCCCGCTGCAGCGGCGACCCCATCCGTGAGGCCCTCTTGTGGCGCGGCGAGCGCGGCCGCCGCCTGCTCGCCCTCAGCCCCGACGACGGCTTCGGCGAGCGCTCGGTCATCGCCCTGCGCCGTGGCGTGGAGGCCCTGCAAGGCGGCGACCTCTCGGGGGCGCTGCGGGTCTTCGCCTTCGCCCTGCAGACGGCGCCGGAGTCGCGCTCGGGGCAGGCCGTCGCGAGCTTGAGCCTGCGCTGGCTCACCCACGTCGCCTCGCAGGTGGAGATCACCGACGAGCTGCTCATCACGCTGCAAGAGCTCGTGCCCCGCCGCGAGTACAGCATCCTGCTGGAAGATCTGATGTGGAGCGCCGCTCTTCACGCGGACGAGCGCTCTTTTGCGCTGGGCGAGCGCAACCAGCGCGGCCGCGGCGCCCTGCAGCGACGCCTCCAGCTCCTGCGGCCCCTCGCGCAGGGCAAGGTCGGCCCCTTCGTGACCTCGGTGCGCGCGGGCCTGAGCGACAGCCCCAGCGAGACGATGGCCTTCATCGACCAGCTCGTGCAGCGCGTCGAGCTCGAGGACGCCGACGTGCGCGCCGGCCTGCTGCCGGTCCTTCACTCGCTGCGCGCCCTGCTGCAGCCCCTCGCCGAGGACATCGACACCGGCCGCTTCGCGCGCCGCGCCCAGGCCACCCTCGACCGCACCCAAGCCATCACCGACGGCCTCGAAGAGCTCGCCGATGACGCCCGCTTTCGCGACCGGGCCCACGCCATCGCCCCCGGCAGCGAGCTCTTCGCCGGCAGCGTGCGCCTGGCGCCGATCGACCCCATCCCGTGGCCCTTCGCGGTTGAGGAGGCCACGGCGCCCTCGGTCTTCGAGCCGCTGGTCCTCACCCCGGTGGAGTGGCGCGACGCCGACGGCGCCTGGGTCTACGGCTGGGAGATTCACGGTTGAGCCGGCCCGACCCAAGCCGGCTCGCCGCCGCCCGCGCGAAGCTCGACGCCGCGCGCGCCCGCACCGCCAAGCCCTCGCGCCGCAAGCGCTGGCTGCTCCTCGCCTTACTCCTCGCCCTGCTCGCGATGCTGCAGGACTGCAGCTGCAACCAGGCCCCCGCGCAGCCCTGCGTTCAGGTCGAAGCGACCGGCGTCGGCGTCGCCGAGCCTGTGCCCGAGCCGCCCCCCCCCGACGACCGCCGCCTGGAGCGCCGCGACCGCCCCGAGCTGCACCCGCGGCCGCCCGCGACGCCCCCCTGGCTCGCGGCCTTTCGTATGCAGGTCGCCGCTCGCTCACCCAGGTTGGCCCAGTGCTTTATCGGCGCCAACCGCCCCGGTCGCCTGCGCTGGACCACCACCGTCGAGCCCGCCCACGGCGCCGTCTCCGAGCACGTCGTGGAGCCCACCCTCCAGGGCGACGAGCTCACCGCGACGGAGAGGGCCTGCGCGCTGAAGGCGCTGAGCACGCCGCCGTATCGCTTGGAGGGCGGCGATACGCGCACCACGCCGTCGCGGGTTTCGCTGGTGTTGGAGTTCTAGGTTGGGGGGAGGTGCGGCCCGTCCCAGTCCGGCGGGTAGGTCTCGTCGCCGATCTCGACCCCGTCGCTGATGTCGACGTCGTCCTCGGCGGACCAGACCTGAAGGGGGATGCCGCTCTGCGCGTCGCCGAAGCTGACCTCCCACTGAAGGCGCCAGCGCTCGGTCCCGTTCATCTCGTTGACCAGGCCGCCGAGGACCTTGGGCCCCTTGAGCACGGTCACCTGCGCGTCGAGCAGCCCGTAGGTGTCGTAGAGCGCGCCCGACGTGCCTGAGAGCTTGGACAGGCCATAGCCGCTGATCTGGTCCCGGCCGATGACCGCGCCCTCCTGCAGGTGGGCGGTGTAGAAGGTGATGCTCCCCGCCGGCAGCAGGTAGTCCGACAAGGTCAGGCTCTCGGCGAAGTTCGCGGAGCGCACCGTCGGGTCAAAGAGCAAGGTCGTCAGCCCAAGATCGTGTCGCCGCAGCCCGAAGGAGCCGGCGATGGCGCCGCACTCCTCCATCAGGTCTGCGGTGCGCCCGTCGCCGTCCGCGTCCCACAAGGCCAGGGCCGTGCCCGACGTCACGAAGGAGGCGTCGCCGCAGCTCTTGTCGCAGCCGCCGAGCAGCACAGCAAAGACGAGGAGAGTTCGCATGAGAGCGCGTATTGCGGGTTGTGGGGGGGCGCCAGCTTGGCGGGCGCCCGAGCCGTGCCATCAACGTGGGTCGCTCCGCACGGGAGCGCGGCGGGGCGGTACAAGGGCTGTTGAGGTGGCGACAGCTTGCGCGGCGGTCGATCAGAGCGGCTCGTCAGCGTCCGTCAACTCGGCCTCTAGCTCTGCGACGCTTGGCAAGGTGCCCTTCAAGTCCTCTGGCAAGCTCTCTGTCAGCCGGATCTCCCAGTTGGCGACGCCGATGGGCTTGTTTAGGTCGCGCAGGGCGTATTCGACGACAAGATCGCGCTTGTTCTTGCACAAGAGGATGCCGATCGTGGGCTGGTCGTCGGGATGGCGAATCTCGTCATCGACGGCGGAGAGGTAGAAGTTGAGCTAGCCCGCGTGCTCAGGCTGGAATGCTCCGGCCTTTAGCTCGATGACGACGTAGCATCGCAGCTTCAGGTGGTAGAAGAGCATGTCTAGGTAGTAGTCTTGGTCGGCCACCACGAGATGAACCTGCCTGCCGACGAACGCGAAGCCAGCGCCCAACTCCAGCAGAAAGTCGCGGATGTGTTCAACGAGTCCGCGCTCCAGATCACGCTCATGCGCCTCTGCGTCGAGTGTGAGAAAGTCAAATTTGTAAGGGTCTTTGAGGGTCTGCGTCGCCAGATCGGACTGGGGGGTGGGTAGCGTTCGGTCGAAGTTGGTAGGCGCGGCGCCTTGGCGGCCATGGAGGTCGGAGTCGATCCAGTGAACGAGCATGTCGCGGCTCCACCCGCTCTCCATCGCCCGCTGCGTATACCAGCGGCGCTTCTCCGGATCCTTGACCTTCTGCATCAACCGGATGTTGTGACCCCACGGCAACAGTGAAACGAGCCGTTTCACTACCTCCTCGTCCGGCCATGCGGCCGCGAAGGCTCGCATAAACACAAGGTTTCGCTCCGAGAAACCTTGAATCTGCGGGAACGCGCGGCGCAGATCGCCGGAGAGTTGGCGCACGACCTTGCTACCCCACCCTGGGCCTCCTGCCGATCCAGGATGTCGCGCCCGATGCTCCAGTACAGCAGGATCATCTCTCGATTCACCGACAGCGACGCGCGGAGCTGAGCGTTCCGGACCCGCACCTTGAGGTCCTCAACGAAGCGGCGATAGTCGGGAGAGCTTGGCAGGTCAGTCATAGGATCTCGGTAGTCGTCCACAGGAGCATCGCACGAGTAGCGGGAGAGCGCAGCAGCGAGGCTGCCGGTGGACCGTCGCGTGCCACCTCCCGCCCCGCGCTACTCCGGGCCCGGCGGCTGCCAGCCCGCCAGCCCGCCGAGCGAGCTCACGTAGGCGGGCACGTTCGCGATGGGGTCGGGGCTGGGCGCAGAGGGGTCGTCGAAGCCAAAGACCAACCCGGCGCTGACGAACTGCGACGCGGTCCTCGCGTCGTCGAGCTGCCACGAGCCCCATGACTTCCACTGCAGCGTGTCGGTGTTGACCTGGGTGGGCGCGGCGCTGACGAGCTCATTCATGACGTCCGCCGGCAAGTCGGGAGCGATGAACTGAGGCCAGTAGGAGTAGGTGCCGCAGTCCACGTGCACCCCGGTGGCGGGGAAGATCACGCCTTCGTAGGCGGATTGGTCGGCAGCTTGGTCGTCTGGCGCCGCAACCCAGCCTACGAAGAGCCCGAGGTGGTTGGGCGTGTCGAGCAGCACGCGGTCGCCGAGCCGCGCCCCGCAGGTCGTGAGACCGAGCTCGTAGGTCACGCTCAGCAGCTGGTGCTCGGCGCCGCTCGTCGACCACACCTCGGTCACGGCGATGGGCTGGTCCAGCTTGGGCTCAACGCTCAGGGTGAGCGCCCCTCCGAACGTCTGCGGCTCACTCGGTACCCAGGTGTCCAAGGCGATGGGCTCGCCAACGTTGGCGAGCGCGAGGAGCTCGCGCACGGTGGAGCCGATGACGAGCGGCTCGTCGGCGGTGACCTCGTAGCTGACGGTCTCGTACTCTGACGGTTCCCAGTACGGTTCAGTGGTGAAGCAGCCGCTGGCGAAGGCGAAGAGGGGGAGGGACAGCTTGTAGTGGGACATGTTGATTCCTGCCCCTGTTCGGGGAGACCTTGGGCGAGCTGTCCCCTGGGGACTTTGCCCGAGCTGGTGAAGGGGACTTAGCCCGGGCTGGTACACTGGAGGACTGCTCCCCCTAAATCCCCCACCGCCGCAGCCCCACGACCGCGACCACCAGCGCCCCCACCGCCGTCACCGCGATGCCCACCGTCGAGCCCACGAGGTGCGCCACCGTCACGTCCGGGTTGAGCACGGGAAAGACCCAGTGTACCGGCACAAGCAGCAGGTGCCCCGAGGGGAGCAGCGCCGCCATGAGCACCGGCACCACGAGCACGGCGCCGGCGAGGCCGAGGGCGACGGCGTAGGCGTTGCGCGGGTTGCGCACGCGCAGGGCGGTGATCATCGCGGTGAGGACGGCGAGGGGCAGTAGGGGCAGCAGCCACAGGCAGGTGAGCGCGGCCTCGGTCAGGGCGAAGGCGAAGCGGTCCTCGTCCAGGGCGAGCTGGAGATACGGAAGCCCGAGGCCGATCATCGGGAAGGCGAGCGCGAGCATGAGCCCAGCGGGCAGGAGCGCGCCGAGGAGCTTCGGCCACAGCACCGACCACGAGGACATCGTGCTGGTGAGCAAGAGGGTGAGGGCGCCGCTGCTGCGCTCCGCCTCGATGCTGGTGGCGCCGAGCCACATGCCCACGACCAAGGCGGCGAGCGCTTGCACCGCGCCCATCGCGAGCAGGCCGCCGGGGATGAGCCAGACGCCGGCCTGAAAGATGACGACCAGGCCGAGGGTCCAGGCGATGGCGCCGGGGAGGGTGACGCGCCAGGCGCGGGGGCCGATCTCCCGCCAAGCGACGGGGTTTCGGAAGGGGCGCGGCCCGCCAGTGAGCTTGTGCCGCGCGAGGCCCTGCACCGTGAAGGACTCGTCCGCGACCAGCACCACGTCGGTCATGATGCGCAGCGCGCCCCACCACAGCACGTAGGCGGCGCACAGCTCCCAGAGCCAGGCGGCGGCGGTGACGCCCGCGCTGACGCCGGCCGGAGCCCCGCCGGAGCTGCTGTTGGCGACGGTGAGCGTGCAGGAGGTGCAGGCGAGGACGGGCACCAGCGTGACCAGGCCGAGCAGGGTGAGGAGGCCGAGGCCCGCTACGCGACGCCCCCGCCACAAGTTGGCGGCGTACAAGCCTCGTAAGCGGCCGCCGCTGGCGCGCAGCTCGAACACGCCGGCGGTGAGGCGCAGGGTGAGGGCGATCATCGGCAGGTAGAAGAGCACCGGCAGCAGCGAGGTCCAGTCCCGGCTCGCGCTGCCGAAGAGCGGCGAGACCTGCGCCGCCGCCGCCGCGCTGAAGGTGACGCTGCTGTGTACGGCGGGGGCGAGCAAGAAGGCGGGCAGGCCGATGGAGAGCGCCGCGCCGGTGGCGAGGAGCGGCGCGCGCGTGTGCACCGCGAAGTAGCCGCCGAGGGAGCCCATCACGAGGGTGGCGATGACGCTGTGCGCGGTGACGGCGACGACCTCGATCGGGCTGACGCCGCCGAGGGTCATGGCGAGGGCGAGGATGGGCAGCGCGCCCAAGATGAGCGTGACGAGGTGCAGCAGGCGCGAGGTCAGCTTGGCCAAGAGGATCTGGCGTGCGCTCAGGCCTGTGAGCAGCAGGACCTCGAGCGTCTGGTCGTCGCGCTCCTCGATCACGCCGCGGGCCGCGAGCAGGGGGGCGGCGACGGTGGCGACGAGGGTCTGCAGCACAGCGATGCCGATGAACACAGCGCGTCCGAGCTGCGCGGACTCCGAGGGCGAGCCCACGCGGGACTGGGCGGCGGCGAGGATGGCGCCGAGGCCGAGGCCAATGAGGACGGCGCTAAAGGCGACGCGGGCGGCGTAGGTCTGCCAGCGACGCGAGGCGCGCAGCAGGTCGCGCAGGAGCAGCGCGCTCGGGGTCCAGGCGAGACGGGCGCGCAGGGCGGCGATCATCGCGGTCCCCCGTCGCGATCTTGGCGGTCGCGGGCCTTGCGGCGGGCGGCGAGCAAGCCGCCGACGTAGGCGTCCTGCTCCGCAGCTTTCGGTGCTTCTTCGCTTTGATCGGCGATCGGCGCGGCCTCGGGCAGGGCGAGGTCGGCGGCGGGGCCGGGGCGCGGGGCGAAGAGGGCGGGCGCCGGGGCCCCGCGCGGCGTGGTCGCCTTCACGACGCCACCGCGCTCGCGGCGCAGCGAGAGCCGGCGGGCGGCGACGTCGAGGAGCAGCAGCAGGCCGGCGAGGGCGAGCAGCGGGTCGCGCAGGGGCGTGGGCACGCGGCGCGGGGAGGGCGGCCGCGCGAAGGCCTGGCTCGGGTCGGTGAGCACCCCGCCGCGACCGAGCGCGCCGAGGCGGGTGAGCAGCGCCGGGCCGTCGCTCTGCACGCGGTACTCGGGCGAGTAGGGCTGCACCGCCTCTACGACGCCCTGTCCAGCGAGCTTGTCGCCGTCGAGCAAGCGCACGCCCGCGAGCCACGAGCCGTCCTGGTCCACCGCGATCGCGCCCTCGTAGCGGCCGGGGCCGACCTGACGCAGGGGCAGCGCGCGCACGGTGAGGTCCGGCGCCACCACGCGCGCCTCGCCCTGGAGCAGGTTGCGGTAAGCGCCCGCGTCGTCGAAGGCGTCCACCCCGATGCGCAGCTCGCCGTCGACCAGCTCGGCCTGCAGCACCAGGTTCGCGTCGTCCGTCGAGCCGACGACCCAGCGCGCGACCTGCGTCCAGAGCTGCGTATAAGCGGGCGTTCCGACCCAGGCTTTGCCCCAGCGGGTGGTGGCGTCCGAGGTGAAGGCGACCGAGCGCCCGAGGCCGTAGCGCCAGTGGGCGAGGAGCGGCAGCGCCGCGCCGTCCTCGCGCGGGGCCTCGAGCGCGACGGTGGCGCGGGGGCGGGCCTGCGTGGCGACCAAGCCGGCCAGGCCCGGCAGCGGCTCGGGCAGGCCGACGAGCAGCTCGGAGCGGTCGCGGCGGACCGGCACGAAGGGCTCCTCGACCAGGAAAGAGCGGCTCGCGAGCATCATCTCGCGGGTGAAGATGGCGGGGATGCTCTGCGCGTCGGTGACCAGGTAGTAGTTGCCGCCGCCCCAGGTCGCGAAGTCCTCCATGGTGGCGCGGTCGGCGTCGTCGCCGATGGCGATGGTGGTGACGGTGATCTCGCGGGAGACGGCGTCCTTGAGCAGCGCCTCGTACTCGCCGCCGGCCGTCATGCCGTCCGAGAGCACCACGACGTGCTTGAGGCCCGCGTCCGAGGCGTCGAGGGCCTGCACGCCGCGCTCGATGGCGGGGTAGATGTCGGTGCCGCCGCCGCTGCGCACGCTCGCGATGAGGCGGGTGACCTCGTCCCGGTTGACGAGGGGCTGGAGCGGCACCACGAAGCCCGCCTCGCTGTCGAAGCCGAGCACGCCGAGCAGGTCGCGGTCCTCCATGAGCTCGGCGGTCTGAATCGTAGCCTCCTTCGCCATGCCGAGCTTGGAGCCGGAGCCTTCGCCCATGGAGCAGGACTTGTCGATGGCGAGCACCATGCCGAGCTTCGCGAAGCGGGTGCCGTCCTCCAGGTCCATCTGCACGGGCAGCGCCGCCTCGATGGCGCTGTGGTAGTAGCCGCCGAGGCCAAAGGAGCGGTCGCCGCCCACCATGACCAGCCCGCGCCCGAGGTCGCCGACGAAGGAGCGCAGCGCCTCTTGTTGGCGCCGCGCCAAGCTATAGGACGGAACATTGTCGAGGAAGACAGCGTGATAAGCACGCAGACCCTCCGGTCCCGCAGGCAGCTGCTCGGGGGGGCGCACGTCGACGGTGAGCCGCTGGGCGCGCAGGACCTCAGCGAGGGCGCGGCTCGTGCCCGCCTCGCCCTCCACGAGCAGGACGCGCGGGCGCCCCTCGATCTGCACGCTGGTCATCACCTGGTTGTTCTGCGGGGTGAGGTCGGCGGCCGTGTCGTCCACGGTGAGCGCGGCGCGAAAGCGCGCGAGGCCGGCGTCGCCCGCGCGCTGGCGGAAGGCGAAGACGTCGGCGCGGTCGGCGTGCAGCTCGACGGCGCGCTCGCCCAGGTAGGTGTCGTCCCGGTAGAGGCGCAGGCGCCCGGTGGTGTCGCGGTCGCTGTGCGCGACGACGCGGAGCTCGTAGGCGTCGCCCTCGTCCACGCGGGTCGGCGCGAGCAGGTCGTCCAGGCGCGCGTCATCGCCTCCTTCCCGTGCGATGCCGGCCACCGCGAGCTCGACGCCGTCCTCGGCCGCGATCAGGCCCTGCGACGCTGCGTCTCCGCGGGTCTGCTGCCCGTCCGACACGAGCACGATGCGCCCGGCGCGGTCGGCGGGGAGCAGCGCCGAAGCGAGGCGCAGCCCGGCGGCGAGGTCCGAGTGGTGCGGCGAGGGCGTGGCGGTGGGGTGGTCGTAGGCGAGCTCCGCTTGAGGCTCCGCTTCGACGTAGGCCTCGGCGCCGAACACGACGACGCCCGCGAGGTCGCCGTCCTGCTGGCTCGCGAGGGCGCGGCGCACGAAGTCGTCGGCTTGCGCCTGACCGGCGGGGCCGAGGGAGGCGGAGCGGTCGACGGCGAAGACCACGGCGAGGTCGTCGGTCTCGCGAAAGTGCGTGAGGCCAGCGAGGGCGAGCACCAGCGCGGCGAGCAGGGCGAGGCGGAGCGCCGTCGCGAGCGCCAAGCGGCGGCGGCTGAGGGTGCGCCGCGTCCTCCACACCAGGCCGAGGATCGGCAGGGCGAGCAGCAGCCAACACAGCAGATCCGGGCGGTCAAAGCCGAGGTCGAGCGCGCTCATGCGACCCGCCTCCGGTTCCACAGCGCCCACTCCAGCAGGAGCAGGCCGAGGGCGAGCCACACCAGCTCGCGCCAGATCTCCCGGCGTCCGACCTCGGTGATCGCGGAGGCGTCGGCGTGGGTGGACGAGAGCGCGAGCTCCTTGCCCGGGGCGAGGTTCGCCTCGCGCGGGGAGAGCAGGTTGGCGGCGAAGGTGGCGGTGCGCTCGCCGGCGCGCACGGTGTAGACGCCGGGTCGCAGGGTGTCGCGCACGCGCGCTTGGCCCTCGGCGACGTCGACGGCGACGGGTACACCGCCGGGCCCTGTCGCTGAGACCCGCTCCGCGCCTACGTCTCCGGGGATGCGCTCGGTGAAGACGGCGCCGGTGGCGAGGGAGGCGGGGTCGTCGCCGCCGTGGCCCTCGGTGAGCCAGCCGACGGTGTTGAGCAAGAACACGGGCCAGGCGACGCGCAGCGGCAGGTCGCTCTGGAGCGGGTCGAAGGCGAGCTGCACGACGCGCACGCCGCCGCGCTCCCCGGCGAGCACGAGGGGGCCCTGGTCGCCGTCGACGAGGGTCGGCAGGCCCGCGCTGTCCTGCACGACCGCCCCGTGGGCGACGGCGACGTCGGTGAGCGCGACCGAGCGCAGCAGCGGGTGGGTGTGGCGCCAGCCGAGGACCTGCGGCGCGGTGGTGGCGGCGCCAAAGCGCACGGGCGCGCCGGGGTAGGGGCCGAGCACGGCGAGGGGGTGCTCGAGCGCGGCGGGGGGCACGGGCGCCGCGAAGAGGAGGGCGTCGAAGTCGCCGAGGTCGGTGCTCGGCAGCAGGTCGGGGGAGATGGCGGTGAGGTCGACGCGCGGGTCGGCCGAGAGCGCGCGCAGGGTGAGCCAGTCGCCGCCGACAAGGAGCAAGCGGCGCTTTCGCACGGTGCCCGCGACGGTCCACGCGGTGTTGTCGGCGGCGAGGTGGTCGTCGTCCGCCTGCAGCTCGGCGCGCAGGACGCCCGAGCTCCCGCCTTGGAGCGCGAAGATCAGCGTCTCGGGCGTCTGGGGCGCGAGGCGCACGCTGCGCACCTCCAGCAGCCGGTCGTCGAGGAAGAGGCGGAGGTCGGCCTCGACGTCGCGGTCGCCGAAGCTCTGCGCGGTGACGAAGAGCTGGCGCTCGAGCTCGTTCGCTGGCGCCCGCCGCAGGTCGAGGGCGATGAGGCCGCTGTTGCCGCTGCTGCGCCCGACCGGCACGAAGCGCACCTCGGCCTTGCCCGGATCGAGGTCGTCGGTCGCGCCGCCGCCCCCGTCTGAGAACACGGCCACGAGCACATCATCGCGGGAGCGGGCCATCGCGAAGCCGAGCTGGAGCCCGTCGCGCAGGCTGCCCTCTGCCTGGTCCGCGTGCACGGCGTTGAGGGCCTCGCGGACCCGCGCGTGGTCGCGGGTGAAGGGCACAGCGACCTCGGTGCGGGGGCCGGCGAGCACGAGCAGCGCCTCGTCCTGCGCGCCGAGGCCGTCGAGCACCTTGGTGGCGGCGTCTACGGCGTCGTCGAGGCGGGTGGGCGAGCCGTCGGTGGCGCCCATGGAGGCGGAGGTGTCGATCACGAGCACGACGGAGGCGCGCAGCGGGGCGTCGGTCTCCAGGTAGGGCCGCGCGAGGGCGAAGGTGAGCGCCGCGAGCAGCAGGAGCTGCACCCAGAGCAGCAGGTTGCGGCGGAAGCGGTCGAAGGGGCGCGCGGTCTGCTCGGAGCGGCCGACGGCGGCCCACAGCATGGTGGACGGCACGACGACGCGGCGGCGGCGCAGCTTGAGGAAGTACAACGCCAGCAGCGGCAGCGCGAGGGCGCCGAGGGCGAGGCCGAGCGGGGCGAACAGGCTCATGTGATGAGCCCGAGGCGGCGCAGGTCGCGCAGCAGCACCTGCTCGACGGAGGCGGTGGAGAGCAGGCGCACATAGCCGACGCCGAGCCGCGCGCAGAGGGCCTCGAGGTCGGCGGCCCAGGCGCGCACGGTCTGCTCGTAGCGGTCGAGCACGTCGGGGTCGATGGTGAGGTCGACCTCCTCGCCGGTCTCGCGGTCGATGAGCCGCACGTCGCCGTCGAGGGCGGGGCGCACGTCGACCGGGTCGAGCAGGTGCACGAGGTGCAGCTCCAGGCCGAGGCCGCGCAGGCGCCGAAGCGCGCGCTCCATCGGCGCGTGCAGCGCCTCGCCGGGCTCGCCTGGGTAGAAGGCGTCGGTGAAGAGCACGCCGACGCCGCCGCCGCGCGGGCGGGGCATGCGGGCGAGGGCGGCGTCGAGCTGGGTGCTGGCGCCGGGGTTCACCGCCTCCAGCGCCTCGAAGACGCGGGGGGCGGCGCGACGGCCGCGGGCGGGGGGCGCGTAGGCGCGCAGGGCGTCGTCGACGGCGGCGACGCTGACGCGATCGGTGCCACCGAGCGCTACAAAGCCCAGGGCCGCGGCGAGCTCTCGGGCGATCGTCAGCTTTCCGCCCTCCATGCTGCCTGAGCAGTCGACGAGGAGCTGCACTGTGCGATCGCGCTCCTCCTCGAAGAGCTTGATCCACAGGCTGTCCAGGCGGCCGTAGAGGTGCCAGTCCAAGAAGCGCAGGTCGTCGCCGGGCACATAGGGCCGGTGATCGAGGAACTCTTGGCTTTGGCCGCGCCTTCGCGAGCGCTGCGCCCCGTCCGCCGCTGAGGGCACACGGCGGCGCGACCCGAGCCGAAGCCGGGCGAGCTTTTGCAGCAGCTCGGGGGAGAGGAGCGCCACGAGCGGCTTAGCGCCTCAGCTCGGCGGCGACGCGGGCGTCGACCTCCGGCACATGGTCGAGCACGCGCTGGAGCACATCATCGGCGCTCAAGCCCTCGGCGTCGGCCTCAAACGTCAGGCCGATGCGGTGGCGCAGCGCGGGCAGGGCGACGGCGCGCACGTCGGCGAAGCTCACGTGCAGGCGACCGTCGAGCAGGGCGCGCACGCGGGCCCCGAGGGCGAGGGTCTGCGCGCCGCGGGGGCTCGCGCCGAAGCGGATAAAGGAGCGCGTGACAGGCGCAGTGTTGGCGTTCCCCGCCTGCGTTGCGAGGACGAGCCGCATCGCGTAGGTCATCACCTCGGGGGCGATGGGCACGTCGCGCACCAGGTGCTGCATCTCCTGCAGCTCGGTGAGCGTGAGCACCGGCGAGGCCTTGGCGTGGCGGTTGCCGGTGGTGCGCTCCATGACCTCGAGCAGCTCGGGCAGCGTCGGGAAGGGCACGACGATCTTGTAGAAGAAGCGGTCGAGCTGGGCCTCGGGCAGGGGGTAGGTGCCCTCCTGCTCCAGCGGGTTCTGCGTCGCGAGCACGAAGAAGGGCGGCGGCAGCTTGTGGGTGGTGCCGGCGAGGGTCACCTGGCGCTCCTGCATGGCCTCGAGCAGCGCCGACTGGGTCTTGGGCGTCGCGCGGTTGATCTCGTCGGCGAGCAGGAGCTGGGCGAAGATCGGCCCCTTTCGGAAGTCGAGGGCGCGGCGGCCGTTGTCGTCCTCGGCCAGGATGTGGGTGCCGAGGATGTCGGCGGGCATGAGGTCGGGCGTGAACTGCACCCGCTGGTAGGACAGGTGCAGCGCGTCCGCGAGGGTGCGCACGAGCAGCGTCTTGCCGAGGCCGGGCACGCCCTCCAGCAGCACATGACCGTCGGCCACCAAGCAGGTGAGCACGCCGTCGACGACGTCGCGCTGGCCGACGAGGACCTTGCCGATCTCGTCGCGCAGGCGCTGAAAGCGCTCGGTGAAGGTAGCGAGCTGACGTTCCATTCGGATCACTCCATCGCGTCGAAGTACTGCTTGACGGTGTCGCGGTAGCCCGGAGGCACCCGCTCGTTCACGAGCGCCTCGGCGGCGGCGTCGCGGTAGCTGGCGGGCAGGTCGAGGCGCGGGGTCGCGGCGTCCTCGTGGCCCTCGGTGAGCCGGGTCGGCAGCTGCTTGACCTCGCCGCGCTCGTCGATGCGCCCGTTGACGCTGGTGATGTGCGTCTTGGCGCCGTCGAGGCGGAGCGGGTCGTAGAGCTCCTGAAAGTCGTCGACGTGGCCGTTGCCCTGCCGCTGCCCAGCGACGTTGCGGTTCGCGTCGTGGTGCTCGCCCAGCGGCCCGTCGGTGGTGCCGCCGTCCTCCCAGGTGTGGCCGACGCCAAAGTCGGGGCCGACGGCGGCTTGGCTTTGACCTTGGGCTTGGGCTTGTCCTTGGGCTTGACCATGACCTTGTCCTTGTCCTTGGGCTTGGGCTTGGGCTTGTCCTTGACCTTGGGCTTGTCCTTGACCCTGGGCGGCTTGGGCAGCTTGCTCGCGCTTGAGGCGGTTCTCGGCGCCTTCGAGGGCGCCGTTGAGGCGCTGCGCTTCTTGTAGCGCGGCCTCGTCCTGCTTGAGGCGCTGGCCGAGGCTCTGGTTGCGGGCGAGGGCGTCCTTGAGGTCGCTCATGGCTTGGCCTTGGCCTTGGCCTTGGCCTTGCTGTCCGGTGCCTTGTTGTCCCTGCTGGCCTTGTCCCTGCTGGCCTTGTCCTTGCTGCCCCTGTTGGCCTTGGCCTTGCTGTCCTTGCTGGCCTTGGCCTTGCTGCGGCTGCTGGCCGGCGCCGTTCGAGCTGACCTCGGCGGCGGCGTTCTTCATCGCCTCGGCGAGCTGCTGAAGCGCTGGATCGCCCGCGTCGCTCAAGCGGTCGCCCGCCTTGGAGAGCGCGTCGGCGACCTGCTCGCGCTGCTCGGGGCTGAGCGCATCGAGCTTCTCGGCGAGCTCCTGGGCGCGCTCAGCGGCCTGCTGAAGGTCGCCCTTGGCGAGGGCCTCGGCGGTGGGGCGCAGGGGCTCGGCCTTGGCGAGCTCAGCCGCGGCCTGCTCCAGCGCCTTCACCGAGTCGCTGCTCGAGCGCAGCTCCTCGCTGTGCTTCTCCAGCTGCTCGCGGAGCGACTGCAGCTCGGCTTGGGCGCGCTCGGGGTTTGTGTTGCCGTCGCGCAGGTCTTTGGCGAGCTGCTCGGCCTGCTGTTTGACGGCGTCGGGTACGGCGCTCGGCGTCTGCGCCGCTTGTTTGAGCGCGTCCGCGAGGCGCTCGGCCTCTTGGGTGAGCGGGCTCGGCGGCGGCGCGCTCCAGCGGGCGCTCTGGCGCTGCGGGAGCCACAGCAGCAGCAGCGCGAGGGCGGCGAGCAGCGGCAGGCCGCGCGAGGAGCGCTGCGGCGCGATGGGCAGCGTGCGCTTGGGCGAGGGCAGGCGCTCAAGCGTCGACAGCAGGTGCTCTTCGACGCCGTGATAGGCCGACGATCCGCTCCCCGACAGGTAGAGCGCGGTGATGAGCTGCTCGCGCGAGCCCAGCGCGCGGTCCAAGAGCAGCGCCGTCTCGCGCGCGCTCAAGATGGGCTTGAGCTGCCCCCACAGCAGCCCGCCCGCGAGGCCGAGGCCCACGAGCGCGCCCGCGAACAGCGCCGGAGGCAGCGGCAGCGGCCACGCCCAGCGGCTCGCCCCCGCGATCAGCGCGGCGCCGGCGAGCCCCACCCAAGCGCCGAGCTCGAAGCCACGCAGCCGCGCTCGCGCTCGAAGCCGGCGCTGGCCGGCAGAGACGAGGTCGTGAACGCGGCGCTCGAGGTCAGCAGCGGGCATGGCGGGAGTCTACACCAGTGGGGTGTAGGACACGGGGAGGGCGGGGAGGTTCCGTCGCACCAGCAGGGGGTCAGGTTGCAAGCTGTAACACCTGCGCTGCAACCGTTGACGCCGGGCCTCGTGCGCACAGAAGCAAGAGGATGAGGGTGAATCGAGCGGGAGGGGGATCAGGGTGGGGGTGAATCGAGCGGTCTGCGCAGCGACGCCGGGACTGCGGACGATAGAACGCCGATTATCAGACGCGTGGTCGCGCGCAGCAGGGGTAAGAGCGTCGCCACCGCTCGATTCGACCCCATCCTCTTTGGCGGGCCGCTCGATTCAGGGCCATCCTAATGCGAGGTGAGCCTGCCGCCGCCTCCCCTACCGCGGCGCTCGCCCCACGGGACTCTCATCCAGCTGCCGCCACAGCTCCGCCAGCATCGGCGGGGTGACCGCGTGCCCGGCGCCCGCGTAGGTCTGCAGCGCGGCGTCCCAGCCCTTTGCTTTGAGGTGCTCGACGCCGGCCAGGGTGGGCGCCAGCGGGAGGACGCGGTCGCGCTCGCCGTGGAGCGCGCGAATCGGCGGCGCGCCGGGGGGAGGGGCGTCGGGCCAGAGGGGCTCGGGCAGCCAGCCGCTGACGGGGATGGCGAGGCCGACCTGCTCGGGGTGGCGCACGGCGAGGGCGTAGGAGAGCATGCCCCCCTGCGAGAAGCCCGTCACGACCACCTTCTTGTGGGCGGGGTCCGCGTCGATCAAGTCCTGGAGCAGCTCAGAGACCTCGTCCGTCGCTGCGATGACGTGCGCCGCCATCACCTCGACCCCCGTCTCCGCGACGCGGGTGGGGAACCACGACCAGCCCTTGGAGTAGGCGGTGGGGGCTTGCGGGAGCAGCAGCTTGGCGGGGCCCGGGTAGTCGCGGAGCAGGTAGGAGAAGTGCTCCGCCGTGTCGCCCATGCCGTGCATCGCGACGATGGTCTGTCGCGACCCGCCCTCCCCGAGCTGGATGTCCAAGCGCACGAGCGAGGAGCGCCCGGTCTGCACGTTGGGCGCGGCGTCCGTCGCCCAATCAGGCGTGACGGCGGAGGGGTCGACGCCCTTGGGGGCCTGCCCCTGGCCGAGGGTCGCGATGGCGAAGAGACAGAGCCCGCCTACGATGAGCGCGATCGGTTGCAGCTTGGGCATGACAGACCTCCGTGGAGGTAGGCGGTATCTGGGGCGCGCCGCGACGGCATCCGCGTTGGTGGTGGAACCAGCCCGTCTCGTCGTGGTCACATCCGAGATGTGGCTCCTCCTCGTCGCGACCGCCTGCCTCGCAGATCCGCCTCCTACCCGCACCTACGCCGAATCCCGGGCTGCCTTGGAGCAGCGTCGGGTGACGCTCGCCGAGCGCTTCGCCGTGGAAGTCGAGCGCCCGCGCGTGCGCGAGGAGGCGCGCGCCGCGCTGTTTACGTCGATTCGCGACGAGCTGATCCCAGCTTGGTACGGCACGCCGTGGGACTTCTACGGTACGAGCGCGACGCCGGGGCAGGGCAAGATCGCCTGCGGCTACTTCGTCAGCACGATCCTGCAGCACGCGGGGCTCGGGGTCGAGCGCTACAAGCTCGCGCAGCAAGCCTCGGCGCAGATCGTCGAGAGCCTCGCTCCAAAGGAGCAGGTGCGCTGGCGTCGCGATGGCGACCGGGCCGCGGTGCTCGCGACCGTCGCGGCGGGTGGCGACGGCCTGTCCGTCGTGGGCCTCGACAACCACACGGGCTTCTTGCTTCACGATGGGGAGCGCTTCGACTTCTGCCACAGCTCGTACTTGGCGCCGGTGGCGGTCGTGTGCGAGCCAGCGGTGACCTCGGCTGCTTTCACCAGCCGCGTCTACGTCGTCGGGCCGCTGTTCTCGGACGCGCTCGTGGACGCGTGGCTGACGGGGAGGGCGGTTCCGACGGTGCATACGCCGGGCTTTTGACCGGCCAGAGCTAGAGGGTGCGTCGCGACCGATGCTAAAGTGCCGCACACCGTCGCGGAGCTCCCATGCGCCCCTTCCTCCTGCTCAGCCTGCTCGCCCTGTCCCTCACCGCCTCAGCGGTGCCGCTTGAGTTCTCCCACCAGGGGCGGCTGTTCGATGTCGCGGGGGCGCCGCTCACGGGCGTGAACACGGTCGCGCTGGCGCTCTACGACGCGCCCTCGGGGGGCGTCGCGCTGTGGAGCGAGGAGCACACGGACGTCACCTTTGCAGACGGCTACTTCGCTGTTCAGGTAGGAAGCGTTGTCTCGCTCGACGCGTCGCTCTTTACGGGCGATACGCTCTACTTGGGGCTGCGGGTGAACGGCGGGCTGGAGCTGCCGCAGCGCCTCGCCCTGGTCTCGGTGCCGTACGCGGTGCGCGCCCAGGACGCGGACAGCGCGACGGTCGCGGTGAGCGTCTCCGGGGGCGTCGTCGACGCGACGGAGCTGCGGGTGAACGGGCAGCTCATCGCGGACGGCACGGGCCTTCAGGTGGCGCCGAGCGCGCATGAGCACGACGCCGCAGGCGTGACCAGCGGCGTCTTCGCCCCGGCGCGCTTGCCGCAGCACAACCACGACGCGGCCGAGCTCACCACGGGCACGGTGGACATGAACCGCCTGCCGGTAGGCACGAGCGCGGACTCGGTCGCGCGCGGCAGCCACGCGCACACGGCGGCCGAGATCGGCGCGCTGCCGGTCGGCACCAAGGCGACGGACATCGGGGGCCTGGCGGACACCACGAAGGCGACGGACATCGGCGGCTTGGCGAGCACGACGCGCGCGACGGACATCGGCGGTCTCGCGGACACCACCAAGGCGACGGACATCGGCGGTCTCGCGGACACCACCACCGCCGCGGACCTCGGCGGGCTGATGGCGGGCGCGCCCGTCGCCCTGCCGGACAACACGGCGACCTGTGGCTCCACGGACGCTCCTGCGGGCTCGCTGCGCTTTCACGCGGGCGTGTTCGAGGGCTGTGTTACTGACACGTGGGTGCCGCTCGTGTTCGCGGTCGGCACGTCGCGCAGCTCCGCGGGCCAGTCCTGCGCGGCGATTAAGGTGATGTCTCCCTCGTCGGCCGACGGCTTGTACTGGGTCGATCCCGACGGCGGCAACACGAACAACGCGGTCGAGGTCTGGTGCGACATGACCACCGACGGCGGCGGCTGGATGCTCATCGCGAACAACGACAACACGGACGTCGAGCCAACCGGCTGCTACGCCCAGCTCGCGTCGGACCCCGCGCGCGCGTGCGGCTCCCCGGCCAGCCACAGCGCGGACTTCGCCGTGCTCGCGAGCGGGCTCAAGTTCAAGGAGCTCGTGTTCGCCGCCTACTCCGGCAGCTACATCGTCTCGTCCTACCAGTACATGACGTGGACCTCGCCGCAGACCATCCCCGCGACCACCAACGACTGGTGGTTCGACGCCGACGCCTGGGGACAATCGATCTCGGACTGGGGCTCCGCGCCGCACATCGAGTGCCAGTACACGGCGCACCAGCTGGTGTCGGTAGGCACGCTCGCGCAGCCACGCGGGAGCAGCGACTACGCGGGAAAACCGGTCACGCTCTTCACCGGACAGCCGGGCCTCGCGGCCGAACAGATGAGCTTCACCGAGTACAGCGCCTACGCCTCGGGGCAGTCGATGCGCGGCCTCGACGACTTCCAAGACGGCTGGGGCTGCGGAGATGCGTGGGCACCCACCGCGGATCGCGGAAAGTCGGCGTTTATCATGATTCGATGACGGCTTCGCTGGGTCGGCGTGGGGACAGCGATTGAGCTCTGTCCGGGGTGGCCCGGGGGGGCGCTCGATGGTGCTATAGTACCGCGCAACGTCGCGGAGATCCCATGCGCCCCCTCTTTCTGCTTAGCCTGCTCGCCCTGTCCCTGACCGCCTCGGCGGTGCCGCTCGAGTTCTCGCACCAGGGGCGGCTGTTCGACGTCGCGGGGGCGCCGCTCACGGGCGTGAACACGGTCGCGCTGGCGCTCTACGACGCGCCCTCGGGGGGCGTCGCGCTGTGGAGCGAGGAGCACACGGAC